>ERZ1370068.9667-contig-8428_pt1 | contig 32317 bp, 49 predicted proteins | sample MGYA00561227_ERZ1370068 | MGnify/ENA primary metagenome ERZ1370068 (study PRJEB38410, sample SAMEA6850437) | metagenome | study: Metagenomic assessment of the ecological functions of the soil: analysis of the soil microbiota associated with the...
AGTTACGTATTGCTCGGCAAACGTTTGCCGCCGCGCCCCCTGCTCGAGCGTTCAGCAACGACGGAACAGCTCTCCGGATATCAACGGAAGCGAGGTCATCCTCGGCTGGCCGGCGCCGTTGAGAATGCCCCAGCAACAGCGTGCAAAGTATTAGACGGATAGACGTTTATCGTCTTGCGGAAAAGCCTTCGGCACTCTGCCCTTGACCGAAGAAGAGTTCGCGGCGCGATCGGACGTTGATTGGGTCGGTAACTTACGATCAGATTAAGGATGCCAGGGATGTCCTGAGATATACGGATTCCCTTAAGCTTGAGGCCAGCCGGACACGTCTCCGCTACGCTATTCGCTACGTTAACGCTGCGGGGCGACGAGCCGCGTTTTCCAGCTTTCTGCTCATCGAGCCCGCAGCGCGCATTGCGCAGCCTCCCGCGACTGCTCACCAGTGAAGTCGCCGAAGGCGGAATCACTATTGATTGGCAACCACCGGCGGCAAACATCGATGGCTCTACTCGGTCAATTTGCTGGGCTACAATGTATATCGCCTGGACGAGAAGCAAAGTGAAGCGGGCCCGGCGCCGCTGAACGCCGGACAACTGGTTTCGAGCCCGCAGTTCAAAGATAGAACCTTCAGGAGTTCGGCCAGGATTACAAGTACGTCGTTCGCTCGGTTTCGCTGGGCACTGGAAGGCGCCCAGGTCGAGAGCTTGAATTCAAACAGCCTTTCGGTTCAAGCGCGCGACACCTTCCCGCCTTCCGCGCCGGATAGAATTACCATCAACCCGGCCCCGGGAAGATTGTCAATCTTCTTTCCGGCAAACCCCGAGCCTGACGTTGCCGGCTATAATATATATCGTTCGACCGATCCGTAATCTCGCGAAAGGCCGTTGGACGAAACTGAACAGCGCGCTGCTGATGAAGACCACTTTCCAGGATCAGAACGTCGAGTCGGGTAAAAGTATTATTACTACCTGGAGGCGGTGGACCAGACGGGCAACGTTAGTTTGCCATCTGAAGTGTTCTCGGAAACGGTCACCTTAGGACGATCGGCGCAATACTTTTGTAGCAAACGAGGCAGGGAGCAAAGATGAAATTTTTTTCTTGATACTGCAAACCTCAATGAGATTCGCGAGGGCGCGGCGCTCGGACTCGCCGACGGCGTGACAACAAATCCCAGTCTGATTGCCAAAGAGGGCAACGTAGATTTCAAAGAACATATTGCGGCAATCTGCGAGATCGTTTCGGGCCCCATCTCGGCCGAGTGCACCAGCGAAGACGCCGAGGGGATGATTCGTGAAGGGCGAGTAAAGATTGCGCCCAATGTGGTCGTCAAATGCCCACTCACTCGCGAGGGTCTGAAGGCCACTCGCGTGCTGAACGATGAAGGGATCAGGGTAAACGTCACGGCTCCTGTTTCTCAGCAGCCCAGGCGATTCTGGCTGCCAAAGCGGGCGCCAGAGTTTTATCAGTCCCTTTCTCGGTCGTCTGGATGACATCGGCGAAAATGGGTTGGTCCTGTTGCAGGATATCATCGAGATATATGAGAACTATGATTGGAAAACAGAGGTGCTCGCCGCCAGCATCCGTAGCCCGATTCATGTAATCGAAGCGGCGCGTATGGGAGCCGACATTGCCACTATGCCCTTCAAGACGGCGCTGCAGCTGTTCCAGCATCCGCTTACCGAGAAAGGCCAGGCGCAGTTCTTAGCAGACTGGAAGAAGAGCGGCCAGAAGTAGGCGCAGATTTCCGTTTTTCAAACCTGGCCGGAGTGTTCACGAAAGATGGATGGCCCTCTTCAGCCGTCCCTTGTAGTCTCTGTGTACAGCTATCTTGCCGGAGACAGAAATAACAAATCTGATCACTGTCCAAACCTACAAATACGACGGTTCCGAACACCGACGCTGGCAAGCGAGCATTCAACGTCAGGAGGATACGTTGCTGGTTCTCGACGCTCGGTTCGACGCGGAAATCATTCACGAGCTAATTGGAACACCGCCTGCGGCACAATCAGCACCGAATACTACTGGTTCGATCGATGGTTCCAACGTCTTTCGCTTCGCAGCGCCGGATGGCCGCCTTCAGAGTTGGTACTGCAACATTAACGCTCCCCGGAGTTTGATGGTCAGGTGCTGAGCTACATCGATCTGGACATCGATATCCTCGTTCAGCCCGGATCTTTCGTATCGCGTTCTCGATCTGGAAGACTTCGAAAGCAATGCAGCCCGCTATGAATACTCAACGGAAGTGCGCCAGCATGCCGGGAACTCGTTGCGCGAATTAATCAGCGCTAATTGCATCAGGGCGCCTTTCCGTTCAACGAGATAGGGTGCTGGCACACGGGTCAGAACCGCCTGCGGTAGCGGGCGGGTCCACGCGCTCACTGATGAACCGTTGAGGAGCAATGGGCCCGACCGCTACCGCAGGCGGTTCTTAAGAAGGGCCCGCTTGACCTGGAACCGGTTATCCGTCGATCATTGATTGCGGCAGGAATAAATTCGATGCTCCGCCCTGTTTACAACCATGACTTCAAAACAACAGTCGAAACAATCAAAGACGAAACTGCAAATACTGAAAGAGAGACAGCGAGCCGCTGAACAGGGTGGTGGCCCTGCTCGAATTGGAAGCAACACGCTGCCGGAAAAATGACAGCGCGCGAGCGGATCGGAGTTTCTGCTCGATGACGATAGCTTTTGAGGAGTTTGGCAAGCTCGTAGGTTCATCGTTCGCAGGACTTTTGGATCTGGACCAGCAACTCTATCCAGGAGATGGCGTAATCACTCGGACATGGCCTGATCGACGGCCGCCGGGTCTTTGTCTTTGCTCAGGATTTCACCGTGTTCGGCGGCTCGTTATCGGAAACTCATGCAGAAAAGATCTGCAAGGTAATGGACCTGCAGCGATGAAGGTCGGCGCCCCAATCATCGGCCTCAACGATTCCGGCGGGGCGCGTATTCAGGAAGGGGTCGTCAGTCTCGGCGGTTACGCGGAGATCTTTCTGCGCAACACGCTGGCCAGCGGCGTTGTGCCGCAGATCAGCTGCATCATGGGCCCCTGCGCCGGTGGTGCGGTTTATAGCCCGGCCATTACCGACTTCAACGTGATGGTCAAGGACACGGCCTACATGTTTATCACCGGACCCGGACGTAATCAAAACGGTGACTCACGAAGACGTTAGCAAGAAGAACTCGGCGGGGCGATGACACACAACCGTGTCGTCGGGTGTAGCTCACTTTGCCGCGGATTCCGACGAGCAGGCTCTGCGCACGGTGCGCGAGCTCCTGTCCTTCATTCCGGCCAACAATCTGGACGTCGCGCCACGAGCCTGGAGGCAACGCGATCCTGCGGATCGAGTCGAAGCAAGAGCTCAACACCATCGTGCCCGAGGCTTCGAACCAACCTACGACATCCGCGACGTGATCAGTCTGGTGGTCGACGACGGTTACTTCTTCGAGGTGCATCAGCACTACGCGCAGAACATCTGTGTCGGCTTTGCTCCGGCTCGGTGGCCGCCCGGTCGGGATCGTCGCGAATCAGCCGGCGTTCCTGGCGCGGCGTGCTCGACATCGATGCCTTCGATCAAAGGAGCGCGCGCTTCGTGCGCTTCTGCGACTGCTTCAACATTCTGCCTGGTGACCTTCGAAGATGTACCCGGCTTTCTGCCCGGGGTGTCGCAGGAACATGGCGGCATCATTCGCCACGGTGCAAAGCTCCTCTACGCGTTTGCGGAGGCGACCGTGCCGAAAGGTGACCGTGATCACGCGCAAGGCCCACGGCGGCGCTTACTGTGTGATGGCTTCAAAGCACATTCGCACAGACGTTAACTTTGCTGGCCCACGCGCCGAGATCGCGGTAATGGGTGCCGAGGGCGCGGTTGGCATTCTCTATCGCAAGGAGATCAGCGAGGCCAAAGACAAAGCCGAAGCTCACCGCGCCCGCGTCTTGGAACTCGAAGAGAAATTCGCCAGCCCCTACGTCGCTGCCGAGCGAGGCTTCATCGACGAAGTGATTGAGCCGGCGGTTACCCGCCCGAAAGCTGATTGGTGCCCTGTCCCTCCTGGAAAACAAGCGCGACACTAATCCGCCTAAGAAGCATGGCAATATTCCGCTGTAGGTCAGGGTGTTCTTAGCGGCTGAAGCAAATTGACTCGACTTCTCTCAGGATATAAGCTCTCACGCATTTTCAGGCTGCGAGATCATGACCGGCCTGGCTCCCAATCAACACACGAGACTTGCAGTTTCCCAAAAATTTTCGAAAAGGAGACCTCCTGGAGAGCGGACCTCGCTGTTACCCACCAGGAAGACAAAGATGAAAAAGCCAATCGCGATGCTATTGATGGTCGGCCTGTGGCGCGCCGGCAGCGGATTCGCCTATGGATGGCGTGGGCATCGGCTGGTCGGAGGAATTGCCGACAAGCGCCTGGCAAGCAGCAAGACTGATACGGTGCGAAAGAAACTTAACAAACTCCTCGAGGGCCTGACCTGTGGAGGAGGTAGCAACTTTGCCGACAACATCAAGGATTGGGACCCAAAAGAAGAAGATCCGAACAACCCATTACCTCCCAGGGAGCCTTTCCACGTAAAGGGTCACCCGCAGATCGAAGCCCAGTTGCGGGCCTTTGTAAATGCCAATCCGGCGGATGGCAAACCATCGCATCATGAATTTCACTATACGGATGTTCCCGTCTTTGGAGCGGAGAGGTATGCGGACGGGCAAGTAGGTCGATCTGAGTTTGATATCGTGCACATGATTCCTTTCTGCATTCGCGTGCTAAAGGGGCAGATACCTGAGACAAACAAACGCGCCATAACGAGGACCGATGGCCGTCATCCTGTTGGTGCATTATTTTGGCGACATCCACCAGCCCTTGCACGTCGGCGCTGAGTATTTCAATACCAGCGGAAAGCTCTTTCAGCCAACCCTGGAAACCCGGGATTTGGCGACGAAGGCGGCAACAAGCTCACCCTGTCGCTGCTGAACAAGGGAAAGCTGACCTTGTTTGAGTACAGCCCGGGTAAGCCAGGAAATCTGCATGGTTATTGGGACAGCCAGACCGTCACAAACGTGTTTGGTACCATGCCGGACACTCAGGTAACCGACGAGTTAGCTGGGACTGAGCCAGCCAATTGGAAACTGAATTCTCCGGTCGAAAACTGGGCCGAGATGTTGGCTCTAACGAGATCATGCCGCTGGCCCGCGAAGCCCACAACCGGCTGGAATTCAGGGATATCAAGACCGAGGCTGGTTCTAATGAGATCGTCGGTGGAGCTGCTTCGGAGAAAAGAAATCAGTGTCCTATGAGAAATGGGCGGGCGACAAGGTGAAGAACGAGATTCAGAAAGCGGGTTGGCGACTGGCAGCGCTTCTGGAAGACGTGCTCAAGTGATGGCGTGCTATGGAGTGCGCTGACCTGTCGGCGCTTTGGTCTCGCGGCGGCGCTTGACGCGCAAATAGCGAGTAGACTCAGAGGCACAGTCGTCAGATGAAATGCGCCAACCGGACAGTTCTCTTCATCTGTCAGCGCGTCCAAATGATCGCCCCATACATCCTTGGTTTTGATTTAGGCAATTAACGCACTGCCGGCGCAATAGCAATCAATTTGTGGAAGCGGATCAAATACCAGCCGGAAGGGAGCCAGCGCATCTCGGCCCAGAAGAGTTGGAGCACCGCATTTCAACTCCGGAAAGAAGGTCGGTAGGAACTCGGCGCAGGGTCAAGGCGCCAACATGCTCACTGTTGTAGGTTCGATTCTTCGTGAGCTCACAGAGCCGCCGCCGATGTCTCGCACTCGCCTGCCGTCTTTTTTGACGTCGCCTGCCAAAGGCTGAGTCACGGCCAGCCCAAGTGCGGAGCCGGTATCAACCAATGCCAACCGGCCATCATCCAGCCTGACAAATGGTCGCCGGCTGTCTCCGTCGTTAATCCATTGGACGACAGCACCATCCGCAGGGGCGTTTTCATACTTAGCGGATGAAGGGTGCAGTCAAATGCCCCGATTTCCGATTAGGAATGTCGACAACGTAACCGGAAAGGGAAAAGGTCTCCGTTGGATCCAGAATTCCATCAATATCCGGTGGCAAAGCGCTAACGACGATTACCCGGCGATCGGCAGGAAGCAGATTGTCTGCATGACCCAACGCCAGTGTTTGCACGACACCCTCCCGCCCGCTGAGTGCTCCTCTTCCACTTAACCCAGAGAGAGAAATGCGCCGCCCAGTGCGGATTGGAATCCCGGCCGTGGCCGCGAGACGTTCACTACGATCGTGGCGCCGGCACCAGTATCAATCGCCAGTGTGTATGGACCAGCCCCGTTGAGCCATGCGTCAACAAGCAATCCACGCTCACGAACAACACGAAAGGAAGCAGGCGACGGCAGGTGCGGTCGCGAACTGGTAATGCCCAACTTCCGGGATCAATGGTCCGCTGTTGCTGCCCCGCCTGTCGACGCGCAAGTCTGGAAACATCGCGCTGGGCGACTCCAATCACAGAAGTCGCCCAGACGAGCACGACAAGAAGGGGAGGGGTATCGACACTTGTTTTGGGAATTTCATTTTAGGCCTTGACGCCAAGGACGCCGCCCAGAAATACTCGGGCGGCGCTACGGCGATCAACTGATGAACAAGCTTGATGGATTACTGCTGAGGCGTTCGTTTGCGTATCTTGTACGTATACAAGGCTGAGCCGCCCAGTCCAGCAAGCGCGCCTATACCATTGCGCCCTTCTTGCCGCCAATCAAGCCGCCTACCAAAGCCCCACCACCGGTACCCATGGCCAGGGTCAGCTTGTCACGATGCTTCTGCCAGAAAGTCCGGCCATTCTTCCTGCTATAGTCGTAATAGACACGTTGTGAACGGCTCCCGCGAAGTATTGTTTGAGCCTGATTGCAGTTCGCGTGAAAGCGCCAACATTGCACGCCGTTCTGTAGCTGCCTGGAAATCCGTCCGCAAAGCCGATCTTATAAGCATCCTGTTCTTCTGCAGTCTTGAATTCGTTCGGCACAGGCTGGCTCGACGCCGCGTTATAAAGTCGCTTCGTTATACTTCGAATCGCGTTGGTCAGCAGGTTGCTGGGTCGTGTCCACCGTGCCGTTTGTTGAGGCCACCGGTGCGGCCTGTCCGGGGAAGACTCGGTCGACCGCATTGCAATCGCACCCAGGGAACCCCTACTAATGCCGCAATCAAAGCCACTACAAGAATTTTTGCTGTTCGTAATCATTGGTCCACTTCTCCTCTTCAAATCGTTCGCAAATCGTTCGCTTCTAAACTCTCACCGAGGTAATGCTGCAATACGAGTTCCAAAATAGAGTCGCTTGAACCTGCAAAAGTCTGGATTTGGCGAAAATAGCAGGTATTCCAGGGATTTGGGTCGAATGGCAAGAGAATCGCAACGTGAACCGCATAAACCCTGGACTGGAAAAAGTCAGGGATACCCGATGTGGAGTTGTCGGCTATGCGGGAAATGATCAACGACTGACTGGGTTCAAGACGAAAAGGCCCTTAAAGACCAAAGGCCGGGCAAGCATAATGCTTGTCCGGCCCGGAAGGCTAGTGTCGCTAAACCCTAAGCAGTTTTCTGTGCTGGCAGCGCTTTGTTCTCTCTCAAAGAGTTCCAGGCCCTTTTTCATTTGCACGTCTTCCTGCTTGGTCTCTGGAGCCCCTTCGCGTTTTTCGTTTGGCTGCGGTGTTTTGTTAGCAGGATCATCTTCGTTACCGTTCAAGTCGTCAGGCGAGGGCTGCATCGGCGAGCTCCGGTCTTTTGACTTCCACTGAAGGCATCACGCCTGAGTGAGTCCGGTCTTCGCCTAAAAACGGTTTCCCGCTGCCCGAGGCCCACTTGATAGTTGTCAGCAATAGACCGTCGCCGTCTCTCAAGGTAAAGAGTTGTTGTTCGGTTCCCGAGCCAAAACTCTTCTCACCAACGACCTGTCCGCGATTGCGCTCCAGCAAAGCCGATGCAACTACCTCGGCTGCGCCGGCGGTGCCGTTATCAGCTAACGCTACCACTGGACCAGCGAAGATCGCGTTCTTCGGGTCGGCGGCAAACGTCTTTAAGGTTTGCTTTCGCGACCAATGGTCTGTGCGATGTTACCGTCCCTGATGAAAGATTTGCTTTACTGCTATTCCCTCCAGTCAGCGAACCACCCGCGGTGTCGCGCAAATCGAGCACCAGTTTTTGCGCGCCCTGTTTGAGCAGGTCCTGAACGCGCGCTTTGACGTCCGCGGCTTCGCCATCATCAAGACTGTTGATTTTGATAATGCCCATCTTTCCTGCTTCCATCCGTGCCTCGGCAGAGGAGGCGCGGAACGAGCTGCGCTTTACAGTCAAAGTCAACGGCTTTGTATTGGCGCGCAGCACGCGGAGCTTAACTTCCGTGCCCGCTGCGCCATTCAGCGAGTTAGCTTGGCATCGTAGAGCGAGATGTCGCGCGTTGCTTTTCCCGTCGATGCACTCAACGATATCGCCTGAGCGGATTCCGGCCTCGTCTGCAGGAGAGCCTTTCATCGGAGCGATTACGTACAGATAAGAGGCTACCTGAGAGAGTTCAGCTCCGATCCCTGCTTCATTCTTCTTTCCCTCATCGCCGAATTGTTTTACCTGATCCGCAGTCAGATAGGTCGAGTAGGGGTCCAACCCATAAGCCAGCCCGCGCAGCTCCGCCGGCGCGCACCTTTCCATGTTTGGCTCGTCTACATAGTCACTCTGAATGTGTTGCAGGACATTTTCAAAGGTCGCAGTTGGGCGTTCGGATCGTTCGCAGGCTGTTGCGCCCTGGTCGAAATCAGGCCCCCGCACCTGCATAGCGCCAGCGCCGCTGACGAAAGAATCAGTGCAAACTTGGTTCTAAAAGACATTGCCTACGCTTTCCGTGATTGCGTTCGGGTGATAGTCTCTCCGCCTTAGTGGCTCTCCAAAGCGCGTCGCAAGCGTATGATACAGGTCGTGCTTTGAGGGCGCGCAAGCCGATTGTCCGCGCGCTGGCGTTGGTAAACGGGCGAAGGGTCAGCGGCGCAACCTCCATTTCATGCGAATCGTTAGCTGACGAACTTTGCCGATTTCACACTTGGAAGAAATACAACCGCCGACGCCAACCCTATCGAAGGCCCTATCCTTTCTCTCGACCTCGGTTCCAGGCGAGCCGGTGCGGCAGATGACGGATCCCTCTCTCGTCGCGATCGCAGGCTTTAATGCTCTGCCCCGCTCCAGCTGGAAGCGATTGCTTCGCGACGTACACGAACCGACCACGGCGCTTTGACGCCAGAACCCTGGTCGTTGGTTTCCCGCTAAAGTGGAAGGCGGTAGAAGGTTCCGCCGCTTTCGGAAGCTCGTCCAGCTTTGCCCCAAAGTTCGCCTCTCGCTGGAATTGCCAATCTATCTTCCAGGACGAGCGTTTGACCTCCAGGGAGGCAGAGGAGATATTGAGGAGCCGCCAGCGGTTATCGCTTGCCAGAGATATCGACCCTGGTCGACAGCGAAATCCGCCGCGACGCATCTTGCGGGACTTTCATCAGCACAGCAGGCAACAGCGCATGCGAGTGTCGCGTCAGTTGGATTAGGGCCTTTGCCTCAAAAGATCGTGAGTAATCTCAACCAGATGCAAGAGCGAATCCCTGAGAGTTCCCATTTTTGCCCTTGTTTGTTATTTTCTTGATTTGCTGTGCCGGTGCCGGGTCTGTGGGTCTATCGAGACCTTCGCCACACCGGTCGTATTCTGGCAATCAAGACCGCGCGAGTTTCGTGAGCCCCTCGTGGTTCGACGCCCGCAGCATTGTAGCTTAAAGGCTGGCGAGCGAGGGTGTGATTTCCCATCAATGGCCCCTCGAGTATTGCATGAAGTTCACCGGAGCCGGTTCACGCCTAAAAGCAAAGGTGATTACAAGTTCCCTTCGCCAGAATTACACCGCTCGCCGTCCTACAAAAACTGGAGCAGGGAGAGCAGCGAATGGTACTACCGCCTAACCATAATCGAAGGCTGGACGCGATGGGATATCGCCAATGCGATGGCTCGGACAATCTTGAACTGGAGCTTAGGGACGCGAATGCGGCGTTGAGTTTAATGAACGATGTTACTCAGGTTGAGGCATCTTGATCCGGAAGCGACGAATCTCGAGGGATATCTTTATCCCGATACCGCTACGATTTTCCACCTGGCACAGCCCCAGAAGGCGTCAGTGACGTGATGGTCAGGGAGGTTCATTGCGGTTTGGGCGGCACAAGGTGCCCACAAGACCCGACCGTTAAATACAACCCCCGGCAAATAGTCACCATCGCCTCGCTAATCGAAACAGAGTAGGCCGCTGGGTAGCGAATCGATCCAATCATTGCTTGCGGCTACATACAATCGGCTGCAGAAAAATATTCCGCTGGGGGGTTGACATGCGACTGAGCATCATTTGCGCATCTAAGCTGGCGGGAAAATGGAAAAACGACGTCGCAAGGTGTACAAGAGCGATGTTGAGCGAATTTCTCCTTGCTAACGCGGATTCACCAGGGGTCTGCCCCGGCCCAGTTGCTTCCCCCAGTGGAGAGTTCTATCACAAGGCTGCAGTCGCCCCAGCACAAACCGACTACATTTATTACGTTCGCGAGCCTACACGAAACGATGGCTCTCAACTTCTCCACGCCAACGACAGCGACTTGAAAGGGAGTTCAGGCTCTGCGGAATTGGGAGCGTCAGCGTGCGATGCCGGAAGTGCGCGCCGGAACCATGCCCGGCAGTGAAACTCTTCGAACCAAGAGTCCCTTGAATTTCATTGGTCGTTACTCTATTCTCGGTTCAGCGCTTTGTTCCTGCTGGTTTGGCTTTCGGACTACAGGAGGTTTACAGGTGAAGAACATAAGTAGTAGCGGCGGCAGTCGTGGTTTTGATAAGTTTTACGGCCTTTTCCCAGACCAAAGGGAGAGGACAAAAGCAGTCAGCGCGTACGCGACAACGGTAGTAGTGCGCCCGCGAATAACGGAAGCAAACAAGATACGGGTTCCGGGCGCGGTATTGACTGGGAGCGGTAAAACGGCTCGGCCCCTGCCGCTTGATAACCCTATCGCCTTACCGGTCGACGCGATGCGATCGTGAAAGCAGTTGCAGAAGTGATGCGAGATCGGAAGTTGATTCTTGATGAAACCGCTTCCAAACCAGCCGATGGAATCATGGTCAGCCAGGTTTACCGCTTCATCAAAGGTGCGGTAGTCACAAAATCGGAATTGAGCCGCTATGCCGACATCCCCGTCTCAAGCACTCGAGGCTGGACTCAGGGACGTTACACGATCATGGTCGAAGTTCAGACCAATTGATGGCAGCAATGCGAACGTCTCGGTTAATGCAAAGATTGAAGGCCGGAGCGATGGAGCTACCGGTGCAGAGTGGGTGACGCTTCCTAGTCTGGGCCAGGCGGAGGAGGAATTTCTGCTGGCACTCATTGAAAAGGTCACCGGCTCCGCGCCCCGAGGTCGCACTCCGACGGCCGAACCATAACAAATCGTCTGCTGATCTAACCCTAAAAGCAAAACATTAAGAAAAAGGTCTTCAAGAAACTCTCAGCCCCAAATTGAAACTAAAGGTCGGAGCCCCCTTAAATGAAAGGAACACTTCTCGAGACGTCCGATTCTGTAAGAGATGAGGAGAGCTCTCGTAGTCGCAGCCTTGTCGCAGCAATCTGCGCTCTACTGATAGTAAGCATGGTGGTCGCCGGTTATTTCTATCTCCGAAGGCGTCACGCGAAGCAGACATTGCTTGCCGTGCAGGCCGAGCAACCAGCCCCTCCGAGCCGAAAGGGCCCCCAGGGTTCAGATTTTTGTCGATAGAGGCAGTGCTGAAAGGCGATCAGACATTAATCGGCGGCACCGTGAAGAACATTTCCAAAGAGAGCCTGACCGATCTGTTGAGTTGATCTGGAGCTAATTCATCGAAAAGGAACGGTCACCGAGAAGACTTCAGTTCCAGTGCAGCCATCCCAGATCAGCCCTCAAGGTGAAGGTCATTATTCGCTATCTCTTCGTTCGACGGATTACAGCAGCGTCAAGTTGCTGGGGCTTAGGAGCGCAAACTCGTCTGCGCTTGTCTATATCTCGGCGCAGGGTCAGAAGCGTCCGCCAGAAAAAGTTGAGGCAAAGACTATTATCATCAAGCGGCCATCGACACCAGATAATGGATTTCTTAACTCTCCAGACAATCCAAGTCGCGTGCCTTGATCACAGGTTCACCGTCTCTGTATTAAAGTTACGGTTCAACGGTCGGCATGGCGACGGCTGACGTTATACATGAAATGAGCAGTTGAGGAACTGCTTCAGCCCTTTGCGAAAAGGACCGCTGTTAACCCGCTACAGTAGGCGGCTACACCTTTACGATGGTTGATTGTTACCTGTATCAGGACTTGCATGAGTACGCACTTTAGATTTTCCAGAATCATTCAGGGCGCGCTGCCGGTGCTGCTGGTCTGCTCAATGGCTGCGTTCGCGCAGAGCAGATTCTGTGAGTCCAACTTTACCCAGGATACCCATAAGTGTGGATGGGCAGGATTCCAGCGATAAAGAACCTGTGACTTATGGGAGCCTGGAAGACGAAATGCGAGCCAAGCAGAAGGATTAAGCTGGAGGAGAAGCAATATAAGGAAAACCTCGAACGCGCTCGTGAAGCGGATCGGCTAAGTGTTGAGTTGAAGAATTCCTATGAGCAGAAGAAATCTTTCACGCATGAGGATACGAAAAAGCTCGAGCGCCTGGAAAAACTAACCAGGAAAATTCGTAGTGAGGCGGGTGGCTCGGATGAAGATGGCCTACTGGATGATCCACCGAATGAGTTGGAACCGGCGTTATCGAGATTGGCGCAAGTGACCGAGTCTTTGCGCAAGGTTGTCGAGAAGACACCCCGCCAGGTGATCTCCGCGACTGTGATCGAACAAGCTAATCTAATACTTCAGCTGGTGAAAATCGCTCGCAATTTTTCCATTGACCGCGACGAACCGCGACCGCCTGATTGTTACGGAGTGTGTTGCAAGCCTTGTATCCCGAAAAATCCACTTCACGTAATAGATTAATCAAGATGGTTTCCTGTTCGCTGTTGCTGGTTGGCTCGGCCGCTGTAGCGCGAGCTCAACAACCAGATGATGACGTGGTCCGCGTCAATACGGGAACTTGTTGTGCTCAACGTAACAGTAACCGATCGAGCTGGGCAGTTCGTTTCTGGACTTCGCCGGATCCGACTTCAAGATATTCGAAGACGGAAAGGAGGTCCCGATCAGCTCGCTTGCCGGCTTCAGTTCACGGGAGACTCCCTTCGCTTCCGTGGTTCTTCTGGATACTTCGGGAAGTATGGAGAGTAGACTTTCGCTGGGTCGTTCAGCCGCCATTCGCTTTCTGGATGGGCTAAGGGATGAGGACGTTGCGGCTGTTTACAAGTTCGATTCCAAGATCGAGCGCTTGCAGGACTTTCCGGCGGCCGTGACCTGGCACCCCTTGCATTTGGCGTCAAGGCGAACAGGATGACCGTTCTCAACGATGCGATCGTAGAGGCCTCCTCGCTGTTAGCTGAGCGGCCGGAGACACGTAAGGCAATCGTTGTCCTCTCCGATGGCATGGATACCTACAGTAAGGCGAGTGCGGAAAGAGCATTGGATGCGGCGCTGGCCACGGGTGCCAGTATCTACACCGTAGATATGTCTGCTACTGACAGGGAACGCTTCTCGCAATACACAAAACGCTGCGGTGTTGAAGAACTTTGCGGAGAAGAGTGGCGCCCGGTTTGTCTCTACCCCCGGTGGGCCAGCGCTCAGAGACGCGTTCGCGATTATTGCGCAAGAGCTTGGTCACCAGTACACGCTTGCCTATCGACCGCTGAATCGAGACGCACGACGGGCGATGGCGAAACATCGAAGTGAAACTCTCGAAGGAGGACGTAATGGTACGGACCAGGAAGGGTTATCGAGCACCTAAGAAGTAGTCTGAACCGGGTGACCCTCGCGACTTAAGGTTTTACCGGAGCTAAGGTTTTGCTAGAGGCTTGTCTGATTGAGCAGGTTTATCGCGATGGCGTTCGAAAGCGAGCTCGATCAGATGATCCAGGACAACCGGAAATGTCATTCCGGAAGCTTCCACATTTTTGGAAAGCCCGAGACGTCAGTAAGCCCCGGCAAGGTATTCAGCTCGTTGATCATTAATTCCTTCGTGTCTCGGCGGAGAAAGAAATCTACCCGCGCCAAACCTGAACCGTCAATCGCCTGAAACGCGCTGATCGCCATTTCTTGAATCCTGGTGGTCAACGCCTTCGAAAGAGGTGCCGGGACAATGAATTCGACATGTCCGGTGCTGTCGTATTTCTCCACATAGTCAAGGAACCGTGCCTGGTCGTCGTGAACCACGTACTCACCCGGAAGGCTCGCCCTGGGTTGGTCATTACCCATGATTGCGCACTCGATCTCGCGTACATCGAGAGCCTCCTCAACGATAATCTTGCGATCATAACGGGCCGCCAGCTCAACGGCCTGTATTAGAGGATACCCTATTTGAGGCTTTTGATATACCCACGGACGAGCCGAGATTGGCCGGCTTAACGAAGCAGGAAACCCAATTTCGCGCTTTTATTCGCCGCAGGATCTCGCTCTGAGCGCTTCTCCAGCGCGAACGCAGGAACCACAAGTAGCGACAAATCGGCAGGCCCGCGTCTCGGAACAAGGCCTTCATTGTCACTTTGTCCATCCCATCATGATGACGCGAGCACGCCGCAGCCAACATAGGGAATGTTCGCCATCTCAAGTAATCCTTGAAGGGTTCCATCTTCACCAAACGGACCATGTAGAATGGGCAGAACAACATCGATCGCTAATGGAGATGCCGGGGCGTTCGAGCCGAGTGAGACAAGGCCCTTGTGCGAAGGGTCCCCGAGCAGAGCAACCTGCGGCCCAGTGTTGTTTTCATAGCCAGTCTTGAGCAATCGGCGCGCGGACTCGGGAAGAGACAGACAGCTTCGGCTGGGGGCAGCCACTTCCCTTCCTTGTTAATAGCAATCGGAATTACTGCATACTTCTTGCGGTCGATGGCCTCGATCACTGAGCGAGCCGAGCGAACAGAGACTTCATATTCTCTCTGAGCGGCCGCCAAACACGATTCCACGCGCAGCTTTTTCGCCAAGCAATCTCTCTCCTCTTTTACAAGATTGTCTTGCCCAGGCCTGATAGGATAAGTTCTACACCCAACTGGCCCGTCTTATTGTTTACGTCAAGGGCGGCATTAATCTCGACAATTTCCAGGGAAATCATTCCGCCGGCTTCAGCGATTTTCTCCATCGCCAGGTGCGCTTCACGATAAGTCAGACCGCCGCGCACGAGCGTTCCTGATCCGGGCGCATCGCCCGGGTCCAGCGCATCAACATCGAAGGTGACGGCGTAGCCAGCGCTGCCCCTGGCCGCGATCGCAATCGCTTCATCCATACATGCGCTCATACCTCGCTCATCGATTTCACGCATCGTGAAAAAACGCATCCCCAGCTTCCGAATCAACTCGCGTTCTCCGGGATCGATGTCGCGGGCGCCGACATGCGCGCAAAGTCTGGGATCCAGCTTCGGTGAAAAGCCACCGATATTTGTTAACTCCGGAGCGCCGTAGCCGAGCAGAGCAGCCAACGGCATTCCAATGTATGTGTCCGAAGGCGTAGTTTCGGGTGTATTCATGTCTGCATGAGCGTCGAACCAGATCAGACCAAGTGATTCCTGGCGATCACGACAATGAGAAGCGACGCCCGCCAGTGAACCGATCGCGATTGAGTGATCGCCGCCAAGGATGATCGGCAACTCGCCGCTGTCCAGAGAACTCTTCACTGCGGTGCAGAGTTGCTCGCAGGTGCTGCTGATCTGGCGCAGGTATTTGAGTTTGTCTTGCGGGTTTGCGACTTGTTCCGCGCGTCCGGCACCAACGTCTCCGCGATCCCGAGGTTCGTAGCCTAACTGAGCGATTCTTGTTTCCACGCCGGCCATTCGCATGACTGCAGGGCCCAGCTCTACCCCCACCATGTCTGCGCCATAGCGCAGCGGCACTCCCAGAATACTGACGCGGTTTCTACGACCAGGCTCGGTGTGCCGCTCTTCGCTTAACGAGGATTCATTCATAAAAAAGGGCCTGACGCTTGCCTGATCCGGTAAATCTCAAATGCATCTCTCAGATAGTTACTCCTGGGACTTCTCCATGACTATCGCCACCGCTTCTTCGGCGGTGCTGGCAAAGTCCAGGGCCGCCACGTCCTCATCGCTGACGGCAAGACTGGCTTGCCACGCCTTGACTACCGGCAGCCAGCAATCGCCAAGCAACACGAGTGGCCGGGGCTCGATTACTCGCGTTTGAATTTTGTTCCAGACCAGCGAAAGCTCTGTTACGGTCCCCATGCCGCCGCGAATCGCGATGAATCCGACCGAACGCACGATCAAGCGCTGTAGCCGCTCATAGAAATGTGGTGTAGCCACCTTGTCGGTGAGGTAGCGATTGGGCTCTGCCTTGAACTGGTTCATCACAATCCCGAGCACCCGACCGCCTCGTTCATGCGCGCCGCGGCTCGCGGCCTCCATGACTCCCAGGTAGCCACCGGTGCAGATCGTGTAGCCGGCCTCAGCCAGCAATTGACCGACGCGCCGCGCCTGGGCGTATTCCTGATCAGCTTCCCGGCATTTCGCGCCGCCAAAAATCGTAACGATACGTTCTTCTGTTGCGCTCATTTTCCTGCCCGCCCGCTTAACATCAGGGATCCTGCGGCTCGATACTCCAGATAGTCCTCGTGCGATCGAAACGATGATCCCGTGTATTGCTCAACCACGGGAGCGGGATCGAGAATTCGTTCGTCCTGAACCTCATCAAAACCCGCCTGCTGAAAAAGTGAGCGATATTGATCTGTACTCAAGAGGTGGACCGGCACCTGGAGTTGTTCTACCCATTGATGCGAGGCTTTGTTCTCCCTATACAGGTCGACGACCGTAATGAACAATCCAACAGGCACAAGCACTCGGCGAATCTCTGCCAGGGCACGGCTCATGTCAGCGTAGTAATACAGTGACTCCATAGAGAATGCGTGAGTAAATTCGCCGTCCGCAAATGGCAACGCTTCGGCGCTGGCCACTCGAAAGGTTAGGTTGGAAACGTCATTTGAAGTTTCAGCGGCGAGCCGGATCATTTCATCAGAGATATCAATACCCACTACGCGACCCTGACTGGCTTTTTCAGCGAGCAGCCGCGATGCCCAGCCTGAGCCGCAGCCCACGTCCAACACCCTGCCGTCATCCGGCACACTCATCTTTTCAATTGCTTGTTCGCCAACTGGCCGGTGACCGCGCTCCATGCTTTCGCCGCGGCCGGCTCTGGCCCATTGATTGAACTCGAGGCGTAGATTTTTCTTCCATCAGGCGTCCGACAAACTCTCAGTCATGTCGCTTTTCCTACATAAGCGGAAGTTTCAGAAAATTGGTCCGTGAAACTAGTGTCGTGTTTCTAAAGTTCGCTGAAGAATTGAGACCAGCCTGCGGAGCAAGCAGGCGACAGCATAAAGCCTGGGGCGCGAGCCCCAGGAACAAGCAGAGAAAGAGATCAAGCCCGCGGTAGCGCGGTGACAGCCGTACATTATGCTTGAATTCACGTCGCTACCAATCCGAAAACGATACCTCTGCCGCCTTCGCGGGCTGACAATTCGCTAACCGTCCACAACCTGGGGTTACGCTGCGCTTCACCCCACGCTTTACGCTATCGCCTGCTCCGCAGCCTAGTCGACTATTTCAGCGAACTTTAGAAACACCACACTAGCCAGACAATGGCAAACTGAAGTTTGTTGTACATCTACGGTCTGAGTCGGTACATCGTGCGCGGAAATGGAATGGTTTCCCGAACATGCTCGATGCCACACATCCAGGCTGTACAGCGTTCGATCCCCATACCAAAGCCGGCGTGCGGCACGCTCGCCGTAGCGCCGCAAGTCGAGGTACCAATTGAAGGCTTCTTCCGGCAAATTGTGCGCGGCGATCTGCTGCTGCAGGAACTCGAGTGACGTGGCGCGCTGGCCCCGCCGATCACTTCACCGTACCCTTCCGGCGCCAACACATCAACACCCAGGGCCAATTCGTCTCGTTCTGAATCGCGAGCCATATAGAACGCTTTCACTATGGCCGGGTAATGATGAACCATCACCGGCTTATCGAAATGGCTCGAAAGGTAAGTTTCATCGGGGGCTCCGAAGTCTCCACCCCACTCAAACCGCGACTCAATCTTGCCCTGCGCATGTCCTTCCTCGAGCATCTTTACTGCATCGTCATAATGAAGCCGCGGGAAAGGGGGAACGATTGCTTGCAGTTTGGCGACATCTCGCTCGAGAATCTTTAACTCCTCCGACCGATCAGTGAGCACGCGCTCGGCGATGTAGGAAAGGAACCTTTCCGATAAGCTCATGACGTCGTCCAGCGTCGCATAGGCCATCTCAGGCTCGACCATCCAGAATTCGGTCAGGTGCCGCCGAGTCTTCGATTTTCCGCACGAAACGTGGGCCCAAAGCAATAAACCTTGCCGAAGGCCGCCGCCGTTGCTTCGTTATAGAGCTGACCGGATTGGGTGAGGTAGGCCTTCTCGCCCTCGAAGTAGTCGCATTCAAAAAGCGTCGTTGTGCCTTCGCACGCTGCCGGGGTAAAGATCGGAGCGTCGCAAAGTGTGAAGCCATCGTGATCAAGAAAATCGCGCACCGCCTTAACCACCGTGTGGCGTATTTTGAGGATGGCGTTTTGTCGCCGCGAGCGCAGCCACAAGTGCCTGTGGTCCAACAGGAATTCGGTGCCATGTTCTTTCGGAGTGATCGGGTAATCATGAACGTCCTGGATTACTTCAGCTTCCGACACGTCGACTTCAAAACCACCCGGGGCTCTGGCATCCTCCCGAACCTTTCCGCGCACAATAATCGCCGACTCCTGGCCGGCGCCCTTAAGCGCCTCCCAGAGTTCAGGCTGAATAGCGTTCTTCAGGACCACGCATTGCACGATGCCGGTCCCGTCGCGCAACTGCGGAAAAAGGATCTTGCCGCTCGAGCGCATGTTATAGAGCCATCCTTTGATGGTCACCTCTTCACCAGCGTGCCGCGCAAGCTGATTGATGAAGACCTGCGCCGAGGCGCTAGCCGAAATGATTGTGATTCAGTAACCATGTTTCTAATTCTGACTTCCCTGTTGTTAATTGCGATTTAAACGAGCCGAGATCATGCGGCGCAGGGTTGGGAATGCTTCCAGCCATTCCGCCGCTTCAGGACGATCTCCAGCATTGGATTGATAAATGGTTCGTAAGTCGCACCCTGCCAGAGACCGCTGTTTGATATGAGAAGGTGCCCGTGGCTTTCAGCCCGCGTTGTACTGTCATGAGACGAAACTCTTTCGCAAATTTATCTGGATCCAGAGCGCTCAGTCCCAACAAGCGACGTTCTTCCAGAAGGTACAACCGATGATGGCGCAGCTCCGCGAGCGAGGGCGAGGACGATTTGCGATCCAGCAGAAACGATACCAGGTCATAGCTGGCCGGACCCATGCGAGCATCCTGGTGATCAATGACTCGCAGGTGATTCCTGCTGTCAACCATCAAATTTGCAGAGTGGAAGTCGCGGTGGCACAAAACGCGCGGTACCGCCGCCAGCTCGGCTGACAGGTCGTTGAGCTCGGCTTTCAGTTCTGCGCTTTCACCATGTCGCAGAGTTTCCTGCCGCAGGCTGCCAAAATAATGTTCGACAAAGAAGTCCAGCTCCCAGGAAAGCTTGGCTTCATCGAATGCCAGGCGGCTGGCAATGGAGTGCATGTCCGAGGCTTTGTTGGTCGCCTTTTGAATTCGCGCGATCAAATTGATCGCCTGTTCCCTAAAATCTTCGCATTCTTCCTCAGAAGCCGTTTCGTAGAAGCGAAACAACTGCCGATCGCCCAAATCCTCCTGCATGATGATGCCGCTGTCTCCGTCTACCGAGAAGATTTCAGGCACCGGGATGCTAGCCGCCAGGAACAAACGGGTGACGTCCAGGTACGGATGGACCTCCGGATCGAAGGGTTCTGGGTAGACGGCCGCGATCGCTTGTGCCCTTCTTCCAGGGAACGCGAAAATACTCGCGGGTCGAGGCGTCCGGCGTTAGCGCGACCATCTTGACTGGCCTGGTGTGGCTGCCTGTTTGTAGATACGCCGACAACCGTTGTGACGCTGTAGCCTTGAAACTACTAGGGCTAACTTGTTTCACTGAACTCATTCGAGGAAGGGATCTATCCTATTAAGCTACGGCGCAACATTGGTGTCGGTACCGCCGCGTTCCCACCATCAGAAGTGCGGAGGATTGTATCATTGCGTCAGAGACACAACAAAATTCTCCCCTCGCGCTTCACCCTTCAGCGCTTTGGCCGGTGGCGTCACGCCTTCTACCAGGGCCAAACGCACGACGACGGCATTTTTATGACCTCCCGGGTTGAATTCGTACGCCGTCCCCAAGGATTGCACGCTGCACTGTCGCCCCAGTCTCGACCGCAACGTCGTCCCATAGAATCGAGTGGCTCACCGAAGCACCGGCCGCGATCAGCGAACGATGCCCCAGAAAACGTTTTGACCCTTGCTGGCGAGCAAGCTCAAACTCACTTCCAGATAGCGCTGGAGCGTGGATAGCTCGTACCAGTGCCCCGCTGAGACATGCGCCGCAATCCGCTCACCGCGGGCAATCGCCTGTGGATAGACAGCTATGGTCGAATGCGAGAAGACTCCCCGGGGGATATAGTCGAATATTCGCGGCTCAAGAATCTGAATCCTGTGAACATCAACGGCGGATCGGCGAGCTGCGAGCCAGCCGGTGGCTGTTCTGGCAGACCCGCAAATCTCTTCACAAACCCACCGGCGGTTTCGACAATCGTGAACCGCTCGCCCGCGCCGTTGGGTAGCAATACAAGAGTAGCTAAAGCATCGGTCTGTCGATGCGTTTCGAGCGCTGCCTGAAGGTCGATATCAGTGATTAGCTTTCCGTTGATCACTACAAACGTTTCCTGGTCCAGTAGTTCGCGAGCATTATCCAGGGCTCCGCTGGTCCCGAGGATCACTCGCTCTTCGACATACGTGAGGTTGACTCGAACTGACTGCCATTCCCCAGCGACCTTCTCACCGATTCCGGGCGATGATGAAGGTTGACCACGATTTCGTGGCAACCAAAACCCGCCAGGTATTCGGCGACATAACCAACCAGCGGCTTGCCCAGGATTGGCAGGGCGGGCTTTGTTCGGTCTTCGGTCAGCGGCCAGAGTCTGGTGCCGTAACCGGCGGAAAGAATCATTGCGTGCATAGGGGTATTCTATTAGTCGCGATTGATTAGACAAAGGATTATGTTTGAGTTGTTGGCATGAGGGGAAACGCGAACCACGAGTTGGGTGGACAGTCCGTGCCTAAACGGATATTGAGAGCCCCCTAGGAGTGGCTTTGCCCAATTGGGTGTTTATTAGTCCGTGAAGCGGACGGCTGAAATGATAACCACCAGATCCTTTGATCTTTTCAGCCGTCCGCTTCACGGACTTCGGTTCAGGCTCGGCCGATTCCCAGCGATGAAATCGCTGGGCTATTTTCAACCGTCCGCTGAGAGCGGACTCAGTGGAACTGACTTTTGGGCAAAGCCATTTGAGAGAGAGATTGAGGTTACGAAACCTTCTTGGCGTCGCGGATCATGAGGTCAAAGGTGCCGGGAGCAATCTTTCGAAAGCGACCGTTGCGATTCAGCGAGACGGCAATGCTGATCGTGGGATTCGCTCCCGTGAACTTGAAACCACCTTCCAGCAGTCGGTTATAGATTTCGTTGACGTGAAGTGCTGCCCCTCTTCGCGCAGCAACATGAGTCACTGCTTGCGGAATGGTGCGATCTATAAAGCGGTCGCTAATGGCTTCGACATTACTTCTGACCATCGGAATAGGCTGTCGTCTGACGTCACCTGGAGGGATGGCCGGGCGCGGCACCTCGAGATGGGGCACCGGTTGGTGTCTGATTTCAATCGGATTCTGCGTTCGCGGTTGAGTGGTCGACTGGCGCATGGCAGCTTCCAGTTCGGCGTCCGAGGGAAATCCCGGGAGAATTCCGTCGACAAATTGTTGGCTGCCAGAACTGAGGACAAAAGCCGGTAAATCGCCGCCTCGGTTTGGCTCGCCAGATTGTCCATCTCGGCTAATTCAGTTCGCACGGTGTCGGCTTCCGCTTCGAGTTCGCGCAGGCGAGCGGACAGATGCATGCGGGCGGCGCGCGATTGCCGCAGGTTTTGCTCGAGTCTGGCTATCAGGTTGTCGCTTGGTCTATCCATGCAAGGCGAATCTTAACGGCATCAGCCGTTTAAGACAATACCAAATTCAATAACGGCTAGTTATCGCGATCCAGGACGTAGTTAGGTATGGCCCGCAGCGAGTCGCAATACTCAGATTCCGCCAGGCAATCCAGACAATCGCGGGCCGCTTCGGCGTATTCCCGGGCCCGGGCTCTGGCGCGGTCCAGGGCCCTGATTCCCTGACGGCGGCGAGCAGCGCAGCGCGCGGAACCGTACTGTAACTGCCTTCCCTGATTACCGTTTGCGCGAGGTAACCGGCTTGTTTGTTACTATCCAGCAGGTAAATCAGCGGCAAGGTTAGCTTGCCCTCGATCAAATCGACCCCGGATGCCTTGCCGAGCCTCTCGTCCGATCCAGTAAAGTCGAGCAAGTCGTCAATCAGTTGGAAGGCGGTTCCCAGATTCAATCCGTAGTCTCGGAGAGCAACTCGTTGACCGTCGCTGGCGCCACCAAGCAGTGCCTCAACCTCACAGCAGGCGCTGAAAAGGTAAAGCAGTTTTGCGCCGCAACACATCGAGGTTTGTTCTTCCGAGATATGCCGTTCGGACCAATCAATCGCCAATTGGGAGCAGTTCACCCTCGGTCATCTGGCGGGTAACCGCGGTCAGAATGTCAGAGAATTGGCAGTGACCTCTCCGCCAGGCTGGTTTCAAAGGCCGACATGATAGGAGCCGGTCGCCCACTAACACCGCGGTTTGATTTCCGCACCGCGCGTTTATTGTTGGCCGGTTTCACCGAGTCGATGAGTTGTCGATGATGTCGTCATGAACCAGCGTGGCCGTATGCAGAAAACTCCATAACGGTGGTCGGCCATGCAATCGAGTTATAGACGGGCTCCGGAGCCACCCACGGCGTAGTTTGAAAGGATCGTCAACGCCGGTCCGGACTCGCACATCACCTCGAGGCCCGCAGAGTGATTTCCCAGGTAAGCAACGACCTGGATGTTTGAACGAGCCTGGCGCTCGAACTCAGTCTCGACGTCCTGGAGCTCGCTGGAAATCAAGCTGAAGATGCGCCGCGCCGTCAGCTGCTTACTTCTTCCGCCAGTGCTGTGTTGCTGATTGTCTGCATCAACGTCTATCGGGGCCGCATTGTTCGATTTGAGCGAACACTAAAGAGCGAAAACTTACCTTTTGCTGTTAGTTCGAACGATAGTTGGTGAACTCCATATGAATACCGAAATCCTTGCCCTTTAACTCGACTGATAATGTCCTGCAGCGTATCTCGGTCGCGGCCCGTCACACGCACCACATCGCCCTGGATAGATGACTGAACCTTGGCTTTTGAATCCTTGATGAACTTAACAATCTCTTTGGCTTTGTCCTGAGGAATGCCCTTTTGGATCTCAGCACGTTGCCGCACCGTGCCACCTGCCGCCAGCTCCGCCTTTCCATAGATGAAGAGCTTTCAAGGGCACACCGCGGCGTACAAGTTTCTGTTGCAGGATGTCGTTCATGTTGCGCAGCTTTTGTGTCGTCTTCAGCAGAAAGCACCAGTTCTTTATCTTCCAATTCGACTTTGGCGGCGCTGCCTTTGAAGTCGAAACGCTGTTGCACTTCCTTCATCGTCTGGTTTAAGGCGTTGACAATCTCGGCGCGGTCAACATTAGAGACGATGTCAGAATGAGTTCTGTTGGGCCATATCGATGGTATTCAGGTTTCTGGGCTTGTTGCCTTGAACAACTTTGAGAATAACATCAAATTGAGGGCATGTGAAAGTCTTCTCTTAGGAAAGAATGCCTTGCATCAATCACTCAGAGTGATGATCCACAGAGCGGGGCAGCCACCCTTCCCAACCCTGAGATGTTCACAGCCGATTCCGATTGAAGTACGATTGAACGCCTTCCAAGTTCCGGATCATTTGCTCAGGCCGAAGTGAGCTCGGGGTTGGGAAGGGTGGATCGACCCCGCCGTCTTTTTGCCAGGGTAAGTCGGCCAGGTCAAGAATGACTTGTTCAGGGCAAACTCAACTTGAACAACTCGATTGGAAGTTGTTCGTCGTGATCTCACCCAACTCGCTCAGTGTCTCCTACGAATCGCGGCCAGGCCGCGAGCCACTTCGACGACGTTTGCCGGTTCATTTCGCCGGCCGCGGAAAGGTACAGGCGAAAGATACGGGACAGTCAGTTTCAATGAGCAATCGGTTGAGCGGCACCTGGCGGGCCACCTCACGCAGATTTTCGGCCTTCTTGAAAGTCAGCACCCCGGCGAATGAAATCAGGAAGCCGAGCTCCAACGTGGCTTCGGCCAGGCTCAGGGAGCCGGAAAAGCGAATGCATGATGCCGCGTAGGCCGCGAATCACTCCACTCATCCTTCAGAATCTCAATCGTGTCTTCTCTCAGCTTCGCGGGTATGGATGATCACCGGCAAGTCGGCCTCACGGGCGAGTCTTAGTTGGCGGCGAAAGACTCGCGCGCTGCACATCGCGCGGCGAGTTGTCGCTAGTGATAGTCCAGGCCCGAATCTCGCCCCCAGGCGACGACCCGCGAGCTCGCTTTGATTAAATTACTGATCCGCTTTTCAGCCCGGTCATCGAAAAGCCTGGCGTCGTGAGGGTGCGTACCGATGGCGGCAAATATCTCCTCGTGTTCTTCGGCCAGTCTGAACAGCGCGTTCCAACGCACCGCTGTGCGGATCGCCAGTGCCCACGGTCAAGATCGTTGTCACACCGGCATCGCGTGCTCGCTGAATTACCTCATCGCGGTCCGCGTCGTATTCCGAGCCATCGATGTGGGCGTGCAGAGTCGACAAACATCGGCACTCACAATCTCACTTGAGCCTCGCTCCATCTCGGCACCTCTTCGGTGAACGTTGCAATAACGGGTCGGCCTTCGGGACCGATTGACGCCGCCACCACCATGCCCTGCGATTCGTAGCCTCGCAGCTTGCGCGGCTTGAGATTCGCCACTACGACAACTTTGCGACCAATCATCTGCTCCGGCTGGTAGTACTCGGCAATGCCGGCCAAAACCTGGCGCGGCTTCTCTTCTCCAATCTCAATGGTTAGCAGCAAGAGTTTGTCAGCTTTTGGGATGCGTTCAGCCGTGAGTACCTGGCCCACGCGCAAGTCCAACTTTTGCGAAGTCGCCGATCTCGATGAGGTTGGTTACACCTTCGACAGCGTTTGCTTCTACGGGGCTGCAACCCGGGATAGTCGTCGCGTGTTGCCGGAAGGGCCGACGCGTTTGTCACTGCGGGTTTCGTTGCCTGCACCTGCTGAGGCTTCGTCTGCCTTCTGTTTATCTCGGTCATGATTTTTTTCTGTCGAGTCGCGGGAAGACTGGCTTCACTTCCCCGATTTGCGTGTCCTCATCGATGCCACCCCAGTTGAGCGCCGCCAGGCTTGAGATGGCGCAAAACATCTCCCTCGGCAGTGTTCAGGCCCAACTGAGAATAGATCTGCTGCGTGGCGACGGGCATCACCGGATGCAGTAGCACGGCAAAGCCAGCGCAGGCGTCTCCGCCGAACGATAAAGGATTGCGTTCAGAGTCTGCTGCTGGTTTTCGTCTTTGGCCAGGTCCCAGGGTTCTGGCATCGGTAATCATCTTGTCGACCCGCGCAATGATCGACCAGACAATTTCCAGCGCGCGGCTGAAAGCGAAATTGCGCAAAGTGTAGCTGGAACTCATCGCGCGCGTGCTCGAGAAATCCCGGCGATTGCCATTTCGTCAGTATCTACGCCACTTCGCTTGGCCAGCAGCAGCTTATCCTCCGGAGATCTGGCCGGAGGGAATGCTGACCGCTGCAATAACGCCCAATCATTGTCAGCGTGCGGCTGGACAGGTTTCCGAGTCCGCTGGCGAGGTCGCTGTTCGCGCGATCGATCAGCGCTTCGTAGCCGAAAGCGCCCATCCTGCCCAAAACCATTTCACGCAGACAGAAATAACGCACCGCATCGATCGAGAAATGCCGGCTCGAGCACGTCGAGCTCAACTGTGTTACCCAAGGTTTTCGACATTTTGCGGCCGTTCGGATCGAGCCACATTCCGTGGGCGACGATCGCGCGCGGTTGCATCGTACCCGCCGCCATCAGGAAAGCGGGCCAGTACACGGCGTGAAATCGCAGGATGTCCTTACCGACCAGGTGCAAGCGCCGGCCAGAACTTTTCAAAGCCCACGGCGCCGCTCCTGATCTTCGTTTCCAAAGCCCAGTGCAGTGATGTAATTCGTCAGTGCCTCGAAACCAGACATACATCGTGTGAGCGGGATCGTCTGGAACGGGAATACCCCAACTGACTGAAGTCTTGCGGACGGCTGACCGAAAGATCCTGCAAACCGCCGCGAACGAAGCTGGCCACTTCGTTTCTTCTCGAATCCGGCTGCACGAAATCCGGTCGCGAATCATAGAGTGAAAGCAGCGCCTCAGTCGTAATCAGAAAGTCGAAAGAAGTAGCTCTCTTCGAAACTCGATCCAGAGGCGTTTCATGGATCAGGCAAGTTGGCGGATCATCGGGATTCTTTGGCTTCGAGATACTCGTCTTCTGGTTTTATAATCCGCACAGGGCGCAGCAGAACCATCCCTCGTAGTGCCCCTTGTAAATGCGCCGCTGGCCTTTCGGCGTTTTTGCTTTGAGCCACTCGTCGCCAGAACTCGCTCACCCCCTGGTAATGAAAGGGCTCGGTGGTGCGCATGAAGATGTCGTAGCCGCCGTGCTCGGTATCGAGACCGAACTCGGCAGTCATCTTCTTGTAGTAACTGACGACATAGTCAGCCTGTTCCTGTGGAGTTCGACCGGCGCGCTCGGCGGCACGCTCGATGTTGATCCCATGCTCATCGGTGCCGGTCAGCAGGTAAGTCTCGATTCCTTGCTGCCGCTCTGGCGCGCGAGATCGTGTCGGCCACGACCATCGTGTGAGATGTCCCAGATGCGGCAGACTATTGGCGTAGTAGATAGGTGTAGTTACGTAGAAAGTGTTCATAGGCAGAAGACCGTAAACCTGTGAACCGAAATGCCGTAAATCGTGATCGTAAACCGTGACAAGTAAAACAGTGAGTAGCGCGTGAACCGTGAACCGTGACAAGGTAATGCAGTAGTAGCGCATGAAGCGTGAACTGCTCGAACCGTGAAACCTGAACGAACAAAAGATCGGTTCGTCAGCGGATCCGGCTTTACTGTTCACGGTTTACGGTTTACGGTTTACGGCTCTTATCGAACTCGTCATTCGGATTAAACCGGGGCATTGCTTCGGCAGTTTGCCACACGCAGACCGGATGTCCATAGCAATCTCGGCTTCCTGAATCATCCCGCGAAAATCCCACGAGTCGCTGTATTCGTCTGAAGGCTGATGATAGTGCGCGGTGTTATAGGCCATGAACTGCTCTTCGCCCCAGGCCTTTGGATGGCCCACGTAGTCGTCGCCTTCCTTCAAACTGATCGAAGGCACGCCGATTTTCGCAAAGGGAAAGTGATCCGATCGATAGAACGAACCCTGCTCCGGTCGGGAGTCAGGAGACACACGCGCATGCCGCGCTCCCGTGCGCTACCGCTTCGACGACCAGCAGCAAAGTGGAATGCGCTCTGCTCCCAACGGAGTGAAAGTCGCGCGTTGACCCAAGGATATTCATTGAATCAGATTAACGTCCGCAGCCGTCTTCTCGGGCGGCACGAGTGGATGCCGGGAATACCATTCAGCTCCGATCAGACCCTGCTCTTCCGCCGTCGGAAACAGAAACAGAATCGACCGACGCGGCCTTTGAGCGAGAGGCAAGTTTCGCTGAGCGCCTCGGCAATACCCAGCACCAGCTGCGCAACCCGGTCGCGCATTGTCGAGCGCGCCGTTATAAATCGTGTCGCCGGTCTGGTCCGGGGCGCCGACTCCCAGGTGGTCCCAGTGAGCCGAGAAGACAACATACTGATCGCGCAGCTCGCGGATCGCGGCCTGGAAGAGTGCCCACGACGTTGGGCGCCTGAACTCGTTTCACTTCGCTCTTCAGATCGATCGCACCTTGGACGTTGAGCTTTACCGGCTGGAAATCCCGCTTGGCCGCCTTACCCTCGCAGCTCGTCGAGATCCTGACCGGCGAGGCGCATCATCCGGCGCGCCGCGTCATCGGTAATCCACGAACGAATCGCCAGAAAGTGGAGTGGATCATCGACGCTGTCTGCGCTATGTCAAAACGCCATGATCCATTGGAAGTGCAGACTACGCTCCAGGGATAACCAGCTGATTCGATCCGCGTATGGATCAGGATCACGCCAGGCGCGCCGCGCCGCGCCGCTTCTTCAAATTTGCTATGTCCAGCGGCCTTTGTAAGTCAGCGTCGCCGACCGCCAAATAGGTCGGGCTCTTCGCGTTGTCGCGGCGGATCGTTAACCAGCATTACCAGGATTTTGCCGCGATAGTCAGCGGGCTGGCCCTTGTAGTCGTTCCAACGCTGTTCGGGCGCATCGATGCCGTAGCCCACAAAGCACCAAATCGGCGTCAACGCGGACGTCGTTCGGTTTGAGCTCCAGTGCAAAGCTACGTATTCATCGGCAAGCTGACAAGACTCTTTGCCTTTGTTCGAAGATAGGTCAGCTTTCGTGTCCGGATCGGCTTTTACGCCAACCAGCGAAACCTGCTGAAAGTAAGCTGCCGTTGGGCCCGGCACCCTTGAGACCCATCGCTTCCAGTTCGCTGGCGAGATGTTGCGCTCTCACCGCCGCGCGCGCCGGTGCCGCGCGCCTTCGAGTCGATCGTCCGAAGAAACTTGATACGTGCACGCAAAGCGTTTTCGTCGATTAAGCTCTGCTGGTTGGTTGCTCTCTTTGAGAAATGGCGGTCAGCGCGGTTGCGGCAACGATGATCGAAACCAGCAGAGTGATTCTAACAGTCTTCCTGTTCATTCGTTTTCATACTCCTGAGATGATATCGGGGGCCAGATTTCAATCATCGCAAATTGAACAGCTGGCCGCAGCGCGCGGATTTGGCGGATTATCTTTGACCCTGAATCAAGGCCATCGCTTCGGCGCGCGTCCGCGGATCCTTGCGGAAACCGCCGAGCACGGCTGCTGCGTGATTGTCTTGGCGCCTGCCTTCCGCACGCCGCGCAAGCTCATGCACGTATGTTCTGCTTCGATTACCACCATCACACCGAGCGGCTGTAGACCTCGTACAGCGTGTTGGCGATGTCGCTGGTCAGACGCTCCTGCGGTTGCAGGCGCCGTGCAAACGTCTCGGCCAGTCGGGCCAGCTTTGAAAGACCCAGGATGCGACCCTCTTTCGGGATATAAGCGATGTGGCACTTGCCGACAAACGGCGCCAGGTGGTGTTCGCACATCGACGCGATACTGATATCGCGGACAATAACCATCTCGTCATGCTTGTCGTCGGGCAGGGGCACGACGTACAAGCGCGGATCTTCGTGCATTCCAGCGGTCAGCTCGGCAAACATCTCGGGCCGTGCGCCGCGGTGTTTCCTGTAAACCCGCGCGATCAGGATCTTCACCAACTCCCTTCCAGGATTAGACGTACACCACGCGCGATCTTCTCCAGATCGACGGCTGTTGAACTTTCCCTGACTGTGGGAATCCTGTTCTCGTCTAAGAATGACTTCCGGTTCCATCGAGCTTCTTTCCATGTCGTCCAGGTGCCTAGCAGGTTACTGAAAGATTGATTACGTCCACGAAAATACACCTAACCAGCACGAAGCAACACCAAAAAGGCGCGGTTTCATTGGTGGCGTTTCATGCTCTTTTCGTGTGATTTCGTGGATCGTCTGGATTCATAATCGATGCCCCTTTTGTCAGCAGCCTGCTAGAGAGAACCTTAGGTTGCCGCTGCAAAGACGCAAGCTAAGGTTTAAACCCTCAACGTTTGGTCTACGACTCGCTAAGCTTTGCGGAAGCCGCCCGCGCTTCGTCCTCGACAACTCCGCAACGGCACCCTGGCTGCTCTGGCGGCCTCTCGACATTGCTCGTATTCCGGCATCAAGGTCAAGACGTGGCCGTTTAAGCGGGCTACTTTAACATCGATAGGCCCATACCTGGTCTCGACCCGCTTGATTGTCCTTTCCAGGGCCCGGCGCTCAACAGCATGGCTGCGGATTCCCAGTGTGGTCGTCTCCGCAAAGACCATCTCCGACAACCGAGCCTCGGATCCTCCTCACGGCAAAGAATCGAGAGCAGGACGCCTGGACGATTCTTCTTCATCTGGATCGGCGTGAAATAACAGTCCAAAGCTCCCATCTCCAGGGCGCGCTCCATCACGTGCCCAAATATTTGCGGGGACAGGTCATCGACATTCGTCTCAATCATCATCAGCCGTTCGCCGTCTGCAGTCGGATCTTCCTCTCTTCTCCGATCAGCACTCGCAGGGCGTTCGGGAACTTCGTATTCGCGCGTGCCCGCCCCATAGCCACTTTTCGTTAATCTCATTTTTGGGAGCGCGCCGAACTTCGAACAAACGGTAACGATGATCGCGGCGCCGGTCGGCGTTACTAATTCCCTTTTGATGTCGGTCGCCATAAATCGGTACACCCTTCAGCAACTCGATAACGGCAGGAGGCGGCACGCGGGAAATCGCCCGTGGTCCATTCTCGACCGAGCCGCTGCGCCCACATGAAGAAGCCGGAGCAGACGAATCGTTGAATGCCGAGCAATTCAAAGAGATCGAAGCGCCCACGACGTCGACAATAGCGTCCAGAGCACCGACTTCGTGAAAGTGGATCTGAGTGACCGGCTCGTTATGCACCAGCGCTTCCGCTTCCGCCAGACGCGTGAAGATCATACCGGCTCGGTGTTTCACATTATCACTCAAACGTGATTCGTTAATGATTTTCAGAATGTCACCGAGGTGACGATGAGCGTGTTCGGGCAAGGTGTGTGCCCGGGCTTGGATAGCGCTGATGCCCGAGCGATTGACGCTGACGAACTCAATCTCGAAACCACTTCACACCGAGCAGAGACAGGTGTTCGGACAGGATTTGGGGATCGACGCCGGCAGCGACCATCGCCCCAGAATCATGTCGCCGCTCGCACCGGCAAAACAGTCGAAGTAGAGAGTCTTCACATGATTCCCTAGGATTCACTCAACATAGGCAGAACCTCACCGGCCCTACCTGTTAAGACTTCGTCGCGCAAATCCGAAAGCGACGTAGGCTCAGGGTTGACCTCGCAAAGAAAGGCGCCGTGAGCCCCGGCAATTTCAGGCAAACTCGCCGCCGGATAGACGAGGGCAGATGTGCCGACAACAAAACAAAGTTCGCACCCGGCTGCTTTCGCCGACGCTCGCTCAGAAGGACCCGGATGGGAGCATCTCGCCGAAAGAACTACGTCAGGCCGCAAGGGATCCCCACATTCGGAACACGCCTCTGGTCTGCTGCCAGTTTGCGGAATCGCGTGACGCGTGTCACAGGTGATACAACGAGCGCGCCAGATATTGCCATGGAGTTCAATAACGTTCCGTGATCCGGCTCGCTGGTGCAATCCATCGACGTTTTGTGTCACAAGTGTGAATTCGTCGAAGAGATCCCTGCCAGCGAGCAATCTCGTGGTGAGCTGGATTGGGTTGCAAACTATCCAGCATCTCGCGGCGATGATCAAACCACTCCCAGTACGGCCGGCAAGTTGCTTTGGAGCATAGCTGTTGATGAAAGCACTTCAAACGGCAGACCTTTCAGACCTTGGCCTTGCCACCACCGCGAAAGGTTGGCACACCGGATTCTGCTGATATGCCGGCTCCTGTTAAGAACCCAGACGCGGCGCGCTTGAGAAAAGCGATCGCGAACAGATTCAGAGGATAGATAGTGATCTGGCCGGCTGCATCATCAAAGAGGCCGATGTTAACAGACCGCGGTGCGGAACCGCGAGCGGGGGCTAACGGGGGTAGTGTCCTAATTCCGTTTAGCAGGATGCTGAAAAACTAGTGGTTCGAGCTCAACCCAGGAGAGTACGAACTCTGCTCGCCGCTAACGCTAACGGTATCGTACGGGCTATACTTTGCGTTTTTCCGACGCGAGAAAATGGCTGGGATTGAAGGCAGGCATCAAATAGTGAGTCTTATCGAGCTTCAAAACCGATTGA
>ERZ1370068.10408-contig-911_pt1 | contig 32315 bp, 28 predicted proteins | sample MGYA00561227_ERZ1370068 | MGnify/ENA primary metagenome ERZ1370068 (study PRJEB38410, sample SAMEA6850437) | metagenome | study: Metagenomic assessment of the ecological functions of the soil: analysis of the soil microbiota associated with the...
TTAGTTCTCGCTAGCCCCCGCCATCAGCAATGATGGCGTGCGCGTCAACGGCTATATGCTGGGACGCCTGCGAACCCGACGGTACTCAGTGATGAGTGAAAATCCGATCGGTGCAGGTAATCAGCAGGAAAGCCTGAGTCCCGAATGGGTGGTTGGCTCTCGTCGGCAGGGAGAAGGGTGTTTCTTCGTCGGTGTGGAATCGGCGGCCCACGATGAAGGTCGGCTGGCGGAGTCCTTCCAGAGTTCCGGCGTGGTCCAGCACGAGAGGGACGCGGCTCTCCTCGAGCAGCTCCGCGAGTTCTTCCGGGTGCGGTCGAATCACCACCAACCAATGGTGATCGAAAGGAGCTCCGCATCCAGAGGTCTCAGGGAGTTGTCAGAGCGAGTGGTCCCGTTCTTCGAGATGCATCCACTGCGGACAGTGAAAGCGAGCGAGTTTCGACTGCTTCGCTGGAGGTGATCTTCGTCTCACGCAACGAGGGCGAGCATCTTGACGCTGGAGGGGCTGACTTCGTGATCAGAGAGTTGGCTGGTCGAATGAATCGAGGCTCTCAGAATCCTCAGAGGCCATACGCCGGATCTCCAGCGCCCGTTGGAGAATGAGATGGTCCGGAGCTGCATGGCGACATGCATGCAGAGGTGAGCGGAACCGAAACGACTCACCCGTTCCTTCTGGAACGTAACAAGGCTGAGCGAAATTCCTTGTCGGGTAAGTTCCGACCTGCACGAATGGCGTAACGACTTGACCGCTGTCTCCACGAGAGACCCGGTGAAACTGTAGCGCCAGTGAAGATGCTGGCTACCCGCGTCTAGACGAAAAGACCCCGTGAACCTTTACTATACCTTGGTATGGAATTCTGGCAGAGTCTGTGCAGGATAGGTGGGAGGCTTTGAAGCCGGAGCGCTAGCTTCGGTGGAGCCGACGTTGAGATACCACCCTGACTGTGCTGGAGTTCTAACCTGGGCCCGTGATCCGGGTCGGGGACAGTGCCAGGTGGGTAGTTTGACTGGGGCGGTCGCCTCCTAAACGTGTAACGGAGGCGCTCGAAGGTCGGCTCAGCACGGTTGGAAATCGTGCGTCGAGTGTAAGGGCAGAAGCCGGCTTAACTGCGAGACCTACAAGTCGAGCAGGTGCGAAAGCAGGACCTAGTGATCCGGTGGTTCCGAGTGGAAGGGCCATCGCTCAACGGATAAAAGGTACTCCGGGGATAACAGGCTGATCTTGCCCAAGAGTTCACATCGACGGCAAGGTTTGGCACCTCGATGTCGGCTCATCGCATCCTGGGGCTGGAGCAGGTCCCAAGGGTTGGGCTGTTCGCCCATTAAAGCGGTACGTGAGCTGGGTTTAGAACGTCGTGAGACAGTTCGGTCTCTATCTGTCGCGGGCGGAGGAGGTTTGACGGGAGCTGCCCCTAGTACGAGAGGACCGGGGTGGACGGACCGCTAGTGTGCGAGCTGTTCCGCCAGGAGCATCGCTCGGTAGCTATGTCCGGCAGGGATAAGCGCTGAAGGCATCTAAGCGCGAAACCCGCCTGCAAGATGAGACCTCCCAGGGCGTAAGCCCTCTGAAGGCCCCTGGAAGATGACCAGGTTGATAGGCCGGAGGTGTAAGCGCCGTAAGGCGTTCAGCTGACCGGTACTAATCGGCCGTGCGGCTTGACCACGTTGCTTCTCGATCAGATCCGTGAAACGTGACAGCGCCTGGCTGCACTCGAGAATCTTCGTATTCGGCGTGATCTAGCGCCACATACAGATTCCCGGTGGCGTTGCCGGAGGGGCCACACCCGTTCCCATCCCGAACACGGAAGTTAAGCCCTCCTGGGCCGATGGTACTGCGCTGGCAACGGCGTGGGAGAGTAGGTCGCTCACCGGGGTAAATTCAACGAAGGGGTCGCCAGAGGCCCCCTTCGTGCCGTTAGCGTGCGAACGCCGTGAAGAGGGCGAGCGCGAAGCCGACGACGGTGACGGCGATCGCGGTTGCGGCGAGCAGCCAGTCGAGTGTCGATTCGGCGCCCGCTCGGCCAGGACAGGCCGAGACCGGCGGCGTAGCCGCCGACGAAGCCCCCGGCGTGCGGCGAAGTTGTTCACACCCGCCAGGAGAAACCCCGAGATGAAGAGGATCAGCGCCCACTGACCGTACTGCTGCAGGACGAGCCGACCGAAGGCGCCGCCGCGCTTTCGCGCGTACGCGATGATCGCGCCGAGCAGGCCGAAGATAGAGCCCGGGCGCCGACGGTGAACCACACGTTGAACGTGCTTGGACGCGACGAAGCCGGCCGCGCCCGCGACGGTGAAGATGATGACCAGACGGGCCGGGCCGTAGATCTCCTCGACCGCCGGACCGAGCTGGCGAATCCAGAGCACGTTGAAGAGGATGTGCAGCAAGCCCCGTGCAGGGTAGATCGCCGTGAAGATGGTCCACCAGTACGCCGTCCCGCCACGGGATCGCCCCGGCCGCGCCGGCAACGCCACAGCGCCCGATCGCTCGGCGCGAAGATGTCGAGGTAGCCCCGGGGGCGGAGCGCCGCGTACGGATCGAACACGATGGTCGCGACGAAGAGCACGATACAGACCGCGGTGACGACGTTCGTGAAGCTCCACGATCGGAAGAGCACGCGCAGGGGGCCGGCGAAACCCACATGCCGGGATTGCGGCGCCCGCACGCAGGCAGACGGCCGCATCGGCATTCGTGAGCCGTCCGCACGACGGGCAGAGAATCGAGCCCGAGGTCTTACGGAACATCGCCACGCTCGTCGGTCGCGATGCGGTAGCCCTCGTCGAGCCACACGCCGAGATCGACGAGGCGGCATGTGAGGCGAGGCGCGAGCAGGGGGCGGTGCGGATTCGGCCGCCACGGCGCGGCGGCCCCAACCCGGGCAGGTCACGCTGACCTGGGTACGCACCCCCGGCGCGGCCGACGTGTCTGCCGACGGACTCCCGTGCATCTCGGGCTGAATCTACGAGTGGCCGCAAAGCGTGTCAACTCGGGCACTTGGCGGCCATGCGAGGGCGGTTTTCGTTGACACTCGTCGAGGCCGTCGCGTAGAGTGGCCGGGATCTCTCCACCGGAGGAACCCACCGCATGAAGGAGAAGCACTCGACGCCCGCTCGCTCGCTCGGAATCGTCGCGATGTTGCTGCTTGCGCTGATCGTGAGCGCCCTCGCGACCGCCCCGGACGCCCTGGCCGCGACGGCTCCAGGAACGGCCGGGACCGGCCAGCACGCCGGCGGCGGTGAGGCGGCGCTCATCGTGCCCGACCTCGGCAGCGTCAGCGGTCGCTGCGGCATGAACGGCCGGACGCTACTCGCTGGCCGGGCTGGTCGTCTGCGCGCTCGGGCTCCTGTTCGGGGTCGTCATCTTCGCGCAGCTGCGGAGCCTTCCTGTGCACGCGTCGATGCGCGAGATCTCCGAGCTGATCTACGAGACCTGCAAGACCTACCTGATCACCCAGGGCAAGTTCCTCCTCGATCCTCGAGGCGTTCATCGGCGTCATCATCGTGCTGTACTTCGGCGTCCTGCTGCAGTTCGACGCCGCTGAAGGTGCGTGATCATCCTCGCTCTTCAGCCTGATCGGGATCGGCGGCAGCTACGGCGTCGCGTGGTTCGGGATCCGGATCAACACGTTCGCGAACTCGCGCACCGCCTTCGCGAGCCTGCGCGGGCAAGCCGTTTCCCGGTCTACGCGATCCCGCTCAAGGCCGGCATGAGCGATCGGCATGCTGCTGATCAGCGTCGAGCTGTTCCTCATGCTCTGCATCCTGCTCTTCATCCCCGGCGACTACGCGGGCCCGTGCTTCATCGGCTTCGCCATCGGCGAATCGCTCGGCGCCGCGGCGCTCCGGATCGCCGGCGGCATCTTCACCAAGATCGCCGACATCGGCTCCGACCTCGATGAAGATCGTCTTCAACATCAAGGAGGACGACGCGCGCAACCCCGGCGTCATCGCCGACTGCACCGGCGACAACGCCGGCGACTCGGTCGGTCCGAGCGCCGACGGCTTCGAGACCTACGGCGTCACCGGCGTGGCCCTCATCTCGTTCATCCTGCTCGCGGTGAAGGAGCCGGCCGTGCAGGTGCAGCTCCTGGTGTGGATCTTCACGATGCGCGTGCTGATGATCGTCGCCAGCGGCGTGTCGTACCTCCTCAACGAGGCGCTCGCACGCGCGAAGTACGGCACCGCGCACGCGGATGAACTTCGAGGCGCCGCTGACCTCGCTGGTGTGGCTCACGTCGATCGTCTCCGTGCTGCTGACGTACTTCGCGTCATGGGAGCTGATCCGCGACCTCGGCGACGGCACCACTCTGGTGGAAGCTCTCGACCGGTCATCACCTGCGGCACCGCTGGCCGGGCGCCATCATCCCGAGCTGGTCAAGATCTTCACCTCCACCGAGTCGGCGTCACGTCCGCGAGGTCGTGACCTCGGCGCGCGAGGGCGGCGCCTCGCTCGGCATCCTGTCGGGCCTCGTGGCGGGGAACTTCAGCGCCTACTGGCTCGGCATGGTCATCGTGGTGCTGATGGGCATCGCGTACACCGTCAGCACGGCCGGGCTCGGTGTCGCTCATGGTCGCGCCGGCGGTCTTCGCCTTCGGCCTGGTCGCGTTCGGCTTCCTCGGCATGGGGCCGGTGACGATCGCGGTGGACTCCTACGGCCCCGTCACCGACAACGCCCAGTCGGTCTTCGAGCTGTCCTTCATCGAGCAGATTCCGAACGTGAAGCCGGCAGCTCAAGCGCGACCACGGGATCGACGTGAACTTCGAGGCGGCCAAGCACCTGCTCGAGGAGAACGACGGCGCCGGCAACACCTTCAAGGCGACGGCCAAGCCCGTGCTGATCGGCACCGCGGTCGTCGGCGCCACCACGATGATCTTCTCGATCATCGTCGTGCTGACTCACGGGCTGACGCAGAACCTCGACAAGCTCTCGCTCCTCCATCCGCCGTTCCTCCTGGGGCTCATCACCGGCGGCGCGGTGATCTACTGGTTCACCGGCGCGTCGATGCAGGCCGTGACGACCGGCGCCTATCGGGCGGTGGAGTTCATCAAGGCCAACATCCGGCTCGAGGGCGCGACCAAGGCCTCGGTGAGCGACAGCAAGCGGGTCGTCGAGATCTGCACGCAGTACGCGCAGAAGGGGATGTTCAACATCTTCCTCACCGTGTTCTTCTCGACGCTGGCCTTCGCCTTTCTCGAGCCGTACTTCTTCATCGGCTACCTGATGTCGATCGCGCTCTTCGGGCTCTACCAGGCGGTGTTCATGGCCAACGCCGGCGGCGCGTGGGACAACGCCAAGAAGATCGTCGAGGTGGACCTGAAGGAGAAGGGCACGCCGCTCCACGCGGCCACCGTCATCGGCGACACGGTCGGCGACCCGTTCAAGGACACCTCGTCGGTGGCGATGAACCCGGTCATCAAGTTCACGACGCTGTTCGGGCTCCTGGCGGTGGAGCTCGCGGTCACGCTGGCGGCCGAGAGCGGGCCGTCGCTGACCCGAGCGCTGGCCGCCATCTTCTTCGCGCTGTCGCTGGTGTTCGTCTGGCGGTCGTTCTATGCGATGCGTATTCGGAGCAGCTCGCCCGTCGCGGGCGCTCCGCGGGACGGCTGAGCGCGGTCGCGCGAGGCAAGTAGCGCCTGGTGGAGTTCCTCGCCGGCGTCGTCGGTGGGGCCTACTCGCTCGACGACCTGATCCGCTGGGGTGGCTACCTCGTCCTCTTCGCGATCGTCTTCACGGAAACCGGCCTGCTCGTCGGCTTCTTCCTTCCGGGCGACTCGCTCCTGATCACCGCGGGCATCGTCGCGGCCGCGGGCGGGCTCAACATCTGGTGGCTCAACCTCGTGCTCATCGTCGCCGCGGTCAGCGGCGACAGCGTCGGCTACGCGATCGGCGTTCGCCTCGGGCCGCGGCTCTTCACGCGGCCCAAGTCGCTCCTGTTCAACCCCGGCACATCGAGCGAACGCGGGCGTTCTACGCGCGCCACGGGTCGAAGACGATCGTCATCGCCCGCTTCGTGCCGATCGTTCAGGACCTTCGCGCCGGTGGTGGCCGGGGTGGGCCAGATGGAGTATCGCCGGTTCATTTTCTACAATGTGGCTGGTGGTGTGGGATGGGTCACCAGCATGACCTGGGCGGGCTACGGCCTCGGACGGGCGATCCCGAACGTCGGGAGCTACATTCACCTCGTGGTGGGCATCGTGATCGTGCTGTCCGTCATTCCGATCCTGATCGAGATCGTCCGGGAGCGCCGGCGGCGATCGGCCTGAGCTCTCAGGGTACTTCTGGCCCTGGCGGCCGGGGTCGCGCGATTGCCCGGCGCCTCCGCGCGTGGCTGGGTCGCCGGCTCGGCGATGCCGTATTCGTCCTGCTTGGCCAGTCGGCGCCGCATGGCGCTGACGAACATCGAGTCGGCCTTCCCCGGCCTCGTCGCGACCGATCGCCGCCGGGTCTGCCGGGCTCGTTCCAGCATCTCGGCCTGATGCTCGTCGAATTCTGCTCGCTGTTGACCGAGCCGCCCGAACGATCGCTCGAGGGCATCGTCCTCGAGGGCCTGGATCACCTGCAGAAGACGATGGCGATACACGGCCGGGCTCTCGTCCTGAGCGCCCATCTGGGGAACTGGGAATTCTGGCCCTGGCCCACCGGCTCATGGGCTTCCCGGCGACGGTCGTGGTGCGTCCCCTCGACGCGCCGTGGCTCGATGCGCTGGCCGAGCGCCTGCGGCCCGGGCAGGGGTCGAGCTGATCGACAAGCGAGGCGCCCTCCGGCCTGTTCTGGGCGCCCTCCGGCGCGGCCGGCTCGTCGCGCTGCTGCTCGATCAGAACGCCTCGCGACGCGAGGGCGTCTTTGCCTCGTTCTTCGGCCGGCCGGCCTCCACGCCGAAGAGCCTGGCGGTTCTGGCCATGCGGACCCGGACGCCGGTGGTCCCCATGTTCATCTACCGCACCGGCATCGGGCGCCACCGCGTCGTGATCCATCCGCCGCTCTTCATCGACGCACGCGCCCGATGCCGAGCTGGCGGTCGCCGACCTCACGCAGCGCTGCACCTCCGCGATCGAGGCGGCGATTCGCGTCGCTCCGGATCAGTGGCTGTGGATTCACAATCGGTGGCGCACGCAGCCGCTGGCGCCGATGGGGCCGGGCGGCTATGATCCACCGGGCGCTCGCCCTCGGCCTGCTTGCCCTGAGCGCCGCGGCGGCGCAGGCCTCGACGTGCTCCCGGCTCCGTACCGCGCCGCCGCCGCCGCGCGGGGCGGTCGGGAAGCGTGACCGGAGCGTGTGTACGAGGAGCGCCGGAAGTCCGACGAGCTCCGACCAGCCGCTGGCCGGCGCCGCGGTCACGCTCCTCCCCGCTCGGCGCAGTTCCTCCGAAGCTCGAGGCCGTGAAGCGGACGTCGCGAAACTCCATGAACGACTACCGCGCGGCCGCGTCTCGCGATCCAAACGCTCAAGGCGGCGTACGAGAAGGGAGCTCTGGGAATCCGGCGCCGTCGACCTCGTCATGGGCACGGTCGTCGCGTCCGACGGCCGCTTCTCGTCGAGAACCTCCCCGCCGGTGACTGGGCTGCTCGTCGTCACCAGCTCGGTCGCAACGGACAAGAAGGTGGTGCAGGTCAAGGTGGCGAGGAAGGAGCGCGGGGTCTATGTGCCCGGGACGCACCTGACGGGCTATCAGCGCCTCACGGTTTGGCTGCGCGAAATCACCGTCGCGGGCGGGCGAGCGGAGAACGTGGAGCTGATCGGGCGGGGGGCCTGGTTCTCGGGAGTCGTCGAGGGCGAGCCCCGGACGCCAGCCGGTAGGCCGGCGCCCGGGGCTGAATCCGGTCCTTAATTCACTTCTTCTCGGTCGGCTTTGCGGCGGCGGTAGTCGGCTTGATCTGGATGGCAACCGCGGTCATCTTGCCGCCGTGATCCATATAGCGAACCTGAACCTGGTCGCCGGCCTTCAGGTCGGCCGCGGTAACGGCCTTCCCGGATTTCGGATAGCAGTCTTCGAGTCGACGGCGAACGTCCACTCGGCGTCCTTCATGTCCTTGGAGCCCTGGACCTTCTCCTTGCCGGCCACGACGAGGCTGTCGGCCGAGGCCGACTTCACCATGCCGTGGGCGCTCTTGGCCTTGGCTTCCATGGGCTTCTGCTTCGATCTCAGCCGGCTTCTGCGCGGGCGCTGGCGTGGTGGCCGGCGCTGGCGTCGTAGCCGGCGCGGCGGCAGGGGCCTGAGCCGGAGCGGTCGAGGTTGCCTGGGCGAGAGCCGTCCCGACGGATCCGATCCCGAACACGACGGCAACAATGGGCGCCACAAAACTCTTCACGGTTGTCATTCCTCCACGGCTAGTTTGGGATTGAGAGCCTCTGACTACGGGCTTAGGACGGCTGAAATCCGGCATTTATTCTTCACGTAAGTGTGGAGGAGATCTAACAGAAACTCAAGTTTGCCGTGACTCCGGAAACTCCGCGCCCCGTGAAGGCGCCGGCTACTCCCGGACCATTGACCAAATCGCGGCCGGCATGCTACAAACGTCTTAAGTTTCGTCTTAACTATGGCAATTCGACCCGCTTTCTTGGCTTTCACGGCCTGTTTCTTGGGTTTTTTGCAGCCGTCTGCCGTATGGTCTGCCGATGCCGGCCCGGACATACCTCAATCAGACTCTCTTGAATTCTCTGCGGTGACGCGGCGGACGACTTCGTCCGCCCCGCTCCGCCAGCGGAGGTCAAGGGCGATTCCGAGCGGGCCGCGGACGATTCCTCTGTCTGGGTTCCGCCTGACTTCGATCCCTGGGCCTACGCGTTCGCCGAGTCCTCAAGGCTCCAGCGCCGAGCGGCCATTCACGTACGACGTCGCGGTGAATCAGCAGCAGGTGAAGTTCTTCGTCGACCGGTTCACGACCAGCCGTCGAGACGTCGTCGGACTGTGGTTTCAGCGATCCCCCAGTATCCTCGGGATGATCCGCCCCGTTCTCAGAGTCAGGGGCTCCCGGACGAGCTGGCCTACACGGCGATGATCGAGAGCGGGTTCAATCCGCGGGCGGTCTCCCGCGTCGGCGGCCAAGGGACTCTGGCAGTTCATGGCGAGCACCGCGCGCCTGTACGGGCTGCGCGTCGACCGCTGGGTCGACGAGCGCCTCGACCCGGAGAAGTCGACGGTGGCGGCGGCGGCGTTGCCTTCGCGACCTGCATATCCGGTATGGCTCGTGGGAGCTCGCGCAGGCGGCCTACAACGCCGGCGCGGTGAAGGTGGACCGGGCCGTGCGCACGACGGGCTCGACGGACTTCTGGACGCTCGCCCAGACCAAGCTCCTGAAACGAGAGACGAAGGACTTCGTTCCGGCCATCCACGCCGTGCGTCGTGATCGGACGCGACCCGAGCCAGTACGGCTTCGAGTGCAAACGGTTCGACCACGCTTGCCCGAATTCGATCAGGTGACCGTGCCGCCGGGCACGGATCTCAGAAGCTATCCGGGACCACCGGCATTTCCGCTCAGGAGCTTCGCGCCCTCAACCCGACGCTGATTCGCGGCGATACGCCGCCAGGCAAGGCATGGGACATCCGGGTGCCGGCCGGTACGCGCGAGAGTGTCGTGACGGCCCTCACACCGCGCAAGAAGGCCGTCCAGGTCGTCCAACACCGGCACGTCGCCGTCGGCCAGCGACCTCGAGCGTTCATATCGTCCGACCGCGCGACACCGTGGCCTCGATCGCCAGGCAGTACGGCGTGTCCGTGGGTAACGTGGTTCGCTGGAACAACCTGGAAAGCGGAGACTCGATCCGTCCAGGCGATCGGCTGCGTGTCACCGCGCAGAGTCCGTCCAGCTGAGCCCGCCCAGGGCGGGTTCAGGTGAGGATCGAAGTCAGACTTTTCCGCCAACCTGGCAGCATTTCTCCCGCCTCACGGTCGCGACGGCGTCGCCGAATTCGAGATCCCGGATGGAAGCACTGTTGCCGATGTTGCGCGGCAGCTCGGGATCCCGTCCGATCTCGCGCGGGTCGTGCTCGTGAACGGCCGCGACGCCGACTCGGAAGCACTGCTCGTCCCCGGGACGTCGTCACGATCTTTCCGCCGCTGGCCGGCGGAAGCGCTGCGCCGGGGGCGGTGGCCTCGGCCGCCTTCTAGGCGTCCCGCGGGAGCGTGGCGAGCTGCGCCATGTCAGCTCCGGCTCGCGGCCGTGCTCGCGCCGCGGCCCGTTCGATCGCCGAATCGATCTCCGCCCCCACCAGCAGCGCCGACGCCGCTCCAGTACAGCCAGAGCATCAGCAAGATCACGCCGCCGATCGAGCCGTAGGTTGGCGTTGTAGTTGGCGAAGCGGCTGACGTAAAAGCGCAAGCCGAGGGACATCACGAGCCACGACACCAGTGCGACGGCTCGAACCCGGCGTGATCCAGCACCAGCCCCGCCGTGCGGACGGGGCCAGGTAGTACACGAGCGTGAGGCCGGTGAGCCCCAAGTAACGCGACGATCGGCCACTGGAGGAGGTGCCAGGCCCGGGTCGATAGCGAATCGAGGCCCGAACCAGTCGCCGATCGCCTCGCCGATCCGCTCGCCGAAACGAGCATCAGCATCGCGGTCAGGACGAACACCGAGAACCCGAGCGTCAGCGCAGGGCGATGAGCCGCCAGCGCAGCCAGGTCCGGTTGTCAGTGATGCCGTAGGCGGCGTTGAGCGCCCTCATGATGGACAGCATGCCGCTCGAGGCGCCGAGGACGGCCGCCAGCACACCGATCGAGAGCAGTCCTCGCTGGCGCCGGTGACGACCTCCGACAGCGTTCGTCTTCAGGAGCGAGGCGGCGTCGCGGGGCAGCACGCGGTCGACATAGCTCATGAGCTGTCGGCATCAGGTCGGGCGTGGGCAAGAGGCCGAGACAGCGTGGTGAGGAACAGCAGGGTGGGGATGAGCGCGAAGACGAAATAGTACGAGAGCGGCGGCCGCCCGCTCGAGAATCTCGTCTTCCCGGGAGCGCTCGGAAGGCCCGCCTGACCGAGCTCACTCAGGGACAACCCGCCGAGGGCCCAGCGCGACACCGCTGAGGCGCGACCCGGCCGGCGACCCATTCGCCTCAACGGACCACCTCGCAGCCTATCGTAGCAGGGGCTCGAGGTCGGTCCGAAATGGCGCCGCGGCCGACGGTCCCGTCGGTCTCGGCCGGGGCCGAGGCCGGCCCAGCGGGTCGATGGTAAACTCTTGGTGGTTTCTCGGGGACATCGAAGCAGCGTCGGAAGCGTCTAGGAACCCGGTGGGCCTCCCGGACTCAATCCGGTGGACCGTTCTAGACAAACGGTCGATGGGTTCGACTCCCATACGCTTCCGCCACAGGAGCGGCGAAATGGCCGGGGTGACAGGCAGCCCAAAGCGCACGTCGGCGAATCTCGAAACGCCAGCGCACGGCCCTCGGCCGTCACCGTCGTCGTCCTGGTGGCGATCGTCGTCGGTTACTTCGCCTATCGGGCCCAGGCGAACGCTCCCGGGGCTCAGATGCCCGACCAGGGCAACCTGCACATCCAGAGCGTCGATTCACCTCACGTGCCGTACAACTCGGATCCGCCGACCTCAGGGCCGCACCTGCCGTACATCGCGCCGTGGGGCGTCCACACGCGCCCGATCGACCGCGAGCTGCAGGTGCACAACCTGGAGGACGGCGGCGTGGTCGTGCAGTACAACTGCGAGTGCCCCGACGTCGTCGCGAAGCTGCAAGGCGATCGTGCGCAGCGCTACGACAAGCACGTGATTCTGGCGCCGTATCCGGCATGAAGCGCCGGATCGCGCTGACGGCGTGGACGCGGATCGACACGCTCGAGGAGCTCGACGAGAAGCGCGTCGTCACGGTTCATCGAGGCGTACCGTGGCATCGACCACCACAAGTAGCCGGTCGGCCCACGATGCCGGGCACCGTGCTCGCTGGCCCTGGCGACCGTGACCTGCTGCTCGGCGGCTGCTCCGCTCTCTACGTGTCGCCGCTCGCGCCGCCGCCGTACCACGCCGACGTGGCGGCGCGCTACGACGCGGCCTGGACCGCGCTCGTTCGCGCGCTCGCCAGGAGAACGCTGCCGCTGCGCGGCGATCGCCCGCGACTCCGGCGTCATCGCCTCCGACGACTTCATCGCGCCGATCGGCTGTACGCCGACTGCGGCACGTGTCGGCGACGATCGTCGTCGAGGGCGAGGCGCTGGTCGCCTTCACGCTGTTCGTCGAGCCGAACGGCACCGGACCAGGGTCCTGGTCAATTCGAAGATGCGGACGCATGCCAGCGCAAGGGCTCGAGCGGCAAGCTGCGCCCGTCGCCGGTCTATCAGTGCGCCTCGACGGGACGGTTCGAGGCGAACCTGTTCGACGCGGTGCGCGAGCTGGCGAAGGAGTAGCGGTGCCGTCGCGGCTGGCCGACCTCATCCGGAAGGCGCGTCGTCTCGCGGCCGAGCGGGACCGGCTCGATCGAGGACCTCGCCGTCGAGTGGACTGCACGCGCTGCGCGGGCAGGGGCTGTCGACCGGACCTCGACGAGCTGTGGGCGGGGCTCGACCGAGGACGCCGTACGCCGCGGCACGCCAGTCGACGCGACGGGAAGTGGACGCGCTCAGGCGTGGCGCGCACGAGGCGCAGGAAGTCATCGCCCGCGTGCCGGCAGAAGGTCGAGGCCGCGCTCGGTGAGCGCTGACCGCGCCGCGGCGCTCCGAGCCTGCCGTCGGTCGATCAGCTCCTCGCGCGTCTCGCGGACCGGCGGAGGTCTGCGGGATCCACGCGGCCGCGCCTGACCGCGCTCGTCCGCGAGGCGCTCGACGCAGGAGCGCGCGTCGGTTCTCGGGAGCGACGCCGCCGCCGGTCGCGGCCTCGAGACCCTGGCGGCGCGCGTCGTCGAGCGCGCGCGGCAGACGGGTCCGCTTCTCGCCTGCGTCCGGTCATCAACGCGCAGGGCGTCGTGCTGCACACCAATCTGGGCCGAGCGCTGCTGAGCGCCGCTGGCGCTCGAGCGCGCTCGCGGCGGTCGGCCACGCGTACTCGAACCTCGAGCTCGATCTCGCCCGCAAGCGAGCGCGGCTCCCGCTACAGCCACGTGCGAGGCGCTGCTGCGTCGGCTGACCGGCGCCGAGGACGCGCTGGTGGTCAACAACAACGCCGCCGCCGTCCTGCTGGCGCTCGAGACGCTCGCCCACGGTCGAGGAGGTCATCGTCTCGCGAGGCGAGCTGATCGAGATCGGCGGCGAGTTCCGCATCCCCGACATCATGCTGCGCAGCGGCGGCGCGTGCTGCGCGAGGTCGGGGCGACCAACCGCACGCACCTGCGCGACTACGCCGAGGCGATCACGCCCGGACACGGCGCTGCTCCTGAAGGTCCACACCTCGAACTACCGCGTCGTCGGCTTCACCGCCGACGTGTCGCTCGCGCGAGCTCGTCGAGCTCGGGCGCGAGCGCGGCGATCCCGGTGATGGAGGACCTCGGCTCGGGATCGCTGGTCGATCTGCGGCCGTGGGGCTTCCGCTACGAGCCGACCGTGCCGGAGGTCGTGGCCTCGGCGGTGGATCTGGTGACCGTTCTCCGGCGACAAGCTGCTCGGCGGTCCGCAGGCCGGCATCGTCGTCGGCCGGCGCGGCGATCGTCTCGCGGCTCAAGAAGAATCCCGTGGAACCGGGCGCTCCGGATCGACAAGTTCACGATCGCCGCGCTCGAGGCGACGCTCGCACGCCTACGAGGCGGGAACGGCGCTCGAGACGGTGCCGACGCTCGCGATGCCTGACCGAGCCGCTGCCGCAGCATCGCAGCCGCGCCGCGGCGCGTGCTGCGGCGGCTCGGCGCCGGCGGTGCGGCGAGCGGCTGGGCGCGCGCGCTCGTCGACGATCGCTCGCAGGTCGGCGGCGGCGCGCTGCCGACCGTGGAGCTGCCCGACCGCGGCGCGTCGCCGTCGGCACGACGCGCGGCGGCCCGCGATGCGCTCGACGAGGCGCTGCGCGTCGGGCGATCCGCCGGTCGTCGGCCGCATCGCCGACGACCGGCTCTTCCTCGACTGCCGGACGGTGCTGCCCGGCGCAGGTGACCCGCGCTGGCGCTGGCGCTCGCGGCGGCCGCCTACGAGCATGAGCGACGCCGCGCACGTCGTCGTCGGCACCGCCGGGCACATCGACCACGGCAAGACCTCGCTCGTGAAGGCGCTGACCGGCATCGACACCGACCGCCTGCCCGAGGAGAAGGCGCGCGGCATCACGATCGACCTCGGCTTCGCGTTCCTCGAGGAGCCGGACGGCCTCACCATCGAGATCGTCGACGTTCCCGGCCACGAGCGCTTCGTCAAGAACATGCTGGCCGGCGTCGGCGGCATCGATCTGGCGATGCTGGTGATCGCGGCCGACGAAGGCGTGATGCCCCAGACGCGCGAGCACCTCGCGATCTGCTCCGCTGCTGCACATCAAGACCGGGCTCATCGCGCTGACCAAGACCGATCTGGTCGAGCCGGACTGGCTCGAGCTGGTGCGGGAGGACGTGGCCGGCGCTGGTGCGCGGCACGTTCCTCGCAGGGCGCGCCGATCGTCGCCGGTGTCGGCGAAGACGGGCGCGGGGCTGCGCCGACCTGCGCGCCGCGCTCGCGCGACCTCGCCGAGTCGGTGCCCCCGCGCGGGACCGGATCAGCTCCCGCGGCTGCCGATCGACCGGGTCTTCACCGTCAAGGGCTTCGGCACCGTCGTCACCGGCACGCTCGACGGCCGGGCGCGCTCGCGCGTCGACGAGCGCGTCGAGGTCTATCCGCGCAGCCTGCAGGCCAAGATCCGCGGGCTGCAGACCCACGGCCAGCCGGTGACCCGAGGCCGAGCCGGGCAGCGCACCGCGGTCAACCTGCAGGGCATCGAGCGCGCCGGCGATCGACCGCGGCGACGTCGTCGGGCTGCCCGGCACGCTCGTGCCCGTCGCTCCTCGTCGGACGGCACGCTCGAGCTGCTGCAGGATGCGCCGCGCCGCGCTCAAGTCGCGCGACCGCGTGCGGTTCCACGCCGGGACCGAGCGAGATCATGGCGCGCGTGCTCCTGCTCGATCGGCCGGAGCTCGGCCCGGGCGAGACGGCCTTCGCGCGCTTTCGTCTCGAGGCGCCGCTGGTCGCGCTGCCCGGCGACCGGTTCGTCGTGCGCTCCTACTCGCCGGTCGTCACGATCGGCGGCGGCACGCTGCTCGACATCGATCCGCCGCGCTTCAAGCGCAAGGCGCCGGCCCTCGTGGCCCACCTGACGCTGCTCGCAGACGGGCAGCCCGGAGGCGGTGCGTGGAGGAGCACGTCCGCCACGTGGGCGCCGCGGGCGTCCGGCTCGGCGCGCTCGCCGGGCGCGTCCCGTTCGGCCCGACGCAGCCTGCGCGGCTCCTCGACGGCCTTCAGGCCGGCCGGGCGGGTGATCGCCGTGGACCGCGACTGGTTCATCCATCCCGACAGCCTCGAACGGCTGCGCACGCTCGGTCGTCGAGACGCTCGCGGCGTTCCACCGCGCGAGCCCGCTGCAGCCCGGGCATGTCACGCGAGGAGCTGCGGAGCCGCGCCGGCGCCGCCGACGAGCGCGGTCTTCGCATTCTCCTGCTCGTCGCTGGGCGCGGACGGGACGCGTCAAGACCGAGCGCGACAAGGTGCGACTGGCCTCGCACGAGGTCCGTCTGTCGCCGGAGCAGCAGCGCGATCGTCGACCGCCTGGAGGAGGACTTTCTCCGCGCCGAGGCCGCTCCGCCGAGCCCCGAGGAGGCGCATGGGCCGGGCCGGCGTGCCGGCGGTGACGAGGAGCACGAGCTGTTCCAGGTGCTCGTGCAGGCCGGCAAGCTCGTGCGCGTGAAGGAGTCGCTGTTCTTCCACGCCCGCGCGCTCGACGACGATCCAGGACGAAGCTCGTCGGCGCTCCTGCGCGAGCGCAAGGAGATCGGCCCGGCCGACATCAAGGACCTGCTCGGGCATCTCCCGGAAGTACGCGATCCCGCTTCTGGAGTTCTTCGATCAGCCGGCGCGTCACCGCGCGCGTCGGGCGAGCGGCGGATCTTGCGCGCGGGGTAGGTCGGGCGTAAGGTTGAGGTGCGTTCTCGGAAAGGAGCTGCATATGTTTGGTCTGGGCTATCAGGAACTGCTGATCATCCTGGTGATCGTGCTGATTCTGTTCGGCGCGAACCGACTGCCGGAGCTGGCCCGCTCGCTCGGCTCGAGCGTCAAGGAGTTCAAGAAGGGCGTCAACGAGGTCAAGGCCGAGGACACCGCCGCTGCCGCGAAGAAGCCAGAGGAGAAAAGACGTAAGCTCGCGCCTCGATTTCCTCGTCGCGACCGCCCTCTCGCTTCTGACGATCGCCTCCCGGCTCCGCGTACCGCGCCCGGCTGCTCTACAACTGGGACGCGGTGCAGTTCGCGCTGGCGCTCCGCGAGTACGACGTCATCAAGCACCAGCCCCACCCGCCGGGCTACATCCTCTACGTCGTCGTCGGCCGGATCGTCAATGCCTGGCTCGACGACCCGACGGCGACCTACGTCGCGCTCGCCGGTCGCTCTTCAGCGGGCTGACGACCTTCGTCGTCTACCTATCTCGCCCGCGCCGATCTACGACCGGGCCGACCGCGCTCGCCGCCGCCACGCTCCTGGCGGTGAGCCCGCTCGTTCTGGTTCTACGGCTCGGTCGGACTGACCTACGCCGGCGAAGCGCTCTTCGCGTCCACCGTCGCGTACTTCGCCTTTCGCGCGCTCAACGGAAGCGCGCAGCGGACGCGTACCTGGCCGCGCGGCTATCTCGGGCATCGCCGGCGGGCTGCGCCAGTCGCTCCTGCGTCCTGCTCTTTCCCCTGTGGTGCGGCTCTGTGGTCGTCGGCGTCCGCCGGCTCGCGGTCGCTCGCCATCGGACTCGCCATCCTCGTGCGTGCCGGTCCTGACCTGGTTCGTGCCGATGATCTGGCTCACCGGCGGCCTCGAGCGGTACGTCGGCCGCGTCGGCCGAGCTGGCGGAGTCGGTCGTGAAGCCCACGTCGATCGTGGGTAGCCCCTCGAGACCACGCTGCGCATGTCGCGCTATCTGCTGGAATCCGTGCTCGTCGCGCTCGGGCCCGCTGGCCGCGGCGGCGTTTCTGTCGGTCTGGTACGTGCGCCGCTACGGCTGGGGCAAGCGCGAGTGGTTCCTCCTGGGCTGGACGATCCCGCCGGTGGCGGTCTGCACGCTGGTGCACTTCGGCCAGGCCGGGTACGTCCTGACGTTCCTGCCGGCGCTCGTCATCTTCCTCTCGCGGGTGCTGGTCACGGCGCTGGGCCACGCCGGCGAGTCGCTGCCCGATCCGCCGCGCGCGCCGCGCTCACGCCGGCAGTGGTCGTCGCTCGTGGTGCTCGTCGAATAGCTCGTTCTTCGTGTCGGCGCCGGCCGACGCCCGCGAGACTTCGACACGCCGCAAGCCCGCCTGGATCCGTCAGGCGCACGACGAGGCGTTCGACTGGATCTTCAGCCGGACCGCCGCGGCGCTGCGCGAGCACGAGGACGTGGTGCGCGGATTCGTCGACTCGATCCACGGGCTGTACGCGGGCGCGGAGACCGTCGTGCGTCACCGAGCAGGGCAATTCGCGCTCGTACCCGTGGTACCGCCACGCGATGTTCTACCTGCCGGAGTACGCGGTCTACGAGCTGCAGATCGGCGGTCTGTCCCCGGCGGTTACGAGCGTCCCGGCTCTCGCACGACCATGACGACGACCCGCGGACGACGTGATCCGCCTGCCGGCGTCGGTGGAGCGGCTGGTGTGGTTCGTCGACCACTGGAGCCCGACGACCGTGCGGCCGGCGGGCCTCGTCGAGATCGAGATTCCCTACGGCCGCTATCTGTACGTGCTGCCGCTGGGCAAGAAGCCCGTCGCCTACGCGGACTACACCTTCGTCCGCGTCGAGCCTCCTGCCGTGCCGTCGGCGCCGCGCGTGCCCGATCGCGGTGAGCGCCCGCGGGCCGAGTCCTCCGGTGGCGCGATGACGTCCTCGTCATCGCGGCCGCGCTGTTCGCCCTCGCGCTCTTCGCCGCGCGCGAGCGGCATGATCGCGGGAGCTTCCGGGTTCCCGCTCGACGACTCGTGGATTCATCTCCAGTTCGCGCGCAACCTCGCTGAGGGCGCCGGCTTTTCGTTCAATCCGCATCGGCCGGTCGCGGGCTCGACGGCGCCGCTCTGGACGCTGCTGCTCGGCGCCGTCGCCACGCGTGTTCTCCGCCTCGCTCTGGACGGCGAAGGTGCTCGGGATCATCGCGACCCTGGGCGCCGGCCTCCTGACCCGCCGGGCCGTGCTCGCCTGGGGGCTCCCGCCGACGCGGCGCTCGCCGCGGCGGTGGCGCTCATGTGGATGGGACCGCTCGTCTGGGGCTCGCTCTCGGGCATGGAGGTCTCGCTCGCCGCCCTCCTGGTGGCTGCGCGCGCTCCTCGCGCACGGCGCGACGATCGCCTCGCTGACGGCCGGGTGCGCGGCGCTGGCGGTTCTGGCGAGGCCGGAGTCGCTCGCTGCTCGTTCCTCTCTTCGTCGCGGCGCGCCCGGTGACGCTCCGCCGGGTCGCGGCGTTTTGCCGTGGTAACCGGCGTGATCGTCGGCGCCGGCGGTGCTGTTCAGCCTGTCGACCGCGGGAACGCTGTATCCCGCCACGGCCGCGGCGAAGATCGAAGGCGGGCTGGTGCGGCTGGCTCGGCGGTGTCGCCGAGCCGGCCTCGCTCACGTGGATCTGCGCGGCCGTGGATGTTCTTCGCGGAGTGGATTCGCTGGCTCACGGCCACCCACTGGCTGCTTCCGCTGGCGCTCGCGGCAGCGCTCGCTCAGGTCTGGCGCATGGCGGGGCGCGCGCTCGGCGTGATCGCGCTCGGCGCTCCTCGCGCACCCGCTCGGCATGGCGCTCCTCGCGCCCTACCGCGGTCCGGCGTTTCAAGAGGGACGCTATTCGATCCACCTCCTGCCGCTCGCCGTGCTCACGGTGGCGGTGGCGTTCGGCGGCCGACGCGATGCCCCGCCGATCTCCGGCGCCGGGCGCGCATCGTCGCGATGGTGGCTTGGCTCGCGATGGCCGCTGTCACGCTCGTGCCGGCGGCCACGCGCTACGGGTGGGCGGTGCAGAACATCAACGCCATGCAGGTGCACCTCGAGGCGGTGGGTCGACGACGAACGTGCCGAAGACGGCGCGCGTCGCGGTGAACGACATCGGCGCGATCGCCTACTTCTCCACGGCGCGAGGTCATCGACCTGATGGGACTCGTGACTCCCGAGATCATTCCCTATCGGCGTCAGGGCGAGAGCGGAGTGATCCGGTACCTGAAGGAGGCCTGCCCGCAGTACGTGATCATCTTCCCGACGTGGTTCCCGCGGCTCGCCGCGAGCGCGGACACGCTCGAGCCCGTCTGATCGCGTGCGCCTCGAGCGCAACGAAGTCGCGGGCGCGGCGGAAATGGTCGTGTATCGGCTGACGCGCTGTGCGGTATGATCGCGTCATGCTGCGAACGGCGGTGCTCCTCGCGCGCCGCTCGGGCTCGTCGTCCGCGCTGCCCGGCGCGCGTCGGCGCCGAGATCTACAAATGGGTCGACGACAACGGCGTGCCCCACTTCGCGACGGTATCGACACTATTCCCGATCGCTATCGCTCGCGCGCGACGCCGCTCGGGCTGAAGAACGAGCCGGCGACCTCGACCGGCGCCAGCGACGTGGCAAGCCCGGCCCGTCGGGCGGCACGACGATCAACTTCACGCCCGGCCAGCGGATCATCGTGGACGTCAGGATCAACGGCAGCGGCGGCGCTCGGCTGATGCTCGACACCGGCGCCGACCGGACGCTCATCAGTCCCCGCGCGCTCCAGGCGGCCGGCGTCCGGATCGCGGGGCCGACGACGACCGGGCCAGATCATCGGCGCGACCGGCAGCGAACGGATCCAGTTCGTCGCCGTCGACAGCGCTGGAGGTCGGCGAGGCCCGCGTCGGGCCGCATGACGGTCGGCTCCTACAACTTGCCGACCACGGACGTGGGCGACGGGCTCCTCGGTCGCGACTTTCTCGACCAGTTCAACGTCAACATCGACTCCGGCAAGGGTGTGGTCACGCTCTCCCCGAAGTAGTCCGCCGCGCGCGCTGTGATACGATGACGCTCCGGGTCATGGACTACAAGGCCACGCTAAACCTGCCGAAAACCGCCTTCCCGATGAAGGCGAACCTGCCCAAGGTCGGAGCCGGCGATGCTCGCCTGGTGGGAGGAGTTCGGCATCTACAAGCGCCTGCGCGCAGGCGGGGGCGGATCGGCCGCTCTGGATCCTGCACGACGGTCCGCCGTACGCGAACGGCCACATCCACATGGGCCACGTCCTGAACAAGGTGCTGAAGGACATCGTCGTGAAGTCGCGGTCCATGTTCGGCTTCAACGCCGTGTACGTGCCCGGCTTCGGATTGTCACGGCCTGCCGATCGAGCACCAGGTCGACAAGGAGCTCGGCCTCGACCGACCCGGGATCGACGTGCGGCTGGCGATGGACCCGGTGGAGAAGATCCGCAAGTGCCGCGAGTACGCGCGCCGGTTCGTCGACATCCAGCGCGACGAGTTCCGACGGCTCGGCGTCTTCGGCGACTGGGACAACCCGTACCTGACGATGGCGCCCGCCTACGAGGCGGTGATCGCGCGTGAGTTCGGACGCTTCGTGGGCCGCGGTCTCGTCTACCAGAGGCCTCAAGCCCGTGCACTGGTGCATGCACTGCAAGACCGCGCTCGCCCAGGCCGAGGTCGAGTACGAGGAGCAGCGAGCGCCCTCGGTGTACGTGAAGTTCCGGCTCGAGACGACGCCCCGCGGCCCTCGCCGCCGAGCTTCAGGGCGCGACGGCCTTCGCCGTGATCTGGACCACGACGCCGTGGACGCTTGCCGGCGAACCTCGCGATCGCGGTTCAGCCCGCGCAGAGCCTACGTCGCGCTCGACGTGGACGGGCGAGGTCCACGTCGTCGCGCCCGCGCCCGGCTCGACGGACTACCAGCGCGTGCTCGAGCGAGCGTCGACGGCGGCGTGCACACGCGGCCCGTCGCTGTCGCGCTCGCACGGGTCGAGACTACGTCGGGACGCGTCTACCGTCACCCGTGGATCGATCGTCGCGGGCCGGATCGCCGGGGCCGACTTCGTCGCGATGGACACGGGCACCGGGCTCGTCCACATCGCGCCCGGCCACGGCGAGGAGGACTACGAGCTCGGCACGCGTCGCTCGGCCTCAAGATCTACAACCCGGTGGACGACGACGGCCGGTTCGTCGCCGAGGTCGAGCACTTCGGCGGGGCTGACGGTCTGGGAGGCGAATCCGAAGATCATCGACGCTCCTCCGCGCGCGTGGGCGCGCTGGTGGCCGAGGTCGCCGCTCGACCACACCTATCCGCACTGCTGGCGCTGCAAGAACCCGACGCTGTTCCGCGCCACCGAGCAGTGGTTCATCGCGCTCGACCAGGCACGGGCCTGCGCGCGCGCGACGCTCGACGCCATCCGGCGACGACGTGCGGTGGATCCCGCCTGGGGCGAGGAGCGCATCTTCAACATGATCGCGCACCGGCCGGACTGGACGATCTCGCGCCAGCGCGTGTGGGGCGTGCCGATCGTCGCGTTCTACTGCGCGGCTGCGAGGCGCTGCTGCTCGAGCGAGCCGCGTCGTCGAGCACGTGCGCGCGGATCTTCCGCGGGGGCCGAGGGCGTCGAGGAGTGGTACTGCCGCGTCGAGCGCGCGAGCTGCTGCCGCCGGGCACGCGCTGCGCCGCAGTGCGGCGGCGACGGCGTTCCGCAAGGAGCACCGACATCCTCGACGTGTGGTTCGACTCGGGCTGCAGCCACGCCGCGGTGCTGGAGACGCGCCCCGACCTGCGCTGGCCGGCCGAGCTGTACCTCGAGGGCTCCGATCAGCACCGCGGCTGGTTCCACTCCTCGCTGCTGGAGGCGATGGGCACCCGCGAGGCGCCGCCCTACAAGGCGCGTGCTCACGTGCGGCTTCGTGGTCGACGGCGAAGGCGCGCAAGATGTCTAAGTCGGTCGGCAACGTCGTCAGTCCCGACGAGCTCCTGCCCGAAGTACGGCGCGCGAGATCCTGCGGCTGTGGGTGGCCGCCGAGGACTACACGCGAGGACATCCGCGTCTCCGCGCGAGATCCTGGACCGGCTCGCCGACGCCTACCGGCGCATCCGCAACACCGTTCCGGTTCCTGCTCGGCAACCTCGGCGACTTCGATCCGCGCGCCGGACCGCCAGCCCGTACGCGCGGCTGGACGAGGTCGATCGCTGGATCCTCGACCGCCTGGCGCGGCTGATCGACCGCGTCCGGCGCGCGCTACGAGGAGTACGAGTTCCACACCGTCTTCCACGCCGTGCACAACTTCTGCGCGGTCGATCTCTCGGCGCTCTACCTCGACGTCATCAAGGACCGGCTCTACACCTCGGCGGCCCGACGACCCCCGCCGGCGCGCGGCGCAGACGACGTGCTTCGACGTCTTCCCGACGCTGGCGCCGCTGCATGGCGCCCGATCCTCACGTTCACGACCGAGGAGGCGTGGCGCCATCTGCCGGGCGCCGCGCCGAGAGCGTGCACCTCGAGCGGTTTCCCGAGGTGCCGCTGCGAGTGGCTCGACGACGACGCCTCAAGCGCGAGTGGGACCGGCTCCTCGAGGTGCGCCGCGAGGTCGCGAAGGCGCTCGAGACGGCGCGCGACGCGAAGCTGATCGGCAGCGGGCTCGAGGCGGCGGTGCGCATCAGCCAGCGCCCCGGAGGACCTGCCCGGCGCTGCTCGCGCGCCAAGCGGCGAGCTCCTGCCCACGCTCTTCATCGTGTCGCGGGTCGAGCTCGAGCGCTCCAGGCGCCGCCGCCAGCGTGCACCTACGAGGGCCAGGACATTCCCGGCCTCGTCGATCGGCGTCGACCGGGCGCGCGGGCGAGAAGTGCGAGCGGTGCTGGATGCGCAGCGAGCGCGTGGGCCGAGGACGCCGAGCATCCCACCCTCTGCGAGCGCTGCGTCCCGGTCGTCGTCGGGCGCGGAGCGCGGGCTAGCGACCGCGCCTCGGCGGAAGCGCCGCGCGGGCGACCGATTCGAATGGGTCGGCTGATCGTCGCGCCGAGCGTCCCCGCGTCGCGTGCGTCGTCGCCATCGCCGCCGTCGTCGTCGTCCTCGACCAGATCGTCAAGGCTCATCGCGCTCGACCGGCTGGCGCCGGGCGTCCCGGTCGACGTCGTCCCGGGCGCTCGTCGCGCTGACGCTCGTCATGAATCCGGGCCTCGCCTTCGGCCTTCTCTCGGCGGTATCCCGGCCGGCTGGCGCTGGGTGGTGGCGGCTGCTGTCGTTGCTGGCGCTGGTCGTCCTCGCTCCGCGTCGCGCTGCGGGTCCTGCCGAGGGCGGCTGGCGCGGGCAGATCGCGATCGGGCTTCATCTTCGGCGGCGCCGTCGGCAACCTGATCGACCGGACGCGCTTCGGGCGCGGTGGTGGACTTCGTCGACGTCTACTGCCGCGGCTGGCACTGGCCGGCGTTCAACGTCGCCGACTCGGCGATCACGGTCGGCGTGGCGCTGCTGGCGCTCGGCCTCATCGCCGAGCTCACCAGTCGCTCCAGGCTCGGTCTGATCCGTGACGGTCCTCACGGTCGAGCCCGCGTCGGCCGGAGCCAGCGCTCGATCGCTGGCTCGCCGACGCGACTGCTCCGCTCTCACGCGCGCGCGGCTGCAGACGCTGATCGAGGCGGGCTCGTCCGCGTCGACGGCGCCGTGCGCAAGGCGCGCCCATCGCCTCCGCGGCGGCGAGACGCGTCGAGGTCGAGATCCCGCCGCTCGCCGCCAGAGACGCTCGATGCCCGAGCCGATCGCGCTCACGGTCGTGCACGAGGACGACCACGTCCTGGTGCGTCGACAAGCCGGCCGGCATGGTCGTCCATCCCGGCGCCGGGCACGCGCACGGCACGCTCGCCGCGGCGGTCCTCGCGCACGCGCCGAGCATCGCCGGCGTCGGCGGGCCGCGGCGGCCTGGGATCGTGCATCGCCTCGACAAGGACACGTCCGGTCTCCTCGTGGTCGCCAAGACCCCGGCGGCCTACGACGCGCTCGTGGCCCAGCTGGCCGCCCGGACGGTGACGCGTCGGTATCTCGCGGTCGTCCACGGGCGCGTCGCGCGCGGCGCCGAAGGCGTCGTGGACGCGCCGATCGGCCGCGATCCACAGGACCGCAGGTGAAGATGGCGGTCCGGCCGGCCGGGCCGGGCAGGCGCGGCGGTCGACCCGGTATCGCGTGCTCGAGCGGTTTGCCCGACTTCACCGCACCTCGAGGCTGCGCCTCGAGACCGGGCGGACCCACCAGATCCGTGTCCATCTCGCCTCGCTCGGCCATCCGGTCGTGGGCGACCAGCGTGTACGGCAAGCCGCGCCTGCGGCCGCCGGTCGTGCTGCGAGGCATGCGCGCTGCACGCCGCCGCGCTGGCCTTCGTGCATCCGGCTACCGGAAAGCCGTCGAGAGCTCACCGCGCCGCTTCCGGCGAGGATCGAGCGGCTACTGTCTCACCTCCGCAACCAGCCGCTGATGGTGCCGACCTTCAGAAACCCTGATTGCCGCGCGGCGAGCTGGGATGTAATCTGCGACTTGCTGGATGATACAATGAGGGCTACCTCATGGAGAACCTGACCGCCGTCATCCTCGCCGCTGGAGAAGGCAAGCGGATGCGCTCGCGGCAGCCCAAGGTCCTCCATCCACTCTGCGGTCGCCCGCTCGATCGCCTACTCCGCTTCGCGCCGCGCGGACGCCTGGCCGATCGCATCGTGCTGGTCGTCGGACCGGACGCGGACGACGTCGCGGCGGTGGTCGGACCCGACGTGCGCGCACCGTGAGTCAGGCGCGAGCGGCTCGGCAGCGGTCACGCCGTCCGGCAGGCCCGGCCGCGAGTGCGCCGACGGCACGATCCTGGTCCTGCCCGGCGACATGCCGCTGCTCTCGGTCGAGACGCATCGAGCGGCTCGTCGCGCACCATCGTGCAAGACCGCGCGGCGGCGACCGTGCTGACCGCCGGTCGTGACCGACCCGCAGGGCTACGGGCCGCGTGCTCCGCCAGGGCGGGCGCGTCAAGCGCATCGTCGAGGACCGCGACGCGACCGACGACCGAGAAGAAGATCGCCGAGATCAACACGATGCGGTGTACTGCTTCGCCGCGCGGCGCCTCTGGTCGACGCTCGGCAAGGTCCGCTCCGACAACGACCAGGGCGAGCTACTACCTGACGGACGTGATCGGCGTGCTGTCGCGCGCCGGGGCCGCGCGTCGGAGCGCGATCGTGGCGTCCGATCCCAGCGAGGCGCGTCGGCGTCAACGACCGCAAGCAGCTCGCCGCGGTGACCGCGATCCAGCGCCGCCGCATCCTCGACCGGCTGATGGAGGGCGGCGTCACCATCCTCGATCCGGCCAGCACCTACGTCGAGGACACGGTCGACGATCGGGCGCGGACACCGCGATCTATCCCAACGTGGTCATCGAGGGGCAGTCGGCGATCGGCAGCGAGTGCGTCGTCGGCGCCGGCTATCACGTGAGCGCCTGCCGCTCGGCGATCGCGTGACGCTCCTGCCGTACTGCGTCCTGACGCGACTCCGATGATCGAGGAGGCGCGCGACGCTCGGCCCGTTCTGCCACCTGCGGCCCCTGTCGCACGTGGGGCCGAAGGCGCAAGATCGGCAACTTCGTCGAGCTGAAGAAGTCGACGATCGGACGCGGCACGCAAGGTGCCGCATCTCTCCTACGTCGGCGACGCGACGGTCGGCGACGGCGTCAACGTCGGCGCCGGGACGATCACCTGCAACTACGACGGCGTCCACAAGCACGAGACGAAGATCGGCGACCGGCGCCTTCATCGGGACCAACACGAGCCTGGTGGCGCCCGATCACCGTCGGCGACGGGCGCCTACATCGGCGCGGGCTCGACGATCACGAAGGACGTCCCGCCCGGACGCTCTGGCGGTGGCGCGCGCGCCCGCAGATCGTCAAGGAGAGGATGGGCGGCGCGCAAGGCCAGGAAACGACGCAAGAGCCACGAGGGCTAGCGCCATGTGTGGGATCGTCGGCTACGTCGGTGACAAGAGCGCGGTCGGCATCATCGTCGAGGGACTGAAGCGGCTCGAGTATCGCGGCTACGACTCCGCGGGCGTCGCGGTCCTCAGCACGGGGCGCCCTTCACGTGCGGCGCGCCGCCGGCCGGATCAAGATGCTCGAGGGCGTCCTCGCGCGAGCGGCCGCTGGCCGGCGCGCTCGGCATCGGCCACACGCGCTGGGCGACCCACGGCCGCCCTCCGAGGAGAACGCCCACCCGCACACCGACTGCGGCGGCACGCTGGTGGTCGTCCACAACGGGATCATCGAGAACTACCTCGAGATCAAGGAGCGCCTCCTGGCCGAGGGCCACCGGTTCAAGTCGGAGACCGACACCGAGGTGCATCGCGCACCTCATCGAGCATCACCTCAGGGCGACCGGGCGGCTCGACCGAGGCCGTGAAGGCGCGCGCTCGACGAGGCTGCCGCGGCTCGTACGCGATCGGCGTGCGTCTCGACGGCGCGCGCCCGACCGGCTGGTCGCCGCCAAGCACGGCGCTGGCAGCGTGGTCGTCGGGCTCGGCCGGGGCGAGATGTTCATCGCCTCCGACATCCCGGCGATCCTCGCCCACACGCGCGACGTGGTCGATCCTCGAGGACGACGAGGTCGCGGTGGTCACCGCCGACGGCGGTCGAGCTGATCGACCCTCGACGGCGAGCCCGGTCGCAGCGCGACGCCGGTCCGCATCCTCTGGGATCCGATCATGGCCGAGAAGGGCGGCTACCGGCACTTCATGCTCAAGGAGATGCACGAGCAGCCGCGCGCCATCACCGACACCTTCCGCGGCCGCGATCGCGCCGGAGACCGGCAACGTCGTCCTGCCCGACGTCAACCTCGATCCCTCGACGCCGTGCGCAGCCATCCAGCGCGTGGTCCTGCGTCGCCTGCGGCACCGCGTACCACGCGGCGATGCTGGGCCGCTCGATGATCGAGCGGCTCGCCGGCATTGCCGGCCGAGGTCGACCTCGGCTCCGAGTTCCGCTACCGCGACGCCTCGTCGGCCCCGGAGACGCTCGTCGTCGCGATCTCCCAGTCCGGCGAGACCGCCGACACCCTGGGCGCGGTGAAGGCGGCGCGGCCAGAAGGCTGCCCGATCCTCGCCATCACCAACGTGGTGGGCTCGGCGCTGGCGCGCGAGGCGACGGGCGTCGCTCTACATGCACGCCGGCCCGGAGATCGGCGTGGCGTCGACCAAGGCGTTCTCGACCATGATCGTCGCGAGCTACCTGCTCGGCGCTCTGGCTCGGCCGTCAGCGCGGCGCCATCACGGCCGAGGACGTGCGCAAGCGCATCCACGACCTCGGTCGAGATCCCGCGCCTGGTCGAGAAGACGCTCGAGCTCGACGGCCAGATCGCCGCGCTCGCCCGCGACGCTCGCCGCGCGCGCGACTTCCTCTACCTCGGCCGCGGGCTTGCAGTACCCGATCGCGCTCGAGGGCGCGCTCAAGCTCAAGGAGATCTCCTACATCCACGCCGAGGGCTACGCCGGCGGCGAGATGAAGCACGGGCCGATCGCGCTCATCGCCGAGCGGCTGCCCGGTCGTGGCGCTGGCGCCGCGCGACGGCTCGTACGAGCGCATGCTCGGCAACGTCGAGGAAGTGCGCGGCGCGCGACGGCCAGGTCATCGCGGTCGTGCACGCCGGCGACCGATGCGTCGCCGGCGAAGGCGCATCACGTCATCGAGGTGCCGGCCGCGCGCCGAGCTGCTTGGCGCCGCTGATCACGGTGATCCCGCTGCAGCTCCTCGCGTACCACATCGCGGTGCGGCTGCGGCTGCGACGTGGACCAGCCCCGAACCTCGCGAAGAGCGTCACGGTCGAGTAGCGCCGCCGCGCGCGGTACAATCGGCGCGGTGCCTTCGGCGCTCGACCGCCTCCTCGACGATCTGAATCCTCCGCAGCGGGAAGCCGTCACCGGCGCGCCGACGGGCCGATCCTCGTCCTGGCCGGCGCGGGGAGCGGCAAGACGCGCGTCATCGCCCACCGGATCGCCTGGCTCACCGGCGTGCAGGGCGTCTCGCCGCCGAAGCATCCTGGCCGTCACGTTCACCAACAAGGCGGCGGGCGAGATGGCGCGGCGGGTCGAGGCGCTCCTGCTGCCGGTGGGCGATCAAGGCGCCGCTGATCGCGCACCTTCCACTCGGCGTGCGTCGCGCATCCTGCGCCAGCACGGACGCAGCACATCGGGCTGCCGCCGCAGCTTCGTCATCTACGACGAGGACGACCGCGCAGCCTCGTCAAGGCGTGCATGAAGGAGCTCGAGCTCGACCGAGCGCACGCACGACGCCGGGCGCCGTCGCCCAGCGCATCAGCTACTGGAAGAACCACATGCTCGGCGTCGAGGACGCCGCGGCAGCACGCGCGGGGCCGTGGGACGAGAAGCTCGGCGCTGGTCTACGAGCGCTACGAGGAGCGGATGCGCGCCGTCGGCGCCGTCGACTTCGACGACCTGCTCCTGCAGACCGTGCAGCTCTCGAGCGTCCCCGAGGCGCTCGCCTGGTATCGCGGGCTCTGGCGCTACGTGCTGGTCGACGAGTACCAGGACACCAACCGCGCGCAGTACCGGCTCGTGCGCCAGCTGACCGGCCGAGCACCGGAACCTCTGCGTCGTCGGCGACGCCGACCAGTCGATCTACAGCTGGCGCGGCGCCGACATCCGCAACATCCTCGACTTCGAGCACGGACTATCCCGGCACGCAGCGTCGTGAAGCTCGAGCAGAACTATCGCTCGACCCAGCGCATCCTCGTCGCTCGCCGCGCCGTGATCGATCACAACCAGCGGCGCAAGGACAAGACCGCTCTGGACCGAGAACGCCGAGGGCGAGCGCGGCCCAGCTCTACCGGGCCTGGGACGAGCACGAGGAGGCGAACTTCGTCGCCCAGACGGTCCTCGGCCTCGCGCGGCGACGGCGTGCCGTGGGACGGCATCGCGCGTCTTCTACCGGACCAACGCGCAGTCGCGCGTGCTCGAGGACGCGCTGCGGCGCAGCGCGCGTGCCGTACGGCATCGTCGGGGGCGTGCGCTTCTACGAGCGCAAGGAGATCAAGGACGCGCTCGGCGTATGTCCGCCTCGCCGTCAACCCGTCGGACGACGTCGCCTTCCGTCGGGCCATCCAGACTCCGGTCCGCGGCATCGGCCCGGCCACGCTCGCGCGCCTCGACGATGGCGCGCGCGCGGGCCGGGCCTTCGCTGGCCGTCGCCGGCGACCCGCCCGCCGCGCATCTCGCGGCAAGCCGCGCCGCGCGCTCGGAGGAATTCGCGGCGCTGATCCGCGGGCTGGCTGCCCGCCGCGCGGCAGCATGACGCCGCCGGCCTTCATCGACCTGCTGCTCGAACGTTTCGGGCTATCGCGCGGCGCTGCAAGCGCGGAGCGCTCGCCCGAGAGGCGAGGCGCGGCCTGGAGAACCTCGAGGAGCTGATCCACGCGGCCGGAGGACTACATGCGCGCCGATTCGAGCCCGACGCTCGAGGGTTCCTCGACAGCGTCGCCCTGGTGGCCGACATCGACGAGCTGAAGGACGAGTGGCGGCGCGCGTGACGCTGATGACCCTCCACTCGGCCAAGGGGCCTCGGAGTTTCCCGGCCGTGTTCCTCACCGGCATGGAGGAAGGGCGTCTTCCCGCACGCCCGATCGATGAACGATCGAGGAGGAGATCGAGGAGGAGCGCCGCCTGTGCTACGTCGGGCTGACGCGCGCCCGGGAGCGGCTCTATCTCTCGTACGCGCTCGCACCGGCGGATCCACGGCTACGGCGTGGGCGAGCCCTCGCGCTTCCCTGCGCGAGATGGGCGGAGGATCAGCTGGCCTCGCTGAACGTCGGCGCGAGGCGCCGCGCCGGCTGGGCGGCCGACGCCGCCGCCTACGCGGCGCGCCGCCGACACCGTCGCCGAGGAGCTGCCGTTCCGCGTCGGTGCGCGCGTGCGCCACGCGCGCTTCGGCGAAGGGGCTCGTCGTCGGCATCGAGCGCGACGGCGGCGACTACGTCGTGACGGTCGGCTTTGCCAGCGTCGGGCGCAAGCGCCTCTCGCTGCAGTACGCTCATCTCGAGGAGCTGTGAGCCGATGATCGATCGCGAGGACGTCGAGCACGTGGCGCGCCTCACGCCGGCTGGCCCTGACCGAGGCCGAGCTCGAGCGCATGCGCGAGCAGCTCGAACTCGATCCTCGCCCATCTGGACACGCTGCGCGTGGTCGACACGACCGGCGTCGAGCCGACGTCCCACGCGGTGGACGTGGTCAACGTCATGCGCGAGGACGAGGTCGGAGCCGTGCTTGCCCCAGGACGCGATGCTCGGCCAACGCGCGCCGGATCGCAGCGGCGAGTTCTTCCGCGTGCCGCGGATCATCGAGGAGTGATGCACCGAGCCCATCCACGAGCTGACCGACGCCTATCGGCGGGGCGACCTGACGCCCACGGCCGTGGCGAGAGTCGTATCTCGCGCGCATCGCCGCGCTCGACGAGCGGGTCGGGGCGTACCTCACGGTCGTCCGGGAGCACGCGCTGGCCGCCGCGCGCGAATCCGAGCGCGCGCTGGCGCGCCGGCGCGCCGCTCGGCCCGCTGGACGGCGCGCCGCTGGCGCTCAAGGACGTGCTCGTGCACGCGCGGCGTGCGGACGACGTGCGGGTCGAAGATCCTCGAGGCGTTCGTGCCGCCGTACGACGCCACGGTCGTCGAGCGGCTGCGGGCGGCCGGCGCCGTCGTCCTCGGCAAGACCAACATCGACGAGTTCGCGATGGGCTCGTCCACCGAGCACTCGGCCTTCCGGCCGACGCGGAACCCGTGGGACCTCGAGCGCGTGCCCGGCGGCTCGTCCGGCGGATCCGCGGCCGCGGTCGCGGCGCGGACTGGCCGCCGGCGCGCTCGGCACCGACACGGGCGGCTCGATCCGCCAGCCGGCGGCGCTTCTGCGGCGTCGTCGGCCTGAAGCCGACCTACGGCCGCGTGTCGCGCTACGGCCTGATCGCCTTCGCCTCGTCGCTCGACCAGATCGGCCCGCTCGCCCGCGACGTCGAGGACCTGCCGCTCCTGCTCGGCGCCATCGCCGGCGCACGACCGGCGCGACTCGACGTCCATCGCGGCGCCGGTGCCCGACTATCACGGCGCGAGCTCCGCGCAGGAGCGTCGACGGCCTCACGCTCGGGGCTGCCGCGACGAGTACTTCATCGACGGGATCGACCCGGAGGTCGAGCGACGGTCCGCGCGGCGATCGAGCGTGCTGCGCGACCTCGGCGCGCGGATCGACGCGCGTGTCGCTGCCCGCACACCGAGCACGCGCTGGCCGCCTACTACATCATCGCTGCCCGCCGAGGCGTCGTCGAACCTCGCGCGCTACGACGGCGTGCAAGTACGGGCTGCGCGTCGCCGGCGGCGCGACCTCGTCGACATGGACGAGCCGGACCCGCGGCCGCGGGCTTCGGCGCCGAGGTCAAGCGCCGCATCATGCTCGGCACCTACGCGCTGTCGCGCCGGCTACTACGACGCCTACTACGGCAAGGCCCAGAGCGTGCCGGACGCTGGTGCGCCGCGACTTCGACCGGCGCGTTCGCGCGCGTGGACCTCATCGTGGCGCCCGACGCCCAACGTGGCGCTTCAGGCACGGCGAGAAGGAAGATCCGCTCGTCGATGTACCTCAACGACGTCTTCACGATTCCCGGCAACCTGCCGGTATTCCCGGCGATCTCCGTGCCCTGCGGCTTCAGCGGCGGCCGGGCTGCCGATCGGGCTGCAGATCATCGGCCGCCCGCTTCGACGAGGCGCGCGTGCTGCCGGGCGGCCCACGCCTACGAGAAGGCGACCACGTGGCGGAGCGCGCCAGCCGGAGCTGGTATGGCTGGCGCCGGACCGCTACGAAGGTCGTCATCGGGCTCGAGGTCCACGCCCAGCTGCGGACGAAGTCGAAGATGTTCTGCGGCTGCCCGACGACGTTCGGCGCGCCGCCCAATTCCCAGACCTGCCCGGTCGTGCCAGGGCATGCCGGGCGTCGCTGCCGGTGGTCAACCGCCGGGCGGTCGAGTTCGGCGATCCGGACCGCGCTCGCGTTCGGCTGCCGCGTGAACCCCGCGTGCCGGTTCGCGCGGAAGCACTACTACTACCCGGACATGCCGAAGAACTACCAGATCAGCCAGTACGAGGAGCCGCTGGCCGAGGACGGCTTTCTCGAGATCGAGGTGGACGGCGCGCTCGCGGAAGATCGGGATCCAGCGGCTCCACCTCGAGGAGGACGTCGGCAAGCTCCTCCACGAAGGGACGCTCGGAGACAGCCCAGGCGAGCCT
>ERZ1370068.817-contig-10749_pt1 | contig 32302 bp, 34 predicted proteins | sample MGYA00561227_ERZ1370068 | MGnify/ENA primary metagenome ERZ1370068 (study PRJEB38410, sample SAMEA6850437) | metagenome | study: Metagenomic assessment of the ecological functions of the soil: analysis of the soil microbiota associated with the...
CTGCCATTACGTATTGCTAGGGGAAGGCCTCTTCGAACGTCTTGTGATTGATCGTCAGGTGCCGGTTCCGGCCGGAGGAAAACGCGGGCCGGAAGTCTTGCGCCGTCCAGTGCCGTAATACCTCGATTGCTGCTGCCACGACTTATGCGACCTCGCTCCTGGTGCTGGATCGTCTGACCGCCGGCTTCGTGGCGGCGTGCGGGTGCGTGTCACCTGCGTAAACCTTCAGCTTGCGCCACATCGCCTCGCCCATCTTCGTCTCTGGGCAGCATGCCGCGCACGGCCTCCTTTCGACGATGCGGGCCGGCTGCTTGGCGCGCACTTCCTTCGCGCGCTCTCGGCGGACGCCACCCTCGTAGCCCGGAGTGGTAGCCGGCATAGCTTCTGTTCTTCCCTTGCGGCCGGTCGACTTTCACGGCCGCGCGTTGACGATCACCACGTGATCGCCGGTGTCGATGTGCGGCGTGTAGATCGCCTTGTGCTTGCCCTGCGAGCGCGGGCGGCCTCAGTCGCGACGCGGCCGAGGACCTTGCCCCCGGCGTCGATGACGTGCCACGTGCCGCCCCACACTGCCGGCAGTGGGAACAAACGAACGCACGTGGACCCCTCTCAGTGTGCTTTCCAAAGGACGGCAAACCAAGAGGATACCGGCAATTAGCGACCTTATCGCAAGATTACAGAACCGTATGTTCGTGCAACCAGAACTGTCACGGTTCCGGATCGCGCGCAACGCGCCCGCCGCTCTCAAACCGCACAATTCTGCACGGAACTTCCAGAATTGAGCGCTGACGGCCGTGGCACCTCGCTTGCTGCTGATCGGCTGCTGCCGATAAGCCGCCATCGCAATGGTCTTGCTGGCGATTCCGAAACAGGACATAACGTTTTCGTAGAGCGAAAGCCCTGCGTCGGCCTAGACATCGGTTCGAGCGCCGTCAAGGCGGTCGAGCTGAAGCCGGCCGGCAAGGGCTACCAAGGTCACCGCCGTTCGGCACCGAGCCGGTGCCGCCCGACAGCATCGTCGACGGCGCCATCATCGACGGCGCCGCCGTCGCCGACGCGATCCGCCGCCTGTTCGACGGCACGGCGTATCAAGACGCAAGGACGTCGCGGCGTCGCTCTCGGGCAACGCCGTCATCGTCAAGAAGATCACGCCTGCCGGTGATGACCGAGGCCGGAGCTGGCCGAGTCGATCTACTGGGAGGCGGAGCAGTATATCCCGTTCGACATCCAGGACGTCAACCTCGACTACCAGATCCTCGACTCGGGCGACGCGGCGCCGCGGCAAGGGCACGATGGACGTCCTGCTCGTCGCGGCGAAGAAGGAGAAGATCGCCGACTACACCGGCGTCATCGCGCAGGCCGGGCGCGCCGCCGGTCGTCGTCGACGTCGACGCCTTCGCGCTGCAGAACGCCTACGAGGTCAACTACGGCATCGAGCCCGAGCGCGGTCGTCGTGCTGCTCAACGCCGGCGCGAGCGCGACCAACATCAACATCCTCAGCGGCGACCAGTCGGTCTTCACGCGCGACATCTCGATCGGCGGCAACGCCTACACCGAGGCGCTGCAGCAGCGAGCTGAACCTGCCGTTCGAGACGCGCCGACGCAGCTGAAGCGCGGGCACGCCGTCGACGGCGTCGACGTTCGACGACGCGCGGCCGGTGCTGCGCGCGGTGACCGAGAACGTGATGCTCGAGATCCAGAAGACGTTCGACTTCTTCAAGGCGACCGCCGCCGTCCGACCAGATCGACCGCATCATGCTGAGCGGCGGCGCGTCGCGCGCCGAAGGCTTCACCGAGATGCTCGACGGAGCGGTTCGAGCGCGCCGGTCGAAGCGTTCGATCCCGTTCAAGAAGGTCGCGTTCGACTCCGAAGAAGTTCAAGATCGAGCCGGCCGCCGACGATCGCGCCGACCGCGGCGGTCGCGGTCGGGCCTCGCGCTGCGGCGGGTGGGCGACCGATGATTCGCATCAACCTCCTGGCGGTCGAGCGCGGCCCGCGACGCAAGAAGGCGCGCGCGCGGTGGCGTCACCGCCGCGCAGCGCGTGACGATCGGCGCGCGCGCTGATCCTGCTCGTCGACCGTCGTCACGCGTCGGCTGGTGGTTCTGGTCGCTGCGCAAGCGAGGATCCGGCTCGACGAGGAGATCGCGCGCCGCCGAGATCAAGAGCGCAGCAGCTCGCGGTCCGTCCTCGCGCAGGTGCAGAAGTTCGAGACGCGCAAGGCGCAGCTGCAGCAGCGCGTCGCGCTCATCGAGCAGCTCCGGCGCGGGCCAGTACGGGGCCGGTCGCACGTCCTCGACGAGCTCAGCAAGGCGTGCCGGATCGCCTGCTGGCTCGCTGTCGCTGGGCAGCGCGACACCGACGTTCACGATCGACGGGCGGACGACGTCGCTCACGGGCGACTCTCGGATTTCGTGTGCGAACCTCGAGGCGAGCAGCTGGTTCAAGCGGCCGGTCGAGATCATCGACAGCCAGGTCGGATCAGACGGCGAACGGGGATCTCGTGCGCTTCACGATCAGGGCGACGTCGGAGAATCTGGACGCGCGGCGCGCCGCCGGCGTCGCAGGCGCGGATGCGCCGCCGGCGGCCGCGGTGTGCCGCCGGCCCGTTAGGCGGCGAAGGAGCCGATAGGCAGAGCAGTACATGGAACTTTCACTCAGCAAACTCCCGTGGTGCGGGCCAGATCGGCGCATTCGTCGTCGGTGTGCGCCTGCGTCGATTTCGGCTTCTGCAACTTCTACGTCGGACAGTCGCAGACGCCGAGCATCGCGTTGCAAGCAGACGCGCCTCGCCGGCGCTGCAAGCAGCGACATCACCAAGGGCATCGCGACGGCGCAGGCGGCTGGGTGAGTTCCAGGACGCAGGTGACGAACCTCGAGCACCGCGCTCGACAGCCTGAAGAACGTGCTGCCCGAGCAGAAGGACGTCGCCGACACGTCTGCGCCGGCATCCAGGGGCTCGCCGACGCAGTCGAACCTGACGCTGCTGCGCTTCACGCCGGCCGCGCAGAAGCAGCAGCCGCTCTACGCGGAAGTGCCGTATCCGCCTCACCGCCGACGGGCTCGTACCACAACCTCGCGCTGTTCTTCGATCGGCGTGAGCAAGTTCCCGCGCATCATCAACGTCGGCGACATCTCGATCACCGCCAACGCCGCGAGCCGGAGCCGAACTACGACCGATCATCGCCGACGCTGCACCGCGACGACCTTCGTGCTGCAGGAAGCGGCGGCAGGCAGGGGAGGGCGCGGCGCGCCGCCGCGGCACGGTGATGACGATGATGACTCTGCGCGACGCTCGACGCTCGCGCTCGTGCGGCGCTCCTCAGCGCAGGATCGCCCGAATCCGCGGCCGCCATCGGCGCCGCCAAGAACCGCAAGGCGCAGACCGAGGCAGCGCAGCAGAAGAACGCGGAGGCGCTCGACCAGCAGACGCCGGCCCGCAGCGCCGCCGCCGGCGACCGCCGGCGGCCGCCGGCCGGCCGGCGCCGCAGGCCAGCGCCCGGCAGGCGCCGGCTACTCCTACGACCCGGCCGGACGGCGCGATCCGTTCGTCAGTCTCACTGGCGCGCGGCGGCGACTCGCCGACCCGGTCGGTGCGCGGCCCTCGGGCGTCGGCCGGATCTGCTCGTGAGCGAAATCACGCGTGAAGGGCGTGCTCAAGTCGCCCGAGGGCGGCTTCATCGCGCTGGTGCAGGCGCCGGACAACCGGACCTACATCGATCCACGCCGGGCGACAAGGTGTTCGACGGCACCGTGAAGGCGATTACGCAGGACGCCGTCGTGTTCTCGCAGGACGTCAACGACCCGCTCTCGCTGGTGAAGCAGCGCGAGGTTCGGAAAGCGATTCGACCGGAGGCACGGTGAAGGGCGCGGAGACAAAGATGACTGTGTTCATGAAGGCGCGCGTGGTGCGGCGTGCGCTGGCCGCCGTGCGCGATCGCGACGGCGATCGGTGGAGGGCTCGGGCTGGCGGCGGCGCCCGCCGGGACCGTCCGGCTCGTCGGCGTCGTCGGCCGAGGCGACCGGGCAAGGCGGCCGCCGTCCTGATCGAATCCACCGAGCCCGGTGGCCTACGCCGTCAGCCGGCCGGATCCGCTGACCGTGCTGGTCGATCTGCGGAACGTGAGCGTCGCCGACGCCGCGGATCACGTCGATCGCCGCAAGGCGCCGGTCGACCGGCGTCACGGCTCGAGCAGGCGACCGCGGTCGGACGGCAGCAGCGCTCGCGCGCGTGCGCGTCTCGCTTGCGTCGCCCGTCCGCCTACAGGTGCGCAGCGCCCGGAACGTCATTCGCCTCGAGCTCGAGCCCGACGCGCGGCGACGCCCGCGACCGACGCTGCCCGCCTGCGCCGAGGCCGCCCGCCGCGGCCGCGCGCGGCGGGCGGCCGACCGTCAGCCGACGGTTCCGGCGACGCAGCTCGACAAGGTCCGCGCCAATCACACGCGCACGGCGACGACGATCACGCTGCGCCGGCAACGGGCGCTCTGATCGCCGTCGTCGCTGACCGAATCCGACGACCAGCCGCGCCGGCTCGTGCTCGATTTCCCGAACGTCGTCGCCCGCTCGCCGCGGCCCGCACCGGCGTCGACAGCGCGTTCGTGAAGCAGGTGCGCGTCGCGCTGAACAGCCGCGAGCCGCTCGTGACGCGCGTCGTGATGGAGATCTCGCCGTCGGCGCGCGTATCACGTCGAGCGCACCGGCCCCGACGGCCGCGACCTCGCGGTCGTCTTCGAAGGACGCAAGGCCGGCAGCACGTCCTGGTCGCCCCGCCGACCGCGCGCCGCGGACAAGCGCCGGCAAGGACGACGAGCGACACGATCACGCTGCGCGCAGGCGATCGCCAACGCCGGCGTCGATCACGCCGAAGGATCCGATCACGGCGCTGTGCGGCACCGCGCCGCGCGGCGGGCGCAAGCCCCGCGCCCGCCGGCGCCGCGCGCCGCGGCCGGGCGGCCCGCGCAGCCGCCGCGCGCACGCATGCCGCCGCCGCAGCCCCCGGCGCCGCAGCCGCCGCCGCGCCGCAGACCGGCCAGCCGACGTCTCGACAGTGCCCGGACAGCGGCCAGAAGGCAGTACACCGGCACCCGATCAACTTCGACTTCGAGGACGCCGACCTGCGCGCCGTGCTGCGCGTGTTCGCGAACGAGCAGCGGCCTGAACATGATCATCGACCCGCAGGTGCAGGGCACGCGTCGACGTCCTGCTGAACGACGTGCCGTGGGACCAGGCGCTCGATCAGATCCTGCGCGCCAACAAGCTCGGCTACACCGTCGAAGGCAACATCGTCCGCATCGCGCCGCTGACGGTGCTCGCGCGACGAGCAGACGCAGCACGCAGCAAGCTGGCCGAGGCGCAGGCGCTCGCCGGCGAGCTGCGCGGTGCTGACCGTTCGCGCTCAGCTACGCCAAGGCCGACGACGCTGGTCGCCGCTCCTGACGCAAGTCGGCGCTCGTCGCCGCGCGGCACAGATGCAGGTCGACGCCGCGCACCAACACGCTGATCATCACGGACCTGCCGGATCGGCTCGCAGACGGCCGCGGCAGCTGATCGCGACGCTCGATCGTGCCGCAGCCGCAGGTCGAGATCGAGGCGCGCATCGTGCAGACGACCCGCGACTTCGCCGCGCGCGCTCGGCATCCAGTGGGGCTTCAACGGCCGCGTCGATGCCCGACGCTCGGCAACACCACCGGCCTGGCGTTCCCGAACAGCGGCATCGCTCGGCGGACGCAGTCGGCGGCACCCAGGGTCCGACCGATCCGCGCGCGACGCGCGAGCGAGCAACCGGCACCGCCGTCAACCTCCGGCGCGACGGCGCGACGCTCGGCGATCGGCCTGGCGCTCGGCTCGATCAACGGCGCGTTCAACCTCGACGTCGCGCTCTGCGGCGCTCGAGCGACACGGGCAAGGGCCGCGATCCTCTCGACGCCGCGCGTTGACGACGCAGAACAACAGTCGAAGCGGAAGTCGCGCAGGGCGTCCAGATTCCGATTCAGACCGTCGCGAACAACACCGTCACGGTGCACGTTCAAGGACGCGGCGCTGATGCTCAAGGTGACGCCGCAGATCACGGCGGCCGAACACCGTCATCATGAACGCATCGCGCTCGAGAACGCGACGCCGGACTTCAGCCGGCAGGTCGAACGGCATCCCGCCGATCGACACGCAGCGCGCCACGACGCAGCGTGCAGGTCAACGACGGCGCGACGACCGTCATCGGCGGCATCTTCGTGAGCCAGGAGCAGTCGACCGAACGACCGCACGCCGGTGCTCGCATCGCGTGCCGCTCCTGAAGCTGGCTGTTCCAGCGCGAACGCGTCGACGGACTCGAGCCGCGAGCTGCTCATCTTCATCACGCCGAGAATCCTGAGAGGGTAGGGGCATGAACGCCGACACGCAGCATCGCAACGGTTCGACGCAAAGCGGTCTGGGGAACGACGGATCCGGACCGCGCTGGTGCTGGGCGTCTGCGGGCTGCACGTCGTGCAGCGAAGCAGATCCGCACGGGCCAGTCGCCTGGTCATGCTGATCATGCACGAGCGCTGCAGGGCGCGCGCGGGCCTGAGCAGGACCTTCGGCTCGACGCTCAGCGTCAGACGTGCTGAACGTGAATCGCCAGCGACCGGTGCGCAGTCGATCGCGGCGATCGCGGCCAGGCGGCCCTTCAACTCGCGATGAAGGATCCGTCTGCGGCCCGCCGCCCCACGGCTGTGAACTGATCACGCCATCACCCAGTATCACGTGCGGTCAAATCCGCAGCGACGCCGGAACGTCCAGGCGTCGACGTGCCCTTCGCCGTTCGACGGCGCGGCCACGGTGACGGTGTCGGACACCGCCAGCGTGCCGTTCACGCTCGTGCGCGATCCAGGCGAAGCAGGAAGCGCCTCTCGCAGGCCTCGGCCTTCGGCAGCGGCGCCAGCGCATCACGACCATCGCGCAGGTGACCTTCTACGGGCACGACCAGGACAGCCGCGAAGTCAGCGTCACCGGCAACATCGAGGTCAACTTCTCCCGACTGGGCCGGCTAGCGCGACGCCGCATGTGGATCAGGATCTGCTATGGCACATGCCAAAGTTCCTGCCCTGACGTCGGGAGGATTCTCGGAGCCGCGCTGCTCGTCGGCGCGTACTGCGTCGAGGAAGCGGGAGACGCCGGCGCTGACGGGGGCTCCTCCGAGCTCCGGGACCTCGATCACCATCACGGTGAGTCCGGACGTCCTGTCGGCAGGATGGCGCCTCCCAGTCGGTCGTGACGGTGACCGCGCGTGACAACAACGGGCCAGGCGCTTCGCAACCTGTCGCTGCGCGCCGAGATCTCGGTGAACGGCTTCTGCGTGTCGGACTTCGGGACGCTGTCGGCGCGAAACCTGGTCACCGACGGCACCGGCCGCGCCTCGGCCATCTACACCGCGCCGCCGAGTCGCCGGCGGTGTCGATCGGCTGCCGAGCACGCAGGTCCAGATTCAAGATCATCGCGCGAGCTGGCACCGACTTCGGCAACGCCACGCCGCGCTTTGCCAGCATCCGGCTGGTGCCGGTGGGCGTCGTCTTCGCCGCCGTCCAACGGGCTCGACGCCGAGAGTTCGTCACGCGCCAACCCCGACGGCGCCGACCGACCACCAGACGGCGTTCTTCGACGCGTCGGCCAGCACCGCCTACGAACGCGACGATCGTGGCCGTGCACCGGTGGGCCTTCGGGGACGGCGACACGGGCAACGGGCATCGCGACCTCGCACTCGTTCGACGATCCCGGGGACCTTCGTCGTCACCCTCACGTCATGACCGACTCCATCAGGCCGGGTGAACTCGGTCTCGCAGAGAGCATGACAGGTGGGCCAGGGGCACGAAGCCGACCGCCACGATCGTCGCCCGCCGAGCTCGCCGATCATCGGCCAGACGGTCAGCTTCAGCGGCGCCGACGTCAGTTACCCGCGCCGGGCCGCGTGATCCGCTCGTGGGACTGGGACTTTCGGGCGACGGCGCGTCCGGCCGGCGGCGCCGCAGGTGTCAGCACGCCTACGGGAACGTCGGGAGCTACACCGTCGTCCTGACCGTGACCGACGACGCGGGCCGTGTCGGCACCGGCCACGGTCGGACATCACGGTCGGCACCGGCAATCGCGCCGACCGCGAGTTTACGTCTTCGCGCCGTCGGCGCCGGCCGCTCCGGCTGGCGGAACCGCTGCTGTGGCGTTCGACGCGTCGGCCACGCAGTGCAGACGCGCCGTCGGCCGGCAGGACGATCGTCAGCTACTCGCTGGGTCGTTCGGTGACGGCAGCGACCGGCGATGGGCTGACCGTCACGACACTCATTCACGACGGGCAAGCCGACGCCGACCACGTATCACCGTGCTGCTGACGGTGACCGACAGCGCGGGCAAGACCGCCAGCACGGCGACCGCGACCCGAATCTACGTCGTCACGCAGCCGCCAGGATGCTGGTGGTAGAGTCTTACGCATGGCGGAGAATCCGCGAATAGAGGAATTGCGGCGCCGGGTCCTCGCGGACCCGGCGTCGGAAATCGCGTTTGCGGCGCTCGCCGAAGAGTTCCGCCGCAGTCGGCCGCTACGACGAAGCGGTCGAGAACCTGCCGGACGGGCCTGCAGCGGCATCCTGCGCTACTCGTCCGCTCGCGCGTCACGCTCGGCCGCGCGCTCATCGAAACCGGAGACTATCGCCGGGCGCGCGCGAGCAGCTGGAAACCGTCCTCCGCTCCGCGCCGGAGAACCTCGCCGCGATCCGCGGCCTCGCCCAGATCGACGAGCACCTCGGCCACTCGACGCGAGATGGATCCGCAACTCGCGGACATGATGCAGACGATGCACGTAGGAGTCGCTCCGCGCGGCCGCCGCCGCGTGCCCGTGGTCAGCGCTCCGGCGCCGGTCGAGCCCGTGATCCGAATGCGCCGTCGCTGACCCGAGCCAGTTCGACGCCGGCCTGTCGCCGTGCCGCCGCGCAGGCCGGAACCAGCGCGCCGCTCGTCGCTGGCACGCGGAGCCCCGTCGGGGAATCACTGATCGCCGGCCTCGAGCGCCGCGCGGCGGCGCCGGAGCCCGGACGATGCTGTCGGCGCCGATGCCGGTGGACGCGTTCGCGAGCTTCGCCCCAGCCTCGTCAGCGCAGGCACCGGCGCACGACCCGCACGTTCGATCTCAGCGACGCCGGTCTCGGCCCGCCGAGAAGATGGTTCCGACGGCCCTCGAATCGCCGAGCGCCGTCCAGCTCATATCGAGGCCCTCGCCGAGCGGACGAGGCCGAGCCGGCCGTTCGAACCCGAGGATCGAGCCGGCGATCGAGGCCGGGCCTGATCTCGAAGTTCTGGCGACGCTCGCGCGGCTGGAGCGATTCCTCGGCGCGATTGAATCGCTCCGCGCGTGATCGTCGTCTCCGGAAACCGTTGCGCGCGCGGCTGGCGCGCGTGCGCGCCGCGGCGCGCGACCGCGGCGTCGACGCGCTCGTCGTGACCCATCCTGCCGAACGTGCAGTACCTGACGGGATTCACCGGCTCGGCCGGCGCCGTGATCGTGCTGCCGCGCACCTGCCTCCTGGTCGTGGACTTCCGGTATGTGACGGCGGGCAACGCGCTGACCTCCAGCCTCTGACGGGCTGGTCACGCTGGCGACCTTCAGAGCGGTCGCTACGACGAGGCGCTGGTCGATCTGCTGCGGCGGGAGCGAAGCCTCCGGATCGGGATCGAAGCGGCCTATCTGCCGGTCAGCCGGTTCAACGCCATTTCCGCGGGACTCGCGGCCCGGGCCGCGCTGCCGGTCGAATCGGCCGGATGCCTCGCCCGCCCTGGTGCCGACCGGAGCGGCTGGTCGAGCGCGCCCGGATCATCAAGGATAGCGTCGAGGTCGACGACGCTGCGGGAAGCTGGGCAGCCGGCTCGGCCTCATCGCCGAGCGCGTCGCACGACTTTCGTCGGGAGGGGCGGACCGAGCAGGCCGTGGCCGCCGACATCGAGACCGCCATGCGCGAGGCCGGGTTTTCCCGGCCCGGCCTTCGAGACGATCGTGGCCTCCGGGCCCAACAGCGTCCTGCCGCACGCCCGGCCGACCGATCGGGTCCTCCAGGCCGGGGATCCCACCGTGCTGGACTTCGGGGGTCTACGACGGATACTGCGTGGATCTCACGCGTACGGTTCAGCTTGGGGCCGGCCTCGGAGCCCTGCGGCAACTGTATGTGGCGGTCGCCGAGGCCCAGCAAGCGGCCATCGCGGCCGTCCGCCCGGGCGTGGCGTCCAGCGCCATCGACGCCGCGGCCCGGTCCGTGCTTGAGCGGTACGGACTGGCGGATGCGTTCGGTCATGGGACAGGGCACGGTCTCGGGCTCGAAGTGCACGAGGAGCCGCGGATCGCCCGCCAGTCCCCGGACTCCCGACCAGATCGTCGAGCCGGGCATGGTCTTCACGATCGAGCCGGGCGCCTACGTCCCGGGCGTCGGCGGCGTGCGGATTGAAGACGACGTACTGGTGACCGCATACGGGTTGCGAGGTCTTGACGCGGCACGGAAGCTGGGAGCTGAGAGCTGGGAGCTGGATTGGACTTTTCTGACATCGAACGGATCCTCGAGCTCGTGCGGACGCACGACCTCGCGGAATTCGAGCTGGAACGTGACGGATTGAAGCTGCGCGTGCGGAAAGCGGGCGCCTCGCCCGACGTTCCACGCCGCTCCCATGCAGATGATGCCGGCGGCCTGCGCGCCCGTCGCCGCCGCCGCCCGTGCGCCGCGCCGCCGCCGCCGGGCCCGGGCCGGCCGCCGCGGCGGCGCCGAGCGGACGACGAGACCGAGTCGGTGGAGCTCGCCGTGGTGAAGTCCCCGATCGTCGGCACCTTCTACCGGTGCCCGGAGCCGGGCGCGCCTCGTTCGTCGAGATCGGGCAGCGCGTGAAGAAGGACCAGGTTCTCTGCATCATCGAGGCGATGAAGCTGATGAACGAGATTACGTCCGGATACGACGGAGAGGTCGTGAGCGCGTACGTGGAGAACGGCAAGCCGGTGCAATACGGCGAACGGCTGTTCGCCATCAAGACCGCCTGACATGTTCAAGAAAATTCTCATCGCCAACCGCGGAGAAATCGCCCTGCGGGTCATCTACGCCTGCAAGGAGCTCGGCATCAAGACGGTCGCCGTCTATTCCGAGGCCGACGAAAACTCGCTGCACGTGCGCTTCGCCGACGAGGACGTCTGCATCGGGCCGCCGCGCAGCGCCGACAGCTACCTGAGCGTGCCGGCGATCATCAGCGCCGCCGAGATCACCGGCGCCGACGCGATCCATCCGGGCTACGGGTTCCTGTCGGAGAGCGCCTACCTCGCCGAGGTCTGCGAGGCCTGCCACATCAAGTTCATCGGCCCGTCGCCGAACGTGATCCGCCTGCTCGGCGACAAGGCGCGCGCGCGCGCGCGCGATGAAGAAGGCCGGCGTGCCGATCCTGCCCGGCAGCGACGGCCCGGTCGACAGCGAGGAGAAGGCGCTCAAGATCGCCAAGGACCTCGGGCTGCCGGTGATCATCAAGGCGGTGGCCGGCGGCGGCGGGCGCGGCATGCGCGTCATCCGCGACATGAAGGAGCTGCGCAAGTCGCTCAAGACGGCGCAGCGCGAGGCGGAAGCGGCGTTCGGCGTCGGCGACGTCTATATCGAGAAATACGTCGAGAACCCGCGCCACATCGAGTTCCAGGTCCTCGGCGATCATCACGGCGCCGTCGTCCACCTCGGCGAGCGCGAGTGCTCGATCCAGCGGCGCCACCAGAAGCTGCTCGAAGAAGGCCCGTCGGTCGCGGTGACCGAGAAGATGCGCCGCAAGCTCGGCGGCACCGTGGTCGACGCCGCGCGCGGCCGTGCAGTACACCAACGCCGGCACCTTCGAGTTCCTGCTCGACGACAAGGGCAACTTCTACTTCCTCGAGGTCAACACGCGCGTGCAGGTCGAGCACCCGGTGACCGAGTTCGTCACCGGCGTCGACATCGTCAAGGAGCAGATCCGGATCGCGGCGGGCGAGCGGCTGTCGTTCAAGCAGGGGGACGTGACGTTCGACGGGCCACGCGATCGAGTGCCGCGTCAACGCCGAGGATCCCGAGACGTTCGCGCCGTCGCCCGGCGTCATCCACGCGTTCAGCGTGCCCGGCGGGCCCGGCGTCCGCGTCGACACGTTCGCGCACTCCGGAGTGCACCGTCTCGCCGTACTACGACTCGATGATCGCCAAGATCATCGTGCACGGCCGCGACCGGCAGGAAGCGATCGCGCGCATGCGCCGGACGCTCGAGATGACGGTCATCGACGGCATCAAGACGTCGATTCCGCTGCACCTGAAGATCCTCGCCGACCCCGACTTCATCGCCGGCCGGCTCGAGCACCTCCTTCATGGAGCGTTACGTGATCGAAAAAAGTAGCGCGAGCGCCGGTCCAGCCGAGACCGCCTAGTTCTTCCGCCTAAAGGCGGAAGCCACAAGATTCAACTGGACTCTCGATTCAACGTGGATTCCGTGGCTTCCGCCTTAGGCGGAAGAATGCCGCATGCCGCCCCGTCTCTATCCCAATCCTCGACGTCGACCTGTGCCGCGAGCGGGGGCTCGAGCCGCTCGCGCTCCTCGCGGCGTTCCTCGCCGGCGGCGCGCGCTTCATCCAGCTCCGCGACAAGACGTCCGCGCGGCGGCGCGCGCCTCGCGCGTGGCCGACGCCGTGGTCCGGCTGCGCCCATGCCGCCGGCGGCGCGTCTCGTCGATCAACGATCGCGCCGACATCGCGCGGATGACCGGCGCCGACGGCGTTCACGTCGGGCAGGACGATCTCGCGGTGGAGGACGTCCGGCGGATCGTCGGACCGGACGCCATCGTCGGCGTCTCGACCCACGACGAGGCGCAGATCGAAGCGGCCGCGCGCACCAGCGCGAGCTACATCGCGGTCGGGCCGATCTACGGCACGGCCACCAGGACACCGGGTATGACGCGCGCGGGCTCGATCTGCGTGCAGGCGGGCGGCGCTAGCGGGCGCCCCGTCGTCGCCATCGGCGGCATCACGCTGGAGCGGGCGCCCGAGGTGCTGGCGGCCGGCGCCGCGTCGGTGGCCGTCATCTCCGGCCTGCTGACGCGGCGATCCGGCGCAGACGGTCCGGGCATTCCTTCAGCGAGCTCGGCGAACGCCGCGCGCCCTGATCGTCTCGGAAGCGTGACGTATAATGCCGCAACTTCGCAAGACAACCTTCGGATTAAGGGGGATGAGTGGCTAGTTCACTGTTCAGGACCAAATCCATCGACAAGTTGATGGCCGAGGCCGGCGCGACCGGGGAAGGCACGCTCAAGCGGACGCTCGGCCCGGTGTCGCTCGTGGCGCTCGGGATCGGCGCGATCATCGGCGCCGGCCTGTTCGTGCGCACGGCGGCCGCGATCGCCGACCGCGCGGGCCCATCGGTGGTCCTGGCGTTCATCGTCGCCGGCGTCGGCTGCGCGTTCGCCGGCCTGTGCTACGCCGAGTTCGCCTCGATGATTCCCGTCTCCGGCAGCGCCTACACCTACTCCTACGCGACGATGGGCGAGCTGGTCGGCGTGGATCATCGGCTGGGACCTCGTGCTGGAGTATGCGGTCGGCGCCGCCACGGTCGCGATCGCGTGGAGTGAATACGCCAACCGCGTGCATCGCGTGGTTCGGGCCGCGAATACCATTCGAGTGGACGCATGGTCCCGTTCGAGACGTCGCCCGACCGGCGTGCAGCGGCATCATGAACCTGCCGGCGGTGTTCATCCTCGGCGCTGCTGACCGGCGCTGCTGATCCGCGGCACGCAGGAGTCGGCGTTCGTCAACAGCATCATCGTCGTCGTCAAGGTGTCGATCGTGCTGCTGGTGATCGCGCATCGGCTGGGGCTTCATCAACCCGGCGAACCACACGCCGCTCATTCCCGCGGCGACGACGCTACACGACGCCCGCAAGGGCGTCGACGCACAACTACGGCGGCATCATGGGCATCCTCGGCGCCGCGGGCGTCGTCTTCTTCGCCTACATCGGCTTCGACGCCGTGTCGACGGCGGCGCAGGAAGCGAAGAACCCCGGGCGCGACATGCCGATCGGCATCCTCGGATCGCTGGTCGTCTGCACGATCCTCTACGTCCTCTTCTCGTACGTGCTGAGCGGCGTCGCGACGGTGGAAGACTTCCGCTCGACCGGACGCGAGGCGTCGGTCGCGTTCGCGATCTCGAAGCTACATGCCGGGCTACGAGTGGCTGTCGAAGTCGGTCACGGTGGCGATCCTCGCCGGCTTCTCGTCGGTCATCCTGGTCATGCTGCTCGGGCAGTCGCGCGTGTTCTACTCGATGAGCCAGCGACGGCCTGGTGCCGCCGATCTTCTCGCGCCGTGCATCCGACGCTGCCGGACGCCGCTACAAGTCGAACATCGCTCTTCTTCGTCTTCACGGCGGCTGTTCGCGGCGTTCGTGCCCGGCGACATCGTCGGCGAGATGACGAGCATCGGGACGCTGTTCGCGTTCATGCTGGTGTGCGCCGGCGTCTGGATCATGCGGCGCCGGCGTCCGGACCTCGCAGCGCGGCTTCACGGTGCCGGCGCTGCCGGTGGTCGCGCGTCGCTCGGCATCGTCGTCTGCGGCGCGATGATCTTCGGGCTCGGCTGGACCAACTGGCTGCGGCTGATCGTCTGGCTGGCGATCGGGCTGGTCTTCTATTTCGCGCTACGGCGCGAAGCACAGCAAGCTCGACGCCGCCTGAGGTCATGCAGGGATTCGACGCCGCTGGCGGCGCACGGGCCCGATCGGTGGATGGGCTGGCGCCTCGTGGCGCTGCTCATCACCGTCGTCACGCTGGTCGGCACGGCTGGCTACATGCTCATCGAGGGCTGGAGCCTGATCGGACGCCTTCTACATGACGGTCGATCACGATCACGACGGCGGGCTACCTCGAGGTCCACCCGATGTCGACGGCCGGGCCGGCCTGTTCACCGTCGTCGTTCTGTTCACCGGCGTGGGCTCGTTCTTTTACGCGTTCACGCTTTTCATGGCGCTGCTCAGCCGGGGGACCCTGCTGGAGCGGCGGGGAGCGCAAGCGGCTCGCGCGGATGCTCGACGACCTCACCGACCACTTCATTCTCTGCGGCTACGGGCGGATGGGGAGATCATCGCCCGCGAGTTCGCGCGCCAGCGGCGTGCCGTTCGTCGATCATCGAGCGCGAACGCCGAGCGCGTGCACGTGGCGATGGATCACGGATTCCTCGCGGTGGAGGCCGGACGCCTCGAACGAGGACGTGCTGCGGCGCGTGCGGCATCGAGCGCGCGCGCGGGCTCGTCGCCGCGGTCAGCACCGACGCGGAGAACGTCTACGCGGTCCTCAGCGCGCGCCTGCTCAAGCCGGACCTGTTCATCGTCGGGCGCGCCGAGAGCGAGGACGCGCGGACGAAGCTGAAGCGCGCCGGCGCCGACCGCGTGATCTCGCCGCATCACCTCGGCGGGCTGCAGCTCGCGCAGACGGCGCTCCGCCCGGCGGTGGTCGACTTCGTGCAGCTCGCGACCTCGTCCGAGAACATGAACCTGAACCTGGAGCAGGTGCACATCGGCGCCGGGTCGCCGCTCGACGGGTGCGGAGCCTGATCGCGGCGGGCCTGCGGCAGCGCTTCGGCGTCGTGGTCGTCGGCATCCGCCGCGCCGACGGCCAGATGGATTTCAACCCGGAGCCCGAGACCGGCGATGCACGCGGCGACGACCTCGTCGTCCTCGGCCGGGCGCAGAGCCTCAAAGACCTCACGGGGCGGCCGCCACTTCATGTGGCGAGCGGCGATAGCCGGCTACAGCCAGCCTCAGCTAACAGCGGTAATAATATACTTGACTGACCGTGACGTCTTGTGGGAAGATTTCACCCATGGACGCCCCCGCACTCTCCAGCAAGCGATCCTCTGCTTCTCCGACTACCAGCATTGCCATGACGCCCTCGTCGCCGTTCGCTGGCCCGATGGCGTCGTGATGTGCCCCCGTTGCGGATCGGACAAGGTGACGTATCTCGCGAATGCCCGCTCTGGAAGTGCTACGGGCGACCACCCGCGCCAAGTTCTCGCTCGAAGGTCGGCACCGTGTTTGAGGACTCGCCGCTGCCGCTGTCGAAGTGGCTGCCGGCGCTCTGGCTGCTCACCAACTGCAAGAACGGCATCAGTCAGCTACGAACTGGCGCGCGCGCTCGGCGTGACTCAGAAGTCCGCGTGGTTCATGCTCCATCGGCTCCGTCTCGCGCTGCAGTCGAAGCGACGGCGGCAAGCTCGGTGGCGACGTCGAAGTCGATGAAACCTACATCGGCGGCAAGGCGCGCAACATGCACGACAGCGAAGCGCAAGCGGCTCGGCATCTCGCAGAGGCGTCCGATGGTCGGCAAGGTCGCCGTGATGGGCCTGCTCGACCGGCACGGAACGAACGGCGTCAGCCAGTTCGCCCAGCGTCGTCGCAGGACGGGCGCAAGAAGCGCATCTCGAGCCCATCGTCGCGCGAGCACGTCGAAGCGCGGTGCGACCGTCCACACCGACGCGCACTTCTCGTATCGAGCGGCCTGCGAGGCCGATTACGTCCACAACGTCATCGACCACGCCGAGAGCCTACGTGGACGGGAACGTCCACACCAACGGCTGCGAGAACTTCTGGAGCCTCCTGAAGCGCGCCATCAAGGGCACCTACGTGTCGGTCGAACCGTTCCATCTGTTCCGCTACCTCGATGAGCAGTCGTTCCGTTTCAACGAACGCGCGCGGAGATGACCGCTCGCGCTTCCTGCTGGCGCTCGTGGGCGTCGTCAACACGTCGCCTCACCTACAAGGCGCTCACCGGCTCGGAGTTGCCGCAAACGTGCTGAAAAAGCCCTCCCGCAGCAACGACGCGGGCAACGCCAGCGGAGACACCAGCTACGCGCAGAGTTGATTTCCGCCATCGCGTGAGCCCTGGGCAGCATCACCTTGTTCCCGCCACCGTGGTGGATATTGAGCTGTGCCGTCATCGTTGTCGCCGCCGCGATCATGGTGACCATCTGGGTCTTCTGAAGCTACCCAAAGCGCACGGAATGAAAAACCCTCGTCAGCCAAATCTCCAGTCGTAGACATTGCCCGCCGATAACCCTGGAGGGCACGCTTGAACGCTTCAACGCGGGACTCCAACAGGTGCTCCGTGCGAAGAAGCCCGGACAGAAGGCGGTGCGACACGACCGCGCCTAAACCTCGGCGAGCCGGGTAGCGAGTAGCACCATCAGGCGTTTCACGTGCGCCATTACCGCGAACACGTCCTCTTGACATGCTCGCGGCGTGAATGCATCACGTGGTTTCGCCACGCTTCCTTCAGCGCCCGAGATCTCTTTGAGCAATGGCGACGTAAAACTCTTGAGCCTCGTGTTTCTCTTTGCGATCTGGGATTGACGCCAGCTTGCCGTCGATCTGTCTCTGTAGTTGTCCCAGGATCTTGTCCCGTCGTCGTACTCAATCGGGCGGATATTCGTGGTGCCCCTGCCCGGTCCTGTCGTGCTTTTCAGCATGACTTCGCTAAAGCCAAGATGGAAGCAAAACGCACGAAGTCCCAGCTGCCCGTCACTCTCATGAGATGAAAAACTGCTGCGGTGTGTGCGCCGACGGATGGCGAGCAGTTTCCAGCCTCCTTGATGTCGGCGTTTGCGCGTTTGAATTTGTCGGCCACGACCTCGCCAAATAGGGCGTCTTGCTCGACGTACTTGCCCAGATCGGCAGACACGGCGACGAACGTCAGCTTGTTCAGATTGTCGGTGTGCCATCAGCGCGGTATGAGCCTCCCGCGCCAGCGCAGAGTGATCCATTTTCAACACCAGGAGGTCGCGTTGGAGTACGTAGGAGTGTTAGCTTGGCGTCGTCAAGGCGCGAAAGTGTCGCAGTCCGCCAACGCGAACCCAATTTGTCGCTTGAACACTTCGACAAGGGTTCCAGCATCGACGGAATCGGCATCCGCCAGGCGCTCTGCTGGTTCTCCTGCAACTCGACAAAGCTGGCAGCCCTAATGCACAGCCTCTAATATGCAGATGCTTCATTAAGTCCCACAGGCCAAAGAGCCTGCCGAGACCATCCCAGCGAGGCAGGGTCATTGTGACCCCCTCTACTGGTCAGGCAAGCATATTGTTGCCGCTAACAGCTAACCGAACGGTAGACTGGCAACTGTGAACTGTAGACTCATCGACGGAACGGCCATCGCCGCTGAGATCCGCGCGGCTGCTCTCCCGGCGTCCAGGCGTTCACGGCGCGCGCCGGACGGCCGCCGGGGCTCGGCATCGTCCTGGTCGGCGAGAACCCGGCGTCCCAGGTCTACGTCCGGAACAAGGTCAAGGCGGGCACCGACGCCGGGCTTGTGGGTCGATCTCCAGCGGCTGCCGGCGACGGCGTCGCTCGACGAGCTGCTCGCGCCTCGTCGACGTCCTGAACGCGAGCGATCGCCACGACGGCATTCTCGTGCAGTCGCCGCTGCCGGACGGCGATGGGCAAGCAGGCGGCGCAGCGCGTCTTCGACGCGATCGATCCCGGCAAGGACGTGGACGGCTTCCATCCCGTCAACGTCGGCAAGCTGGTGCAGGGGCGCGCGCACCTGAAGCCGTGCACGCCCTCGGGCGTCATCGAGATGCTCGATCGCTCGAGCCTGCCGATCGGCGGCCGGCACGCCGTCGTCATCGGCCGCAGCGAGATCGTCGGCAAGCCGATGGCGATGCTGCTGCTGCAGCGCGACGCGACGGTCACGATCTGCCATTCGAAGACGCCGGACCTGCCGGCGGTCGCCGCGCAGGCCGACATCCTCGTCGCCGCGATCGGCCGTCCCGCGTTCGTGACGCGGGACTTCGTGAAGCCGGGCGCCGACGGTGATCGACGTCGGGACGACGCCGGTCAGCGATCGCGCCCTGGTCGAAGCAGATCTTCGGCGCCGGCTCGCCGCGCCTCGAGTCGCTGGCGAAGCGCGGCACGGTCGTCGTCGGCGACGTGCACCCGTCGGTCGCGGAGGTCGCGGGCGCGCTGACGCCCGTGCCCGGCGGCGTCGGGCCGCTGACGATCGCGATGCTGCTCAAGAACACGCTCGCCGCTGCCGAGGCGCGCGCCGGCTGGGTCGCGATACGCGCCGCGAACTGGCGCAGGCGATGAAGCTCATGCTGCTGCGGTGGCGCTGACCGGCGGGATCGCGACGGGGAAGTCCTACTGCCTCGGGCGATTCGCCGCGCACGGCGTCCCGACGATCGACGCCGACATCCTGGCGCGCGAGGCGGTCGCGCCCGGCACGCCCGGCCTGGCGCGCGGTGGCCGACGCGGTTCGGCGCCGGCGTGCTGGCGCGCCGACGGCACGCTCGATCGGCCCGGCGCTCGGGCGCATCGTGTTCGGCGACGCCAAGGCGCGCGCCGCGCTCGAAGCGATCATCCACCCCGAGGTCTACCGGCGCATCCGCGAGTGGTTCGCGAACCTGCCGGCCGGCGACGCGCGTCGCGATCGCCGACATCCCGCTCGTCTTCGAGACCGGCCACAACCACGATTTCGACGAGGTGATCGTCGCCGCGTGCGATCCGGAGGAGCAGGTCCGCCGCGTCATGGCGCGCGACGGCCTGACGCGACGCCGACGCCCGCGCGCGCCTCGCCGCGCAGTGGCCGATCGACGAGAAGGTCAAGCGCGCCGACCGCGTGATCTGACCGATCGGGGCTTCGCGGAAACGGATGCGCAGGTCGCCGACGTCATACTCGCTGCGCTCAGCGCGCGTCGAGTGAGCGCCTGCACGCGTCCGGACTGGTCTCACTCCGGCACAGTCCCAAGATCACAGAAGACCAAAGTTGGTTTTGCTTCATGCTTCGTGTCTTTGTGGCCTTCGTGCAAGGAGACGTGAGACCGTGCGCAGTCGCGTCTAGGCTTTCGCAGTTTCCTTGGCCGGCGCGATGCGCTCCTCCACGAACGTATTCCATCTCGTGGCAGTGCGGGCACTGCCAGAGGAGCTCCGTGCTGCGGTAGCGGCAGCGCAGGCAGACGTGGGGATCGAGGTAGAAGATCGCGTCGCGCGTGAGCTCTTCGTAGCGGCCGACGAGCGCGGGCGGCAGCTGCAGCGCCGACAGCGTCTGCCAGATCGCCTGGTGCAGCGCGAGCGCGTGCGGATGGTGCGACGAGCGCTTCGAACAGGCAGCTCCAGCGCGTCCTGCGGCCGCCCCGGCCGCGAGGTGGCGCGCGAGCGCGAGGCGGGCGCGCCAGTCCTGCGGGTTCGCCGCGATCAGCTTGTGGCACAGCGCCGGGATAGCGATCCGGCGCGCCGAGTCTTGCGCGTAGGCGTTCTCGAGCCGCGGGAAGGCCAGGTAGGCCCGCTCGGGCGACGCGTCGACGCAGGCGCTCCCAGACGGCGATCGCGTCGGCCGGACTCGCCCTCCTGGAAGCGGACGTCCCCGAGGCTCAGGTGCGCCGGCGCGTTGCGCGGCGTCGCGCTCGATCGCGGCCTCGAAGCGGCGCGCCGCCTCGGCGTAGTCGCCGCCGCGCAGCGCCGCCTGGCCGAACTCGTTCTCGAGGAACGCGAGGATCTCGTTGTGCCGCGGCGAGTCGGGCTCGCCGCCCGACGCCGCCGGCAGCGCCGCGAGCTGCTGCCGCATCGCGTACGCCTCGTCCCACTGGTGCTGGTCCTCGTAGCAGCTTCTCGAGGTTCGACAGCGCGTAGCGGTTCCGCGGATCGAGCTTCAGCACTTCCTTGAACGCCTCGATCGCGCGATCGACGAAGCCGCCGCTGCGATAGTCGAGGCCGAGGCAGAGCAGCACGTTGGCGTGCTCCAGCTTCCGCAGGTTCGGGCGCTGCAGCAGGCTCTGGTGCTCCTGGATCGCGCGGCCGACCTGGCCCTTCTCGCGATACAGGTTGCCGAGGATGAGGTGAATCTCCAGCGGATCGCCGGCGGCCTGCGCCGCCTGCGACAGCTCGTCGATCGCCTGGTCGATCTGGTTCGCGACGAGGAAGTTGAGGCCGAGCATGTAGTGCGGCGACTCGCGCGCGCGGCGCCGATCCGTCCACACGCCGTCCTGGAGCTTGTAGCGCTCCCACGCCTTGCCGACGGCGAGGCCGATGAGCAGGGCGACGAGCCCGACCAGGAGCACGGACGGAGTGTCCATCAGGATCCGAGATAGTCGGCCACGGCGGTGCGCCAGATGCCCTGCGCGCGCAGCACGTGCTCGATGCACTCGCGCGCCGCGCCGCGCCCGCCGCCGCTCGCGCTGACCCAGTGGACGGCGGCGCGGACTCCGGGCGCCGCATCGGCCGGCGCGGCGGAGAACCCCGCGCGCCGCAGGACCGGCAGGTCCTGCAGGTCGTCTCCCATGTAGCCCACCTGCTCGTCGGTCGAGGCCGTGCTCCGCGAGGATCTGCTCGTAGCTCGGCCAGCTTGTTCGCCGCGCCCTGCACGACGATCGTGATCCCGCAGCTGCGCACGCGCGGACCGATGTCGCGTCCGCCAGGCGCGCCGACAGCAGCCCGATCGCCAGCCCCGCGCGCTGCGCCCACACCAGGCCGGCGCCGTCGCGGATGTTGAACTGCTTCGACTCGCTGCCGTCCGCCGTGCACGATGATGCTGCCGTCGGTCAGCACGCCGTCCACGTCGAACAAGCGAGCAGCTTGATGGGCCGGTCACGAGCTTAAAACATCTGCGTGCGCCAGAGGTCGTGCAGGTGCACGACGCCCTCGACGACGCGCATCCCGATCGACGACGATGACCGACGTGATCTTGTGCGTCTCCATGATCGCGCAGCGCCTCGACGGCCAGCATGCTCGCGGCCGATCGTCTGCGGCCTCGGCGTCATCGCTTCGCCGGCGGTCAGCGCGAGCACCGCGTTCGGCGGCCGCGTCATCATCAGCCGCCGCAGGTCGCCGTCGGTGAACACGCCCGCCAGCCGGCCGTCGTTGTCGACGACGCAGGTCATGCCGAGGCGCTTGCTGGACATCTCGTGGATCACGTCGGGCATCAGCGGTCGAGGGCCGGACCCGCGGCGCGGCGTCGCCGCCGACCATGACGCTTTCGACCGTCATCAGCTTGCGCCCGAGCTTGCCGCCGGGATGGAACGCCGCGAACTGTTCCTCGCGGAACCCCTTGCGCACCAGCAGGCGTCATCGCCAGCGCGTCGCCCAGCGCCAGCGCCGCCGTGGTGCTGGCGGTCGGGACGAGGTTCATCGGGCACGCTTCCTCGGCGATCCCGCAGTCGAGCGTGACGTCGGCCGCCTTCGCCGAGCGTCGATCGCGCCGAGCCGGTGATCGCGATCACCTTCGCGCCGATCCGCCGGATCGACTCCAGCAGCCGGATCAGCTCTTCGGTCTCGCCGCTGTGCGACAGCGCCACGACGACGTCGTCCTCGCGGATCGCGCCGAGGTCGCCGTGGATCGCTTCCGCCGGGTGCAGGAAGAAGGCGGAGGTGCCGGTGCTCGACAGCGTCGCGGCGATCTTGCGGCAGATGATGCCCGACTTGCCCATGCCGGTGACGATGACGCGGCCGCGGCACTCGAAGAGCAGCTGCAGCGCGCGCTCGAAGTCGCCGTCGAGGCGATCGACGAGGCCGAGGATCGCCGCCGCCTCGATGCCGCGAGGACCTTGCCGCGCAAGCTCGAGCGCTGACGGCGTCGTGGTCCTGCTGCTCACCGTGGTCACCGCGGACGCGTGCCGGATCGGCGTGGATCTGCGCGCAGCTTGCTCGAGGAGCGCCGGCAGGGAGATCCAGCTTGAGCGCGTTCTGCGCGTCGCTCTTCGCGCGCGGCGGATCCTGGTGCACTTCCATGAAGACGCCGTCCACGCCGGCGCCCACGCCGGCGCAGGCCATCGGCTCGATGAACTCCGCCTGGCCGGCCGTGACGCCGTCGCCGGCGCCGGGCAGCTGCAGGCTGTGCGTGACGTCGTAGATGACCGGGTAGCCGAGCGACCGCAGGATCGGGAACGCGCGCATGTCGACGACCAGGTTGTTGTAGCCGAAGCTGAAGCCGCGCTCGGTGACGATCACCTGCGTGTTGCCGGCCGCCGTCGACCTTGTCGATCGCGTGGCGCATGTCGAGCGGCGCGAGGAACTGTCCCTTCTTCACGTTCACGGCGCGCCCGGTGCGCGCGCGCCGGCCGTGAGCAGATCGGTCTGCCGCGACAGGAACGCGGGGATCTGCAGGACGTCGGCGACCTCGGCGACCGGCGCCGGCCTGGGCCGGCTCGTGGATGTCGGTGAGGATCGGCACGCCGGCCGCCTCGCGCACGCGCCCGAGCGACGCGCAGGCCCTCCGCGAGGCCCGGGCCGCGGAACGATGCGCCGGAGGTCCGGTTCGCCTTGTCGTACGACGCCTTGAAGATGAACGGCACGCCGGCGCGGCGGCGTGATGTCGCGGAGCGCCGAGCGCCGTCTCGACGGCGTGCGCCTCGCTTTCGATCACGCACGGCCCGGCGATGAGCGACCAGCGCTCCGCCGCCGATGCGTCACGCCGCCGACGGCGACATTCGACGTGGGACGCACCCGGTTACCCTACCACGGACGCCGCCGCCGGCTGCCGCGCGCGCGAGCTTGTGGCGATGGCTCGCGTCGACGAATCCGGCGAACAGCGGGTGCGGCTTGCAGCGGCTTCGACTTGAACTCCGGGTGGAACTGCACCGCGACGTGCCACGGGTGCGTCGGGCAGCTCGATGATCTCGACGAACTTGCCGTCGAGCGAGCGGCCGACGATCTCGAGGCCCTTGTCCGTCAGCGTCTTCTCGTAGAGGCAGTTGAACTCGTAGCGGTGGCGGTGGCGCTCGTGGATGACGTCGGCGCCGTAGAGCGCGTGCGACTTCGAGCCCGGCTTCAGCTGTGCAGGCGTACGATCCGAGCCGCATCGTCCCGCCCAGGTCGTCGACGCCGAGCAGGTCGCGCAGCTTGTAGATCACGCTTCGTCGTCGTGTCCGGCGCGCACTCGGTCGAGTCGGCGTCGGCGAGGCCGCAGACGTGCCGCGCGTACTCGACCGCCGCCCACTGGAAGCCGTAGCAGATGCCGAAGTAGGGAATGCCGCGCTCGCGGGCGATCTCGGCCGCGCGCATCATGCCGCGCGTGCCGCGATCGCCGAAGCCGCCGGGCACGAGGATGCCGTCGGCGCCGTCGAGCAGCTGCTCGCCGCCCGGCTGCTCGAGCGCCTCCGCCTCGACCCACCGGATGTTGATCTTCAGCCGGTGCTTGAAGCCGCCGTGATAGAGCGCCTCGTTCAGGCTCTTGTACGAGTCCTCGTAGCCGACGTACTTGCCGACGACGTGGATCGTGAGCTCGTCGGCCGGGTGCTGGATGCGATCGACGAGATCCCGCCAGTCGCCCATCTTCGCCTCGGTCTGCGGCAGGTGCAGCCGCTCGCAGGACGATGCGGTCGAGCCCTTCCTCGGCCAGCACGCGTCGGCACCTCGTAGATGCTCGAGACGTCCTTCGCGGTGATGACGGCCTCCTCGTCGACGTCGCAGAAGAGCGCGATCTTGCGCTTGATGTCCGTCGTCGAGGTGACGGTCGGTGCGGCAGAGCAGGATGTCGGGCTGGATGCCGATCGACGCGCAGGTCGCGCACGCTGTGCTGCGTCGGCTTGGTCTTCAGCTCGCCGGCGGCGCCGATGAACGGCACCAGCGTCAGGTGGATGTAGAGCGTGTTCTCGCGGCCGACGTCCTGGCGGAGCTGGCGGATCGCCTCGACGAACGGCAGGCTCTCGATGTCGCCGACCGTGCCGCCGATCTCGACGAGCACGATGTCGACGTCCTGCGCGACGGTCTTGATCGCGTCCTTGATCTCGTTGGTGATGTGCGGAATGACCTGCACGGTGCGGCCGAGGTAGTCGCCGCGGCGCTCCTTCTGAATGACCGACAGGTAGATCTTGCCGGTCGTCCAGTTGTTGTTGCGCGTCGGTCACCGTGTTGGTGAACCGCTCGTAGTGGCCGAGGTCGAGGTCGGTCTCCGCGCCGTCGTCGGTGACGTAGACCTCGCCGTGCTGGTACGGGCTCATCGTGCCCGGATCGACGTTGATGTAGCGGGTCGAACTTCTGCAGCGCGACCTTGTAGCCGTGGCCCTCGAGCAGCGCGCCGATGGACGCCGCCGGCCAGGCCCTTGCCGAGCGAGGAGACCACGCCGCCGGTGACGAGGATGTATTTGACGGGCCGCTTCTCGGACTGTTGCATCTGTGTTGGGTCTCCTGGCACCGGCGATTGCGCGTGGTCGCGTCAGCAGCGCGCGCACGCGCTCAAGATCCTCCGGCGTGTCGACGCCGATCGTGTCGTGAGGCGTTTCGATCGCCTTGATCCGGATGCCGTGCTCGAGCGCGCGGAGCTGCTCGAGCGCTTCGGCGCGCTCCAGCGCGGTCTGCGGCAGCGCGAGCCACGCGGCAGCAGGCAGGCGCGCCGGTAGACGTAGAGGCCGATGTGCGCCCAGGCCGGGTCGCCGCCGGCTGTGCCGGCGCGGGTGAAGCGGAATCGGCGCGCGCGAGAAATACATCGCGAAGCCGTCGCGATCGACGACGACCTTGGTGAGCGTTGGGGTTGCGCAGCTCCTGCGGCGGTCCGCGATGCGGCGCCGCAGCGGTGCTCATCTCGGAGCGCCGGATCGTCGCGACAGCGAGACGGCGCGACGGCGCGCGTCGATCGTCTCCGGCGCGAGCAGCCGGCTCGTCGCCCTGGACGTTGACGACCAGATCGCAGTCGAGCGTGGCGGCGACTTCCGCGAGACGATCGGTGCCGCTCTGATGCGGACGCGCGGTCATGACGCGCTTCGCCGCCGAACGCGGTGGACCGGCGTCGACGATGCGCCGGTCGTCGGTGGCGACGATCACGCGCGACACCAGGGCGGCCGCGGCGGCGCGGCGGTAGACGTGCTCGATCATCGGACGGCCGGCGATGCTCCGCCAGGGCCTTGCCCGGGAGACGGCTCGACTGGTACCGCGCGGGGATGATCGCGATTGCAGAGACGGGAACCCGAAAAGAGGAAGGCCCAGTGTCAGAAACGGGGGCACGGCGGATATTACCACGCGAGCGCGTCCGCGCCGCGATCTACGCGAGCAGTTCCGCGTTCGCGATGCTCGGACAGTATCCGCAGCCGTGTTAAAATGCCAGTAGTCAGAACAGCCCCACCGAGCGCATGACTTCACGCAAGGCTGGCGGTCTACGGCGTCGTCGCGGCGCTGCTCGTCGCGTATCTCGCGACGGCGAACATGCCGTCGTGACAGGTCGGCCGTGCCGCGCGCGCGCGGTGCGCGCCTGGCCGGCGCGTCCGGCAATCGCTCGGCCGCCGAAGTCAGCGCCCAGGCGGCGCGCCTGCAGCGCCGCATGGCCGCACGCGCCGGTCCCCGACGTCGAATCCGCGCAACCCGTTTTCGTTCTGGCGTCGCGCCGCGTGCCGCGCCGCGCACGGCCGACGCCGGATGGTGTCGCGCGGCCGCCGTGGCCGAGGCCGCCGCCGGCCGCTGCCGCCTCCGCTGCCGCGTGCCGACGCTGATGGGATCGCCGAGGAAACGACCGCCGCCGGGTCGCGCCGCACCGGCCGTGATCGGCGACGACGGCGACACCGATCTATATGGTGACGGAAGGGCAGGCGGTGGGATCTCGCTACAAGGTCACGAAGATCGGCGCCGACGCGGTTGAGCTCGAAGATCGTCCTGACGAAGGCCTACCGGCGCATCGCGATGGTGACCCTTCCGCCTACAGGCGAGGTGCCTGCCCAAGGGCGGAAGCTACATGATTGATCCGTAGTTTCCGCCTTAGGCGGAATCCGTGAGCTGAACGACCAGCGCTTCGCGGACCGCCTTCGACGCTGCGCACGTCTTTCACGGCCGCGTCCAGACCACCCGCCTCATCCACGCTGATCACGCCGACCGCGCCGGCTGCGTCGCGGCCCAGCGCGAAGCTGCCGATGTTGACGCCGTGGCGGCCCAGCGCCGTGCCGACGTCGCCGATGACGCCCGGAGCGATCGTCGTTCGCCATCACGATCAGCGTGCCCGACAGCGGCGCTTCGATCGGGACGCCGTCGATCGAGCAGAGCCGCGGGCTGGCGGGCTCGACGACCATCCCTTCGACCCAGCGCTCGCGCGACTGCGCTGCGCAGCTTCACCGAGATGACGTGCATGAAGTCGCGCGGCCGCGCTGCTGCGCGACTCGACGACGTCGAGGCCGCGCTCGCCGGCGAGCGCGCGGGCATTGACCGCCGTCACGTTGTCTTCGGTGCGCGACAGCGCGCCCGCGAGCACCGCGCTGCCGATCACGTTTTCGTAGGCGTTCATCAGCGGTCCGTAGTAGCGGATGCCGATCTCTTCCGGACGGTCGGACACGAGCTGCGCGACCAGCGCGCCGAGCTTCTCCGCCAGCAGCAGGTACGGCCGCAGCTTCGGCGACGTCGTCGGGCGGCACGGCGGGGAAGTTGACGGCGTTCCGGATGACGCCCTTCCAGCAGGTAGTCGCGGACGTTGATGGCGATCTCGCTGCCGACCAGCTCCTGCGCCTCGTTCGTGGACGCGGCGATGTGCGGCGTGGCGATCGACCTGCGGGAGCGACGTCAAGCCGTTTGTCGGCCGGCGGCTCTGACTCGAACACGTCCAGCCCGGCGCCGGCGACGTGGCCCGACTCGATCGCGTCGGCCGAGCGCCGCTTCGTCGATCAGCTCGCCGCGCGCCGTGTTCACGATTCGCACGCCCTTCTTGCAGCGCGCGAGCCGCTCCGCGTTGATCACGTGGTGCGTCTCCGGCAGCGACGGCATGTGGAGCGTGATGAAGTCGGCGCGCGCAGCGAGGTCGTCGAGCTCGACGCAGCGGGATGCCGGCGGCTTCGGCGGCGCGCGCGCCGCGATGAACGGGTCGTAGGCGACGATCTCCATCCCGAACGCGCGCGCGCGCGCCGCGACCTCGCGGCCGATCCGCCCGAAGCCGATGACGCCCAGCAGCTTGCCGCGCAGCTCCGCGCCCATGAACTTCTTCTTCTCCCACTCGCCGCGCTTCATCGACGCGTCGGCGGCCGGCAATGCGGCGCGCCAGCGACAGCATCAGCGCCACGGCGAGCTCGGCGACGCTGACGCTGCTGGCGCCGGCCGCGTTCATGACCAGGATGCCGCGCGCGCGTGGCGGCCGGCGACGTCGACGTTGTCGACGCCCGTGCCGCGCGCGGGCGATCACGCGGAGCTTCGGCGCGGCCTCGATCAGCTGCGCGGTCACCTGCGTCGCGCTTCGTGACGATCAGCGCGTCGGCGTTCGGCGAGATCGCGTGCCAGCTCGGCGGGTTTCCGGCCGGCTGCGTGTCGACGGACCATCCGGCCGCGCGCAAGGCGTCGGCGGCGGAGGCGGGAAGCGGAATCGGCAATGACGATGTGCATGTCTCACGAAGTATAATGTGCCGTTTGCAACACATCGGAGCGCACCATCGTGGTGCAAACCGCATGAAACTCCCGATTTGATGCGGCGACAAACGGCGATCGGGCTGGTGTTTTCCACAAGCTTTTCCACAGTTTCTGTGAAGAACCTGTAACGCCGAAACGGGGACGTGACCTAATGCCGAATTTTTCGATTCTGAAAGCGCCGACCACCGGAACTGCCATCACTCGCAAGAGGCGGACGGCTCGTCGTTCCCGACAATCCGATCATTCCTTATATCGAAGGTGACGGCACCGGCCCCGACATCTGGCGCGCCAGCGTCCGCGTCTTCGACGCCGCCGTCGAGAAGGCGTTCGGCGGCAAGAAGAAGATCGTCGTGGTTCGAGGTGCCGGCCGGCGAGAAGGCCAAGGAGCAGTACGGCGAGTGGCTGCCGAACGACACGCTCGAGGCCGTCGCGCTCGTACAAGGTCGGCCATCAAGGGACCGCTGACGACGCCCGGTCGGCGGCGGCATCCGCAGCCTCAACGTCACGCTGCGCCAGGTGCTCGACCTCTACGCCTGCGTGCGCCCCGTCCGCTACTTCGAGGGCACGCCGTCGCCGGTGAAGCGTCCCGAACTGATGAACGTCGTGATCTTCCGCGAGAACACCGAGGACGTCTACGCCGGCATCGAGTGGGCCGCGCGGCACGCCGCAGGCCGAGCGCGTCATCGAGTTCCTCGACGAAGCGAGATGGGCAAGCGCATCCGCCCGGACTCGGGCATCGGCATCAAGCCGATCTCGGAGTTCGGCACGAAGCGGCTGGTGCGCATGGCGATCCAGCTACGCCATCGACAACAAGCGCAAGACGCGTGACGCATGGTGCACAAGGGCAACATCATGAAGTTCACCGAGGGCGCGTTCCGCGACTGGGGCTACGAGGTCGCCAAGGCGGAGTTCCGCGACCAGATCGTCACCGAGGAGGAAGTGGACGGCGGCGCGTCGACGCGAGGGCAAGATCCTCGATCAACGACCGCATCGCCGACAGCGTGTTCCAGCAGGTGCTGACCCGCACCGCCGACTACGACGTGTTCGCGACGCCGAACCTCAACGGCGACTACCTGTCGGACGCCTGCGCGGCGCAGGTCGGCGGCCTCGGCATGGCGCCCGGCGCCAACATCGGCGACGACGATCGGCTTCTTCGAGGCGACGCACGGCACCGCGCCGAAATACGCCGGGCAAGGACGTCATCAACCCCGGCTCGGTGATCCTCTCGGGCGTGATGATGTTCCGCTACCTCGGCTGGCACGAGGCGGCGGACTCGTGATCAAGGGCCTCGAGAAGACCATCCGCCAGAAGAAGGTGACCTACGACCTGGCGCGCCAGATGGAGGGCGCGACCGAGCTCAAGACGTCGCAGTTCGCGGACGCCATCATCGCCAACATGTAAGGCGGCAGATCTCGAAGCTGCAAGCATGAATCGTAAAGTCACCGTCGTAGGCGGCGCCGGCAACGTCGGCGCGACGGTGCGCGCGCGCCATCGCCGAAAGGAACCTGGCCGACGTCGTCATCATCGACATCGCCGAGCAGAAGGCGCGCGGGCGTCGCGCTCGACATCTGCCAGGCGTGCCCGATCGACGGTCGGACTCGCGGCTCATCGGCGCGGCGCGACGACGCGGCTGGAGGCACGGCCGACTCCGACGTCGTCGTCATCACGTCGGGCGTGCCGCGCAAGCCGGGCATGAGCCGCGACGACCTGCTGCAGGTCAACTACAAGATCATGCAGGCGGTCACCGAGCAGGTCGTCAAGCACTCGCCGAACTGCATCATCGTGCCGGTCGCCAACCCGCTCGACGCGATGTGCCAGGCGGTCTACCGGCTGAGCAAGTTCCCGCGCGAGCGCGTCATCGGCATGGCCGGCGTGCTCGACTCGGCGCGCATGCGCACGTTCATCGCGATGGAGACTGAACGTGTCGGTGGAGAACGTCCACGCGTTCGTGCTCGGCGGCCACGGCGACACGATGGTGCCGCTGCCGCGCTACTCGACGATCGCGCGGCATCCGCTGCCGGACTCACCGAGCTGCTGCCGAAGGAGCGCATCGACGCGATCTGCAAGCGCACCGCGCGACGGCGGCGCCGAGATCACCAAGCTGGTCGGCACGAGCGCCTGGTACGCGCCCGGCGTCGGCCGCCGCGGAGATGGTCGAGAGCGATCCTCAAGGACAAGAAGAAGATCCTGCCGTGCTCGGTGTTCCTGCAGGGCGATGCGGGATCACACGATCTGTTCGTCGGCGTGCCGGTCAAGCTCGGCGCGCGCGGCGTCGAGCAGATCATCCAGATCAAGCTGACGCCGAAGAGGACGCGGCGCTGAAGAAGTCGGCGGCGGCGGTCAAGGAACTGACCGACATCATCAAAAGTCTGACGATCGCGAAGATTCGACCTGTGGCGGCCGGTTTACATCCGGTCGCCACGGCCGTTCCTCGGCTCGACTGTCGCTTCGCCTGGCAATCCTTCCGCTAATCATTTTCCGTCCATATTTATAGTCGAGGTGAGTCACCGTTTCGTGCGGCAGCAGTCTTGCTCTGCAACACCGCGTCAGTTCACGGCTGACGCGAAGTCTCGCCGTTTCGGTTTTCGGGGTTTTCCGCGGTCGGGGTTCTTGCCATCACCCTTCTCGTCTTCAGTTCACCGCCTGCTTCCCAGCGGTCGAGCGCGCAAACCACATGGCTCTCCGGGGACATCGGATCGCCCGCGATCGCCGGCAGCGTGACCGCGGGCGCTGAAACCATCACCGTGACAGCGGGCCGGACGCGATATCGCCGGTCGGGCTGATGAATTCCATTTCGTCTATCAATTGGTGATCGTACGTGAGGACGTCGGATCCAGGCGCGGAGTCGATAGTCACAAGCCAGGCGAGGCGGGTCGAAGGCTGGAGTCATGGTGCGCACGGCCTGACGCCGGATGCCGCTCACGCTTTCCGCTCGTGAGTGCTGCACCGGGAACCATTTTCGCCGGCGCCTGGGGACCGGCGCCAGGATGTCGGCACGCCGGAGTCGCCACCGCCGCCCCTGCGTGGCTGCGGATCGATGCGGAAGGGCGCGCGGCTGTCCGGCTGCACGTCCACCGACGGGATCTCATGGAACCTGATCTGACACTGACACGATTGCCCTCGGCACGCAGGCCTACGTCGGCCTCGCCGTCACAGTCGCAATACCGGTGTCGCGGCGACGGCGGTGTTCTCGCAAGGTCACGGTCACGCGCACCGGACTTTCCCCGCCGGACAGCAGGCGGTCGACATCCTGGCGCAGTCGCGATCCCGCCGGAAGCTCGACCGAGATACACCGTAGCGTCTATGGGATTCATGCCGGCGGCGTGGACATCAGCGCCGCCGATCGGTTCCACTACGTTTATCAGCCGCTGAGCGGAGACATCGACGTCTCTGTGCGCGTGGCGTCACCTGATCGTTCGCCAGCGCGCTGGCGAAGGCCGGCGTGATGATCCCGCGCGACGCTGGACACAGAATTCGCCAACGCGGCACGACCCTCATCACGGCCAGGGAACGGTTACGTCTTCCAGAGGCGTCCGGTGCCCCGGTGCCGTGACACTGAGCACCGCCGGCGGCACTGGGGCGGCGCCGAGGCTGGTGCGCATCGGCGGACCGGCTCGCTGTTCACCGCGTGCCCGATCAGTGACGGCTGACCTGGACGGTGATTGGAACTGATGTGATCGACATGCCCGATAGCGTCTATGTCGGGATCGCCGTGTCCAGCGCCTCAACGACTGTGGCGGCCCGACGTCGTTGCCGACAGCAGGGGGCCACCAGCAGCGCTCCGGTCAATCAACCGCCGACCCGCCTGTTGCTGACCGCCCCGGCCGGCAGGGGCCGTCTACACCGCGCTGGCGAGCATCTGCGCGATCGCCGCGGCCGCCGCCACCGTCCAGGGGCCAGTTGAGCAAGTTGAGCTCTCTACAGCGGAAGCACCTGCTGGGCACCGATACGTTGGCGCCGTGCGTTCACGTGGTTGT
>ERZ1370068.2629-contig-1767_pt1 | contig 32294 bp, 37 predicted proteins | sample MGYA00561227_ERZ1370068 | MGnify/ENA primary metagenome ERZ1370068 (study PRJEB38410, sample SAMEA6850437) | metagenome | study: Metagenomic assessment of the ecological functions of the soil: analysis of the soil microbiota associated with the...
GTGTACTTCGTTCAGTTACGGCTATTTTGCTAGCACGCTCACCGCGCTTCGCGAGGCCGGGGTCCGCGCCGACGGACGCGCGCGGGAAGCGGCGCAAGATCCGCGACGCGAGCTGCAAGATCCCGTCATGCTCGTCGTGGGCCTGCGCGATTGCCGAGGCCGGCACCGGGCGTCCGTCCGTCGGCAGGGCTGAGGGCGACCTGGGCGCGATGACGCCGCTCTGTCGTACCTGGAGCGCATCCGGGCGCGAGATCCGCGAGAAGACGCGGTAGGGCACCACGCTCCGGACGCACTCACTCGCTGAACAGTAGTCACGAAGCGGCTGCGCTCGAGCGCGAGAGCCGGAAGCTTCGGTCTGGGGCACGAGGAGGCCGCCACTGGCCGCCGAACTTTGAACACCAGGCCCATGCGGATGCCAGCCCGATGCTGCTCGCGGCCAAGTTCAGGTGGTTGTCTTTAGCAACCGGCCTTCCCCTCGTAGGTCGCCATGCCGACCTTTCTGGCCCACTACCGAGACGTGACGCCCCAGTTCTCGGCCACCACTCATGTGCGCACCAAGGCGAGCGTGCGCAGGCTGACGCGCGACGCTATCGCTCTCGGTCCTTCGTATGGCGTCGGAGAATCCTGGTCGAGCGGATCGACCGGGTCAGAACTTCCCGCCTTGCCGGTCGAGTACTTCCGGATATGTCCGGGGCCGAAGAACACGTAGCGCGCGTTCGCTAAGCGGCACGAAGCGGTCACCGCCGAGTCGCAGGTTCCACGAGCTTTGCGTGTAACTGGAAGTCACGGTCGCCCGGGACGTTCGAGCGCTGGGCATAAGGGTCTGCTTCTCGCTGAACGTGCCGACGCCGCCGTGAAAGCGGTGAGCGTGCATAATCCGAGGACATCAGCTTCCACGGCTCGAGCTTGAACCCTTACTGGAGTGTGGTCGCAAGCCGACGAGAGCCCGCTAGAGCCCCGGTGGCGAGGTCCGCTGTCCCTGACGCGACTTGCAGGCCCATCCGTATCGTCTTCGGGTTGTCGGCGGCGACACCGACATGCCGTGGGCGGAGATGGCGAGGGTGGAGCGCACAGCGGATGAGCCAGGCGTCTCTCATCTGCTGGGACTCCCTGGTTCAGCCTCGGAGCCCCATGGCCCCACGAACGGCGACGGACGCTAGGCAGCGGGGCCGCATGTCCAACGCCCGCGCCGCGGCCTCTCTCCCTGGGGCGAAAGGGCAGCCGGCGGAGGCGGGCAGTCCCCTTCACGGCGTCATGGTCCCGCCAGCCCGTCGGCGAGCAGGCCCCGGTCAGCTGAACGTGGCCGAGAACCGCAGGCCGTATGAAGGCCCGGCCCAGTTCTTGTCGCTAAGGATGATGTCCTTGTTTTGTAGCCGAGAAATAGCTGAACGAACCTGCCAGACCCAGGCCCCACGAGTTTGCCTGCACCTCTTGCCGATGCCGAGCGTGTGTGCACGCGATGCCCCAGGTCGCTGTCGCCTGAACCGGATCCTCGATCTGGGACGACAACGTGCCCATACCGATGGAACCGGTGAAGTAGAGTTCGTCGGCATCATGTGGTAAGTAGGAGCCCCGCCGCCAGAACGCCGCTCATCATCAGCTCGCGAACAGTCGGCCGAGTCGAGAGTCCACCGACGAGCTCTGCCATACCGGACGCTCACGTACCAGCCCACAGCGTGCCGCAGGAGGAGCGGAAGGTTGTTGTTGCCGACGCGTCCGCCGATGGCGATGTCCCCATCGCTCCACGAAGACAGAACTCCAGCGAGCCTCCGTCCTCGATCTTGGCACTGGCGGGCGAAGCCACAGCGCCAGCCGCAGGAAGAATCCGTCGTGCGTGCGGGCTTCGCCGGCACGAGCGGGGGAGTCGAACTGGCGAGCGCCGTCAGCGACAGCAGCGCCACGGCGACCACAGCAAACGTGATCCTGTTCATCGGAAGGTCCCTCCGGTCTGGGTTCGATTCAACCAGTCGATCGAACTTCCCGAGGACGGCCCGAGCGGGGCGGCCGGCTCGCGCGGGATGTTAGGCCCGTGTAGGGCGAAGGCAGCTGATGATCTTTCTACAAAGAGGTTGCCTCAAATGACGCGACACGCGGTGCCTGCCTTCGGCCAAGGCGGCTCGTGCCAGGAGCTTGTCGGCCCGGTGCCGGCGCTGGTGCTGCAGATGCCGCGCCCGTTCACAGAAGAAGCAGAAGCCCCGCCGCTTCTCACCCTCGCGCGGACTCCTTCATCTCGGTCTCGCCAACGGGTTCGGCCATTCGGCCCTGCCGCCCTCCGGGGAGGCGCAAGGTCCTGGCACATGCCGGTATCAGGCCCATGGGGCCCACGGACGCCGAGGCGGGGTGTGCTGCGCACACCGCCCGGCGTCCGCCTGCGACTGGGGCACCGGCGGTGCGGCAAGATCCACGAAGCCATGGGAGGAGGCGCCATTTCCAAATTCGGGCAAGTCTCCAGGGACAGCAGCGCGTCAACGAACGCATTCGCATCCCGCAGGTCCGCGTGATCGGCGACGACGGCTCGCAGGTCGGCATCCTCACCACGCGTGAGGCGATCGCGATGGCCCAGGCCAAGGGACTCGACCTCGTCGAGGTCGCGCCGACGGCGCGTCCGCCGGTCTGCAAGATCATGGACTACGGAAAGTTCAAGTACGAGACAGAACTCGGGCGGCGCAAGGCGGCAAGAAGAAGCAGCACCAGATGCAGCTCAAGGAAGTCAAGATGCGTCCGAAGATCGAGGACCACGACTACGACTTCAAGCTGAAGCACGCGCGCGCAGTTCCTCGAGCAGCGGGACAAGGTGAAGTTCACGGTCACGTTCCGCGGCCGCGAGATGGCCCACCAGAGCTGGGATACAAGATCATCGAGCAGGTGCTGCATCGACCTGGCCGACGTGGCGGTGGTGGAACAGTCGCCGCGCGCCGAAGGCCGCACCGTCTCGCTCGTGCTCTCGCCCAAGGCCAGCAGCAGAGCGTCCAGCAAGCCCGCCAGCAAGCCGGACGCCGACAAGGCCGCCGCCGACGCGGCACCGCCGGCGAACTGAACGGAAGGAACACCCGATGCCCAAGATGAAGTCGAACCGCGCCGCCGCGGAAGCGCTTCAAGCTGTCCGGCACCGGCAAGGCGATCCGCCGCTCGTCGAACCTGCGCCACGGCATGGTCGCCGACAACCGCAACTCGAAGCGCAAGAAGGGCTCGCAACGTCGTGGTGGCCCAGGCCGATCAGGCGCGCGTGCGCAAGATGCTGGGAAGTGTAGCCCGCCACCCGGACGGACCCCGCTCATGCAGACCCGTCCCGCGGCAGGCACCAGCGGCCGCGCGGGCAGGAGGATAGACCAGATGCCCCGCTCCAAAACCGTCGTTCCCGGCCGCGCCCGCGCGCAAGAAGGTCCTCAAGGCCGCGAAGGGCAACTTCAGCGGCCGCAGCAAGCTCTACAAGACCGCGCTCCAGACGCAGCAGCGCGCGGGCCAGTTCGCCTACGAGCACCGCCGGCTGCAAGAAGCGCGACTTCCGCGCGCCTGTGGATCACGCGCATCAACGCGGCGGCTCGCCTGAACGGGCTCTCCTACAGCACGCTCATCGCCGGGCTTGAAGAGGCGAGCGTCGACGTGAACCGCAAGCTGCTCGCCGACCTCGCCGTGCGCGACGCGGCCGCGTTCGCGAAGCTGGCGGAGGTGGCGAAGTCGGCGTGACGGCGTAGGGCCGCTGGCCTGACATCCACGAGCATCCTCACGCGACGGCTCGATCCGGCCTGGAGCCGGGCGAGCTCGTCTGCGTTGCTCCGGACTACGGCGAGCGCATGGCCGGCGCTGACGCTGGTGAGCCGAGGAGGTCGCGGCAGGCGACCGCAGTCGTACGCCGCGGCGCTCGCCGCGGCGCCGACGACGCGCCGACGCTGCAGGCGGTGCGCAACGCGGCCTGTCGTCGCGAGCAGCGGCGCGTTCACCGAGGCGCTGGCGCTGCGTGCCGACGCTGTCCGTGGAGAGAAGCGCGTCTCGGGCAAGCGCTCAACCTGGCAAGGCGCTGGCATCGAGGCGGCGAGAAGCGCGAGCGCGAGGCGCTCGAAGCGCGCGCGCGAGGACGCCGGCGCGCTCGACGTGACGCTGCCGGGCCGCAGGCCGTGGATCGGGACGGCCGCACGTGCTCGCGCAGGTGCGCGACGAGCTGCTCGACCTGTTCCACGGCCTCGGCTTCTCGGTCTACACGAGCCCCGAGGTCGAGCTCGACGCGCTACAACTTCGGCAAGCTGAACTTCGCGCCCGACCATCCCGCGCGCGACGCACGACACCTACTTCGTCAGCGCCCGACGTGGTGCTGCGCACGCCACCTCGCCGGGCTGGGTGCGCGCGATGGAGGAGCGGAAGCCGCCGCTGCGGCTCGTGTTCCCGGGCCGCGTCTACCGCGCCGAGCCGGTGGACGCGAGCCACATGGACCAGTTCCACCAGATGGACGGCCTGTTCGTCGGCGCGCAACGTGTCGCATGGCCGACCTCAAGGCCACGCTGAACACGTTCGCGCGCGCGATCTACCGCCGCGACGTACCGCACGCGCATCATCCCCATCTACTTCCCGTTCGTGGAGCCCGGCGTGCAGATGGACGTCAGTGCGCCACGTGCGACCGGCACGGGCACGCTACGCGTGGACGAGCAGGACGACGCCGCTGCCCGTGTGCAGGGGCACGAAGCTGGGTCGAGGTGCTGGGCGCCGGCATGGTGCACCCGAACGTGTTCCGCGCCGTGGGCTACGATCCCGAGGAGGTCACCGGGTTCGCGTTCGGCATGGGCCTCGAGCGCATCGCGATGGGCCGCCACGGCATCCACGAGATCCGGCAGTTCCTCGAGAACGACGTGCGCTTCCTGGAGCAGTTCTGACGATGAAGCTGCCGATCAGCTGGCTCCGGGAGTGGGTCGAGTACAGACGCCGCGCCCGAGCAGGTCGCGGACGCGCTCACCACGCGCGGCTTCTACGTGGAGGGCGTCGAGCGCGCACGGGCGGCGCGTACCCGGGCGTCGTCGTCGCGCCGCGTGCTCGAGGTCGCAAGCACCCGAACGCCGACAAGCTCACGCCTGTGCCGCGTCGACGGCGGCATCGGGCGAGCTCAGCATCGTGTGCGGCGCGCCGAACGTGACCGCGGGGATGATCGTGCCGCTCGCCACCGTCGGCACCGACGCATGCCGAGCGGGCTCATCATCAAGGCGAGTCGAAGATCCGCGGCGAGGAGAGCCAGGGCATGCTGTGCTCGGCGCGCGAGCTGAGCTGTCCGAGGACCACGACGGCATCCTCGACCTGCGCACGCCTGATCCAGGGCGCGCGAGCTCGTGGTCGCGGCCGGCCGTTCGACGACTACCTGCCGCCGAACCCGACGCACGTGCTCGAGGTCGAGATCCCGTTCAACCGCCCGGACGGCATGGGCGTGATCGGGCCTCGCGCGCGAGGTGAAGGCGGCCCTCGGCGGCAAGCTGGACCGACGTGGCGCGCGCGCGGCTCGCGGCGCAGCCGGCGAGTGCTCCGGCGCGCGTGACGTTCGACCTCGACGTCGAGGACGCCGGCCGAGTGCCCGCGCTACATCGCGCAGCTGGTCGAGGGCGTGCGCGTCGGCCGCCGTCGCCCGTGTGGCTCGTGCGCAAGCTCGCAGCCATGGGGCAGCGCCGCATCAACAACATCGTCGATCTCACGAACCTGGTGCTGTTCGAGCTGCGCGCAGCCGCTGCACGCGTTCGACGCCGACCGCAGCTGGCAGGGCGGCGCCATCCGCGTGCGGCGCGCGAGGCGCGGGGAGACGCTCACCACGCTCGACGGCAAGCCGCGCACACTCGACGCCCGAAGTGCTCGTGATCGCCGATCGCGAGCGGCCCGGTGGCGCTCGCCGGCGTGATGGGCGGCGCCGACAGCGAGGTGACCGAGGGCACGACCACGATCCTGCTCGAGTGCGCGTCGTTCCATCCGCGGCGCGTGCGCCGCGGCGCGCGTCGCTGGCGCTCGCCACCGAGGCCAGCAAGCGCTACGAGCGCGGCGTGGATCCCGGCATCGGCATGCCGGCTGCGGCGCGATTCCTCGACGCTGCTTCTGCGAGCTCTGCCCGGGAGCTGAAGCTCGGCGCGCGTGGCGACCATCGCTCACGTCGAGTCGGCAGCCGCGTTCACTGCAGCTGCGCGCCGCCGCGCTGCGAGCGGCTGATCGCGGGCTGCCGTTCGGCGCCGGCCGCTGCGCCGACCTGCTGGAGTCGCTCGAGTTCGGCGTCGCAACGCGGCGGACACCGCTCGCGCGTGACCGTGCCGACCTGGCGCCTGGACGTCGACGCTCGAGGACGACCTCGTCGAGGAGGTCGCGCGCTCGATCGGCTACGACAAGATCCCCGAGGCGCCGCTCGAGACCGCGGGCGCGTTCGCGACGCGTGCACCGCGCGAGCGCGTGCAGCCGCGCGCGTCGCGAGGCGATGCTCGCGCTCGGCTTCCACGAGGCGTGGACGCTCGCTCGCTGGTGTCCGCGAGCGAGGCGGCTTCGACGGCGACGATTGCTCGGCGACGATGCGCGCGGAGCATCGTGCGGCTCGCCAATCCCATGGTCGCGAGAGCGAGGTGCTGCGCCCGAACCTCGTCGCCGGGCCTGCTGCGCGCCGCGCGCGCTCAACCTGCGCCAGGGGCGCGACGCGGCGTGCGGCTGTTCGAGGTGGGCACCGCGTTCATCGGCCTCGGCGAACCGCTGCCGCGCGAGACGACTGATGCTGGCGGCGGTCGTGGCGGACCGCGCTACCGCGCACACGCACGACCTCGCGCCGACGCGGCCGAAGGGCGTTCGATCCCGCGCGCGGACGTGGATTTCGCTCGACGCCAAGGGCTTGTGGGAGGCCTGGCTGGGCGAGATTGCGCGTTGACGCGCCCGAGTGGCGGGCCTATGCTGCCGCCGGCTGGAAATCCGGTGCCAGTGCTGAAGTTGCGGTCGGGACTTCACGCATCTGCGTTGGGCCGGGAGACTCGCGCAGGACCTGCTCCGGTCACTGGGAGATCGAGGCCAGCGTCCACCTGTTCGTGGCGCTGCTCGACCCCCTCGCCGCAGGCGCCTCCGCGGTGATCCGCGCCCGCGTGCCGGGTCGCTTCCCGCCCGTGCGCCGCGACCTCGCGTTCTTCGTGCCGCGGGCCGCGACGCACGCACTCGGTCGAACGCGCGCTCACCGGTGCTGCCGGGGAGCTGCTCGACTCGATCGAGTCTGTTCGACGTCTACGAGGGCCCGGCACCCCGGCGGGCATGAAGAGCCTGGCGTTACGCACTGCAGTTCCAGCACGCCGAGCGCACGCTCACCGAGGCCGAGGTCACGGAGCTCCAGTCGCGCATGGTGGCCGCGGTCGAGCAGGGATGCGGCGGCCAGCTGAGGGAACGAGCATGACCGACACTCGTGGTCGACCGGCTCCGAACTCGACCGGCTGACGGGCGTGTCGAGAAGCCGCGCTCGTCGCTCGCCTCACTGCACTGCTGAACCCCAGCTCGAGCAGAGAACCGACAGGTCGCCTGCGCAACGAGAGCACGACGACCCAGCAGCTCCAGCGGCTCAGCTCAAGGACACTGCAGGGCCGGCTCCAGGGCCAGGACCCCGGCGCCCTGCTCGGCGAGCTCGCCGCGCTCAAGAGGAGCAGCGCGAGTGGCATCGCCGAGCGCCGCGACGTGGCCGCCCGCATCCGAGGCCATCTCGGCGCAAGCTCGAGCGCCTCGAGTGAGTTGCAGCACCTCGTGTCGCTGTCGTACGCCTTCGGCGCGGCGGTGGCGCAGAGGCCGTAATTCGACCAACCAACGCAGGAAGAAGCGGCGGGAGGACAGCGACGATGGACACCCTTCGGACTCCGCCACCGGCACGCCCTCGCGACGGCAAGAACGTCGTGCAGGTGCAGATCCTCGGTCAGCAGCTCCCGCTCCGCACGCGAGGCCGACCCGAGTTATGCGATCATGGAGCTGGCCGAGTTCGTGGACCGCAAGATGCGTGAGGTGACGCAGAATGCTGCCCGTGGCCTCGGTCTCGAAGGTGGCGATCCTCGCCTCGCTGAACATCGCCGATGAGCTGTTCAAAGAGCGCGCGACCAAGCAGCGTGCGGGCAGCTGACTGTCCAGCGACCGGGCGGACGCGCTGAGCCGCGCGCCTGGACGAGATCCTGGGCGAGGTCCGATAGCCCCAGGCATCCCAGCACGCTTCACCGCGCGCGCCCGAAGGACAACTCTCCGCATTCCGTTCCCGTGCGTGCCTGCATGCGCCCGCGCCGCCGGCGCGTGGAGAGCGCCTTCTCCCTGCTTCGGTCCCGTGACCGGGGACCCAGGGGAACCGCCATGACGCTCCGGGACACGTGGATCGGCGCGCTGGCAGCCCGGCGGCATCGCCGTCGCGTTCGCGCTGGGCTGGTTCGTGCGCTCGCAGCTCGGCCGTGCGCCGGCTGCGGAGCGCCGAGCAGCGCGCCCAGCAGGTGCTGCGGACGCCCGCCGCGACGCCGAGGCCGCCAAGCGCGACGCCGTGCTGGCCGGGCGCGAGGAAGCGCTCGCGCATGAAGCAGGAGTGTCGAGACGCGAGATGCTGCAGGCGCGCAACGCCCAGCTCGAGACCGAGCGCGCGTTCCAGCAGAAGGAGGCCGCGTTCAACCGCCGCGTCGAGCTGATCGACAAGAAGGAGCGCGACCTCAAGCAGGCTCGAGAGCGACATCGGCGCGCGCGAGCAGGCCGTGCAGTCGCGGCAGACGGAGCTGGACGCGCTGCTCGCCGAGCAGACCGCGCGGCTCGCGCGCATCGCCGGGCTCTCGCGCCGACCAGGCCCGCGAGCAGCTCGTCGCAGTCGATCGAGAACGAGGCCCGCGCCGAGGCCGCCAAGCGCGCCGTCGGAGATCCGCGAGACCGCGCAGCGCAATGCCGAGCGCGAGGCGCGCAAGGTGATCGCGCTCGCGATCCAGCGCTACGCCGGCGACCACGCGAGCGAGATCGAGCGTGTCCGTCGTGCAGCTGCCGAGCGACGACATGAAGGGGCGCATCATCGGCCGCGAGGGCCGCAACATCCGCTCGTTCGAGGTCATCACCGGCGTCGACGTGATCATCGACGACACGCCCGAGGCGGTGATCCTGTCGGCGTTCGATCCCGTGCGCCGCGAGATCGCGCGGCGTGTCGCTCGAGCGGCTGGTCGCCGACGGGCGCATCCATCCCGCGCGCATCGAGGAAGTGGTCGCGAAGGTGCGCGAGGAGGTGGAGCAGCAAGATCGTCGCGAGCTGGGCGAGATGGCCTGCCTCGAGGTCGGCGCACACGGCGTGCACCCGGAGCTCCAGAAGCTCATGGGCCGGCTCCACTACCGCACCAGCTACGGGCAGAACATCCTGAGCCACTCGGTCGAGGTCGCGCACCTCTGCGGCATGATGGCGGTCGAGATCGGCATGGACCAGGCGATGGCCAAGCGCTGCGGGCTGCTGCACGACATCGGCAAGGCGATCGACCACGACCAGGAGGGCACGCACCCGGCGCTCGGCATGGAGGTGGCGGCGCGCTACGGCGAGCCGCAGCCGGTGCTCGGAGGCCATCGGCTACCACCACGACGACTACGCGGGCGGCAGCCTGTGGCCGGTGCTGGTGAGCGCCGCCGACGCGATCAGCGGCGCCCGCCCCGGCGCGCGGCGCGAGAGCATCGAGGCCTACATCAAGCGGCTCGAGTCGCTGGAGAAGATCGCCAACTCGTTCCAGGGCGTCGAGAAGAGCTACGCCATCCAGGCCGGCCGCGAGGTGCGCATCATGGTCGAGCATCACCGGATCGACGACGCGCGCGCACAGGGCCTCGGCGAGCGACATCGCGCGCCGGATCGAGAAGGAGCTCCAGTACCCGGGCCAGATCCGCGTCACCGTGATCCGCGAGACGCGCGCGCGTGGACTTATGCGCCGAAGCTAGCAGGCAGGCCGGGCGCATCGCTGACGAACCTGCTGTTCGTGGCCGACGTGATCGGCTCGCCGGGGCGCGAAGTGCTGCGCGCGCTGTTGCCGGACCTCAAGCGCCGGCACGACGTGCACCTGGTCGTGTGCAACTGCGAGAACTCGGCCGCCGGCTTCGGCGTGACCCGCGAGGTGGCGCGCGACCTGTTCGAGCGCCGGCTGCGACGTGCTCACCGGCGGCAATCACCTGTGGGACAAGAAGGACTCGATCGAGTACATCGGCGACGAGCCGCGCCTGGTGCGCCCGGCGAACCTGCCCGCGGGCACGCCCGGTGAGGGCTGGCGCGTGTTCAAGGCGTCGAACGGCGCGCCGTGTGGCGGTGGTGAACCTGCATCGGCCGCGTGTTCATGAAGGAAGCCGATGCCCGTTCCGCACCGCGGACGCCGTACTCGGCTCGAGTCGGCGAGCTGGCGAAGACGATCGTTCGTGGACTTCCACGCCGAGACCACGGCCGAGAAGGTGGCGCTCGGCTGGCACCTGGACGGCCGCGGTCTCGGCCGTGCTGGGCACGCACACGCACGTGCAGACCGCCGACGACCGCGTGCTGCCCAACGGCACCGCCTACGTTTCGCGATGCCGGCATGACGCGGCGGGTTCGACAGCGTGATCGGCATGGACCGCAGCGGCGGCGTTGCGCCGATTCCTCACGCTGATGCCCGAGCGGCTGCAGCCCGCGGGCGGAGATCTAAGGTTGAACGCCGTGCGTCGTGAGCGTGGAGGAGGCGACGGGAAGGCCACGCGCATCCAGCGGCTGCAGATCCCGTACGTCACGAGAGAGCGCGTCGCCGAACGGCGCCGGCGCCCGGCTGCTGACGGGCGAGGAGCCGGCGGCCGCGCGTGCGCATCGAGGCGCAGCTCTGCGCGCGCGTGTGCTCTGATCGACGGGCATGAAGCCGAAGCTCGCGCTGGTCTCCGTGGGTGACGATCCGGCGTCGCAGGTCTACCTGAAGAAGAAGCACGAGGCCTGCGCCGAGGCCGGCATCGCCGTGGAGCGCGTGCAGTTCCCGCCGGCACCGGCACCGACGAGGTGGTGAAGCGCGTGCGGCAGCTGGGCGCCGATCCGGGCGTGCACGGCATCCTCGTGCAGCTGCCGCTCGCTGCGCCTGCCGACGGCGATGCCGGTGCTCGAGGCCATCCCGCCGCACAAGGACGTGGACGGCTTCCATCCCGAGAACGCCGGGCGGCTGGCGCTCGGGCCTGCCGTGCTTCGTGCCCGCCACGCCGTTCGGCGTGCTGCGGCTGCTCCAGCACTACGAGATCCCGCTGAACGGCCGGCACGCGGTGGTGCTCGGACGCAGCCACATCGTGGGCCGCCCCATGGCGACGCTCCTGTCGCTCAAGCCGCACCGACATGACGGTGACGATCGGGCACTCGGGCAGCCAGCCCGACGAGCTGCGCGCGCTCGCACGCGAGCGCCGACCTGCTGCGTGGCCGCGGTGGGGCAGGCAGCACATGGTGACCGCCGACTGGGTGAAGCCCGGCGCCGTCGTCGTGGACGTCGGCATCCACCGCTGACCGGCCGGCCGCCGGCAGCACCAAGGCCAGCTCACGGGCGACGTGGAGTTCGAGTCCGTGCGCCACGTGGCGGGGCGATCACGCCCGTGCCGGGCGGCGTCGGGCCCATGACCGTGGCCATGGTGGTGCTCTCCACCGTGATCGCCGCCGAGCGCCAGAGCGCGGCGGTCAGGTCAAGGTCTGAGCCGTTGGCGACACTGCCCGCGCCCGAAGACCGCATCCTCTCCGTCGGCGAGCTCACGCGCGGCGATCAAGGAGCTGCTCGCAGGCGCATTCGCCGGGCCGTGTGGGTGAAGGGCGAGATCTCCGGCTACAAGGGCGCGCACCAGAGCGGGCATCTGTATTTCAAGCATGAAGGACGCGAACGCCAGCGCTGTCGTGCGCCATGTTCCGGGCAGCGCGACCAAGCTTGACGGTTCACGCCGAAGGATGGCCTCGAGGTCGAGGCGCTACGGCGAGATCAGCGTCTACGAGCCGCGCGGCAACTACCAGCTCGATGATCAAGCAGATGCGCGCCGGCCGGCATCGGCGCGCTGCTGGCGCAGCTGGAGGAGCTCAAGCGCCGGCTCACCGCGGAAGGCCTGTTCGACGCCGCGCGCAAGCAGCCGCTGCCGCGCTACCCGCGCACGGTCGGCGTGGTCACCTCGCCGGTGGGCGCCGCGGTGCGTGACGTGGTGAAGGTGCTGCGCGCGCGCTGGCCGGGCATCCGCATCGTCCTGGCGCCCGGTGAAGGTGCAGGGCGAGGGGCGGCGCGCCGAGATCGCGGCCGCCATCGAGCGCTTCGACCGCTGGGGCGGCGCCGATGTGCTGATCGTCGGCCGCGGCGGCGGCTCCATCGAGGACCTGTGGGCGTTCAACGAAGAGATGGTGGTGCCGCGCGATCGCCGCCGCGCGCACGCCGATCATCTCGGCGGTGGGTCACGAGGTGGACGTCACGCTCGCCGACTTCGCGGCCGACGAGCGCGCCGCCACGCCCAGCAACGCCGCCGAGCTGGCCGTCCGCGATGCGCGCGAGACCCGTCACCGCATCGAGGCCTCCACGCAGCGCATGGACGCCGCATCCGCAACCGCCTCGAGCGGATGCAGCGCGACCTCACGGCGCATCCTGCAAGCCAGCACGGGTTCCGCCGCGTGAAGGACCTGTTCGTCCACTGGCGGCAGCGCACCGACGAGCTGCGCGTGCGCTTGGACCAGGGCGCGCAGGGGTGCTCGAACTGGCCCGGGACCGTGTGGACCGCGCCCGCACGGCGTAGGGGCTGCGCGAGGCGGTGCCGCGGCGGCTGGCCGAGGCGCGCACCGGACTGGACCGCTCGCGCACACGCGCCTCGATGATGCCATCGTGGCGCAGTGCATGACCGGCGACGGCATACGCTCGCGCTCGGCGACCGGCTGCGCGCGCTCGTCGCCCAGCTCGTGCTCGAACGCGGCTACGCCCTCGTGCAGCGGCCCCGAAGGGCAGGTTTGTGCGCAGCGCCGCGCTCGCTGTCGGCGGGCGCGCACGTGACGCTGGAGTTCGCGAAGCGGCGAGGCCGACGCGACCGTGACGAAGATCCGCAGTGGAGAAGATGCACCGGACGGGGGCGCTCGGCCGGGGACTCGCAAGGAGGCCATTGATGGCGCGCGCCAAGGGCGACGCCGCAGGCGGACGCCCCGCTCGACTTCGAGTCAGAGCATGAAGCGGCTGGAGACGATCGTGGAGGAGCTGGAGTGCGGGCGAGCTGACGCTCGAGGACTCGATCGCACGTTATGAAGAGGGCATCAAGCTCTCGCGCCGGCTGCAGCAGGTGCTGGACGAGTCCGAGAAGCGGATCGAGCGGCTGGTGGAGAAGGAGGGCGCCGCCCCGACCACGGAAGCGATGGAACTGGCCCCGGGCGCAGACTGCCCGAGGGCGAGCTGCCGCTCTGATGGCCCAAGCGCGCCGTGAGCCGTTCGCGGCCGGCTCGCCGCGCCACGGCGTGCGGGAGCCAGAGCCCGCGTCCGCGTTCGTCGCGGCACTGGAGCCCATGCGCGTGGCGTTCGAGCAGGCGCCTGGCGTCGCGCGCTGCGCGAGCGCGCGCGACGGCCCCGGTCGCGTCGGGCCAGGCGCTCCGCTACGCCGCGCTCTCGCCCGGCAAGCGCGTGCGGCCGCTGCTGGTGCTGGCCGCCTGCGAGCGCGGTGGGCGGCCCGTGGAAGCGCGCGCTGCCGGCTGCCGTCGCGGTGAGTGCGTGCACGCGTTCTCGCTGGTCGCACGACGACCTGCCCGCGATGGACGACGATGACTACCGCCGCGGCCGGCTCACGACGCACAAAAGTTCGGCGAGGCGCTGGGCGTGCTGGCCGGCGACGCGCTGCTGGCGTTCGCGTTCGAGGAGATCGTCGCGGCTCGCCGACGACGGCGTGCCGCGCCGCGCGCGTGGCCGAGGCCGTGCGCCGGCTCGCGCATGCCGCGGGCGCGATGCAGCTCGTGGGCGGCCAGGCGCTGGACGTCGCCGCCGAGGGCAAGAAGCCCTCCGCGCGCCTCGTGCGCGACATCCACGAGCGCAAGACCGGCGCGCTGTTCGGGGCATCGCTCGCGCTGGGCGCGATCGCCGGCGACGCCGACCGTCTCACGGTCGACGCGCTGGAGGAGACCGGGCCGGATGGTCGGCCTCGGCGTTCCAGATCCAGGACGACCTCCTGAACGTGAGCGCGCGCTCGCTGCGCAGCGCTGGGCAAGCGCGCCGGCACCGATGTCGCGCGCGGCAAGGCCACGTACCCGGCGGCCGTGGGCGAGTCGCGCGCGCGCCGCGAGGCCATGCGGCCTGCTGCGCAGCCGTGCGCAGCGCGATCGTCCGTCGCTGCGCGCGAAGCCCGACCGGCTGCTCAAGCTGATCGAGGCGCTGGCGAAGCGGGAGCGGTAGGAGGCTCTCGAGCGGACGTGCGAGGCAACGCGCGGGATCGCTGCGATCGAACCCGAATCCATACTTGTCCGCGACCCCGCCGAAAGCGAATATTGAGCAGTGGAATCCGTTGCTCGCCCGGTGGCCCGAGCCCCAAGGCCGCGCCTCCTGGACGAGCGATCAGCGCGGCACCCCGGTCGCGCCCCTTCTCGTCTCGCGGAGGTAGGCATGCGGCCCGTATCCGTGCGCCGGTTCGCGCTTCACCTGGCTGTGGTCCTCGCGGCGTTCACATTCGTGCAGGTGGGCGGCGGGGGCTCGGCGACTCGATCAAGAAGAAGATGGAGGAGTGCAGCAGAAGAAGGCCGGGAGCAGGCCGCCGCGGCCAGGCGGCAGAGCAGGCGGCAGCGTCGGGCACCGCGTAGCCGGCCGAGGGCGCGGCTCCCACGGGCACGGCGACCACCGGCACGGCGACCGCCCGCGAGGGAAGCCGGTGAGTCGAAGGCTCCGGAGCGACCGCGGTGGGTACCACCCCCGCGAAGGTGATCGGAGGTCTCGACCGGGTTCGACTTCGTTCCGGGCGACAAAGTGATCATGCTGGACGACTTCACGCAGGACGACCTCGGCGAGTTCCCGGCCCGGTGGAAGCCGGTCCGCGGCACGTTCGAGGTGGCGGAGCTCGAGCGGCGAGCGCTGGCTGCGCTGCATGAGCCCCGACGGCACCATCCGGCTGCGACTGCCTGAGGCACCCTCACTGCCGGAGTACTGGACACTCGAGTTCGACTTCCGGGGACCGAGCCCATGAGTCCGCACTCAACCCGTGAAGGGGACTGCAGAAGGGCGACAACTTCGGCCTGGGAAGCCACGTACCCGCACGGCCGAGCATGGTGGTTCCGGCAGGAGAGTTCGCGTCGACACGCCACTTCGAGGGCATCACCGCGACTGCCGGCCGCCATCACGTGATGCTCATGGCGCGCGGCAAGGCCTCAAGGTGTACATGGACCAGCAGCGCCTGGTGAACCTGCCGAGGTCAGCGACGAGCATGGTCGGCGATGGCCCTCGAGAAATCCGGATGTGGGCGACCACGCACCCGATGATCACGAACGTGCGTTACGCGGAGGGCTGCAAGCCCGCGCAGGACATGCTCGCGCAGGGCAAGTCGTGACGTACGGCATCCGCTTCGCGACCGGCTCCGACGTGGTGCTGCCCGACCTCGGCGCCGGTGCTGCGTCAGGTCGCGAATACTCACCGCCAACCCCGCCGTGAAGCTGACGATCACCGGGCACACCGACAATCGTCGGCACATCGGCCGCGAACCTCGACCTGTCCAAGCGCCGCGCGGTGTCGGTGGCGAAGGTGCTCACGGAGCAGTTCTCGATCGCCGCAGCCGGTTGGTCGCTCAGGGCAAGGGTGACACGCAGACGGTCGCCGACAACACGAAGCCCGAAGGCCGGGCGATGAACCGCCGCGTGGAGTTCCTTGGCGCAAGATCTAGCCCGACGACCTGCTTCAAGTTTCTCCCGATCCGGAACCGATCCGCCGCAGCGGGCCTTGGGGATCTCCAGTTCCGGGCGCCGTCGATACGACTCCCTGGCTCCCTTGAAAGGACCGCGCCCATGAAGTGTCGCCTGCCATGCCCTTCACTCTCGCGCTCGCTGCGCTCGCGCTGCACTGCCTCTTTTTCGCCGCTCCGGTGCAGGCCGGTTGGGGGACGCGATCAAGGCCAAGGCGGCGAAGGCGCCTCGGCGCCGAACCGCCCAAGCCCGCCACCGATACCGGCCCCGTCACCAAGTCTCGCATGACACCTGAGGTCACGGCCCGAAGCGCCTGGAAGCGATTCCAGAAGGGGATGGAAGCCGAGGTCGCCGAGTTGGAGAAGTCGAAGAAGATCCTCGCCTCGCTGCCGGACAAGGCGACCCGCGAGAAGCGCCTGCGGCAGCTGGCCATGTCGGCAGACGCCCAGAAGCTCACCCAAGCCGGGGCCGAGGCCGCCGCCAACGCGAAGCCCGACGGACCAGCAGGCTCTCACCCTGCGCTTCTCGACGTTGATGGACTCGCTCACCACCACAAGTGCGGCCCTGATCCCGGCAACTATAACGCCGGCCTGATGTCGCGCGAAGCCATCGCCAAAGAGGGTCCGACACGGCGGCGCTCGGTGACGACACTGTGGCCTACCGCGCCTGGAAAGTGGGTGCTGGAGTTCTGCAACTACGTCGAGGAAGCTGCAGAAGCAACCGGACGGGAGGCGCAGGTGGAGAAGATGAAAGCCGACGGCCTGCGCATCCCCCGGCTCAGTACCAACGTCATTCTTCGTCTACACGGCGAGCGAGGCGACGCGCTGCTGCTCGAGCGCTGCCCGGCTCAAGCCCCTGATCAAAGCGACCTACTGATGCTCGCATGGCTGCCGCTCGCTGCCGCTGCGAATCTCCTGTGGCAGGCGGTCGCGCCGGGTGTGTGGCGAGCCGAGGCGCCGATGGCGCGCAGTGGTGCGCTGGCGCCGGTGCGCGTCACGATGCTGCGCCTGACCCGGCGCAGGTCTCGCTTCGAGCTGCGCACCGCGACGCGCGACTTCAGCCTGCGCGGCGCGTGGACCGTGGACAGCCTGCCGCCGGAAGCCGTGGCGGCGTTCAACGCGGGCCAGTTCGAGACCGACAGCCGTGGGGCTGGCGTGTACGGGAGGGGGAGAGAGGAGCTGCCGCCCGGCACCGGACCGCTCAGCATGGCGTTCATCGTGGACGCTCAAGGGCGTGTCACGCTCATGGAAGCGAGCGCGCTGGAGGCGTACCGCTCGCGCGCGACGCTGGCGTTCCAGTCCTACCCGGCCGTGCCGAAGCGCAGTGAGCTGCCGTGGCAACTGCGCGACAAGGGCCGAGGCGCCGACATCGCTCACCGCGACTCACGGCTCGCGCTCGGCGTGAGGGACGATGGTCAGCTGATCGTGGCGCCTCACGCGGTTCACGGGCTGGGCCCCGCGGGCGAGCAGCTGCCCTGGGGCCCCACCGCGCCTGAGATGGCCCAGTGGATGCAGTCGCTCGGATGCCGGCGCGCGATGCTGCTGGATGGCGGCATGTCGAGTCAGATGGCGATCCGCCGGCGTGACGGCTCGATCGAGCGCTGGCGAACCTGCGGCCCGTGCCCATGGGCTGGTGGTGCCGCGAGCAAGGCGCCATCGCGGCGCGCTAACGCCTGCCCCGCCGCCAAGTGGAGGCATTGCCCCCAGCAGGCGTGCGAGCCCATAATCCTGTGCCCAGCCGCCCTCGGCTGGGGCACACCGCACGTAGGGGCCCTCAACACGAGGAATCGGAGCGTGACTATCTGGCCAGCATTCGGAGTCGACGTGGAGACCATCCTGGCGCCGCTGGAGGCGCGGCGATCGCAGCCCTACGCAGGGCTGCTCCTCAACTATGCCGCGCTGGCGCTCTCCGACCGGCACGCCGGGCGCTTTCCCGCGGTGCACGACATCGTCCTCGACCAGCTGCCGTTCGTGGATCTCGCCAAGTACGGCGAGATCTTCCTGACGCCTCTACCTGCTGGCGTTCCCTCGTCGTGCACGCCGCGAGCGCGAACGCGACCTCGCGCAGCTGTTCGTGCTGGTCGGCAGTCTTCTATGCGTGCCGTTCGCTGTTCATGCTGACGCTGCCCATCGGCGCACCGTTGGGGGCGACCCCCGTCGAGCTGAAACTCCGCCTATCCGTTCGCATCCCACTCCGTACTTCCCCAGCGGTCACCTCGGCCTGGCGTTCGTGCTGGCGATGAGCCTTCGCGACCGCGTGGCGCACCGTGCGTTCATGGCAGCGGCGATCGTGTTCGGGGTCGGAACGCTGCTCACGAAAGCGCACTACACGGCCGATCTCTTCGGAGCGTTCCTGATCGCGTACGCGGTGAGCGCCAGGGTGACCGGCTGGTGGTTCAGCGCCAGCTCGCCTGACGCGTCCCGGCCCGGCCCGCGCGCAGTCCGCGCCACGCGAAGGGGAATGCATGACGGCGCTTGACACCCGCACACACATCCGCACCATCGCCCGCCGAACGCTGCCCGGCGCCGATCGGAGTGGGGCCGCAGGGATGCTGCTCTCAAGGAGGAGAAGGAGGACGTCACGGAACCGTTCTGGATCGCCCTGTCCATCGGGGGCTTATCGTTCAGGCGCTACAAGGGGTTCAGCTGCGTTCCTCGTCACGCGCCGCTGGAACCTGAGCGCGGTTCGTCGAAACCGGCGGCATGCCCAGCTCGCACTCGGCCGCGGTGGCCGCGCTCACACGTCCGTCGGGCTCTGGCACGGTTTCGGCACTGCGCTGTTCGCCGTGACGCTCTACTTCAGCCTGCATCGTCATGTACGATGCCGCCGGCCTGCGGCGCGCCGCCGGGACGCCAGGCCATGGTGCTCAACCGACTTGATCGAGCGCACTTCCAAGCACCCCGAACGCGAGAGCCCAGAAGCTCATGGAGCTCCTGGGCCACACTCCGTTCGAGGTGCTGATCGGCGTGCTCCTGGGCGTCGGCTAGCGCCCTCCTCTGGTACAGGATCCACCATCCACTATGAGCCTGCTCGAGCGCATCCATTCGCCGGCCGACGTCAAGGAGCTCGACGCGCGCCGACACTGCGACAGCTCGCGCGCCGAGATGCGCCACGTCATCATCCAGACCGTGGCCGCGCAATGCCGGCCACCTGGCGCCGAACCTCGGCGTGGTCGAGCTGACGCTGGCGCTCCACCGCGTGTTCGACTCGCCGCGCGACAAGATCATCTGGGACGTGGGCCACCAGAGCTACCCGCACAAGCTGCTCACGGGCCGCTTCGACCAGTTCGCACACGCTGCGCCAGCTCGGACGGCATCGCCGGGTATCCCGCGCCGCGCCGAGAGCCCGCACGACCCGTTCGGGACCAGCCACGGCAGCACCGAGCATCTCGGCCGCACTCGGCTTCGCGGCCGCGCGCGACCTGCAAGGGCGAGGATCACCACGTGGTCGCGGTGATCGGCGACGGCGCGCTCACGGGCGGCATGGCGTTCGAGGGGCTCAACAACGCCGGCGAGCTGCAGCAAGCGGCTGATCGTGATCCTGAACGACAACGAGATGAGCATCTCGCCGAACATCGGCGCGATCCATCGCTACCTCACCAAGCTCACCACGAGCCGGCTCTACCGCGCGTTCGAGCGCGACGTCTAGGAGCTGCTGGGCAAGCTGCCGCAGGTGGCAAGCGGCGCGCAGGAAGCGGCGCACCGGCTCAAGGAAGGCCTCGCAGAACATGGTCGTGCCCGGGCGTGCTGTTCGAGGAGATGGGTCTCAATACTTCGGGCCCATCGACGGCCACGACATCGCGCGTGCTCGAGGAGACGCTCTCGGACCTGCAAGCGCTTCGAGGAGCCCGTGCTGCTGCACGTGGTCACCGCGCAAGGGCCGCGGCTACGGCCCGGCCGAGGGCGACGCCGACGACGTTCCACGGCGTGGGCGTGTTCGATCCCGATACGGGCACGGCCAGCAAGGGCAACGAGAAGACGTACTCGCACATCTTCGGCGAGACGGCGGTGCTGATCGGCGAGCGGATGCCCAACGTCGTGGCCATCACCGCGGCGATGACGGACAACACCGGGCTCACGAAGTTCGCGAAGACGTTCCCCGAGCGCTTCTTCGACGTGGGCATGGCCGAGGAGCACGCGGTCACGTTCTCGGCCGGGCTGGCCTGCGAGGGCCTGACGCCGCTCACGACCATCTACAGCACGTTCCTGCAGCGCGGCTTCGACCAGATCATCCACGACGTGGCGGTGCAGGATCTCAAGATCGTCCTGTGCCTGGATCGCGCGGGACTGGTGGGCGACGACGGCGCGCCGCAGCACGGCGTGTTCGACGTCGGCCTACCTGCGCATGATCCCCGGGCACGGTCGTGATGCAGCCGCGCAACGGGGACGAGCTGCGCGACATGCTGCTGGACGGCGGTGCACTGGCACGGCTAAGCGGCCGATCGCGGTGCGCTACCCGCGCTCGCCGATCCCCGACGAGTCGCATTCCCGAGCGCGAGCCGCGCATCCTCGCCGATCGGCAAGGCCGAGCAGCTGCGCGCCGGCGGCGACGTGGCGATCGTCGCGCTGGGCACGATGGTGGCGCCCGAGCCTCGCCGCGGCCGAGCTGCTCGCAGGCGCAGGGTGTCTCGGCGACCGTGGTGAACGCACGCTTCGCCGCGCCGGTGGACGGCGGCGCATGATCGGCGGGCTGGCGCGCTCCACCGGGCGCATCGTCACCGTCGAGGAGAGCGTGATCGCCGGCGGGTTCGGCAGCGCGGTGAGCGAGGCGTCTCGGCGACGATCGGCCTCGCGGCGTGCCGCACCTGAGGCTCGGCGTGCCGAACGAGTTCGTGCTCCACGGCAAGCGCGACGAGCTGCTGAAGCAGGTCGGGGCTCGATGCCGAGGGCATCGCCCGGCGCACGCTCGAGTTCGTCCGGCAGGCACGGCATATTCTACACATGAGCATGGCTTGATGCTTCGCGAGCCGCGAGTGGCGAGGTACGTTGCGGGAGGCGCGGTCTTTCGGGCCGCAGCGCGGCTTCCGTTCCACGACCGCCGCAGGTCGCGACAGGCCGAGCTCCCATGAGCACTCGCGGCCGGCGCATCGCCATCGTGGGCCACCTGGGCCGCGCGCAGGTCCGTCGCGAGGCCGCGAGGTTGCGCGACCCGCGCTCGCCCGCAAGGGCGCCGTGGTGCGCTCTCGAGCGCGAACTGGCCGGAGCGCTGGGGAGAGCGGCGAATCGCTGAGCGTGCTCGCGCGCTGGTGCCAGGTGATGATCTCGCTGGGCGGCGACGGCACCGTGCCATCGCGGGCCGGACGCTCGCTCGCGGGTCACAGAGGGTGTGCTGCTCGCGCGTGAACATGGGCGGGCTCGGGTTCCTGGCGGCGGCGGAAGGCCGCGCGAGCTGGACGCCGCCGTGGAGCGCATCGCTCAGCGGACGCTGGGCGCGTGGCCACGCGCACGCGGCGTCGAATCGCGAGTGAAGCGCGGACGTGGCGGACGGTCGCCGAGCACGCGGGCTTCGCACTGAACGACGCCGTCATCCGCAGCGCCGTGAGCTACTACCGCCATCCACCTGCGTGTGGCCGCACTCGGACATGATCTCGGCCATCTCGTGGCCGACGGCCTCATCGCCGCCAGCTCCAGCGGCTCGACCGCGTACTCGCTCTCGGCCGGCGGCCCGCTCGTGGCGCCCAGACCTCGACTCGCCCTGGTCGTGACGCCGGCGTGCGCGCACGCGCTGCGGCAGCCGCTCGCTGGTGCTGGCTCCGGGCTCGCAGGTGAGCGTGCGCGTGCTGAGCCCGGGCCCGGCGCTGCTCGTCATGGACGGGCAGGAGACCGAAGAACTGGCGCAGGACGACGTGGTCGAGCCGCAGCTGGCGCGAGACCGCGTGCGCGTGTTCGAAAATCCCGACCGCCCGTTCCTGCGCGGCGCTGCAGGCGAAGCTGGGCTGGCAGGGGACTGAGCGAGGAGCACGTAGGGGCTCGGACGACCAGGTCCCTCGCTTTACAGCCCTCGCCCCTCCGTTTATCCTCCTGCACAAGCAGTTCACCAGCCTCCGAACACGCCCAGCGGGCTTCGAAAGCGATCGGCCCGCGAGTCTGCAGGGAGGGAACCTTGCGCTGAACGCCTCGTGATCCGTGACCTCGCGCTGGTCGAACGCGCGGAGGTGATGTTCGAAAGGGCCTGCACGCCGTCACCGGCGAAACGGGTGCGGGCGAGTCGCTCACCGTGGGCCGCATGGCACTCGTGGTGGGCAGTCGCGCCGAGCGCCGACATCGTGCGCGAGGGCGCGAAGAGTTGCGTCGTCGAGGCCGAGTTCCGCCTGAGCGGCGAGACCGCGAAGCGTGTGGCCGAGTTGCTGCGTCAGTGGGACCTCGAGCTCGACGACGACACGCTCATCATCCGGCCGCGAGGTCTCGGCGGAGGGCCGCAGCCGCGCGAGCGGTGAACCAGGCGAGCCTCACGCTCGCGAACCTCAAGCGCCTGGGTGAGCAGTTGTTGGATCTGCATGGCCAGCACGAGCACCAGAAGCCTGCTGGTGAGGGCGCGGCCATCGCGACACTCGACCGGCTGGCAGGACCTCGATGCCGAGCGCGCGAAGTTCGCCGAGACGCTCGCGGCACTTGCGCGAAGCGGAGGGCGAGCTGGCTCGCCTGCGCGAATCCCTCGCCACGTTCGCCGAGCGCCGGACTATCTCTCGAGTGCCGCGGCCGAGCTGGACGAGGCGCACCTGCGTGAGGGCGAGGAGGACGAGCTCAAGACCGAGGCCGCGAGGCTCGCGCATGCGGACCGCCTGCGCGAGCTCGCGACGTTGGCGGGTGACCGGCTCTCCGAAGGCGAACGATGCCGCGGTGGATGCACTGGGTGCGGCGCGCCATGCGATCGAGCAGGCGGCGGGACTGGACCCTTCGCTCGAGGAGGCGCTGCAGCAGCTCACCGAGGCGAACATCGCGGCGCGGGAGGCATCGCGTACCCTCGCGGCCTATCTGGGCACATCTCGACGCGATCCCGAGCGGCTCGAACACGTCGAGCTCGGCGCGAGCTCTTACGCTCGGCTCCCGCGCGCAAGTATCGAAGCGACGCTCGCCGAGCTGATCGCGTGGCGCGAGGAGATCGCGTCGGAGCTGTCGCAGGGCGAGGACGCCGAGGGCACGCTGTCGCGTGCGGAGGAGCGCCGGCGAAAAGCCGAGTCGGCCTGCCTCGCGGCGGGGAAGGCGCTCGCCGAAAGCGCCAGGCGGCGGCGAAGAGTGGTCGGCGACGCTCACCCGGGAGCTCAGCCGCTGGGCTTCGCGCATGCCCAGTGTCGTTCGACGTCGCGCACGTGCCGGACGGCCGGCCGACGCCGCAGGGTCTGGACGAAGTCACGCTGGCGTTCACGGCCAACCCGGGCGAGCCGCCCCGGCCGCTGGCGAAGATCGCGTCGGGCGGCGAGTTGTCGCGGGTCACGCTCGCGCTCAAGTCGGCGCTGCAAACCCGTGACCGCGTTGACCTTCTGGTGTTCGACGAAGTAGATTCCGGCATCGGTGGTGCTGTCGCACAGGCGGTGGGGGAACGCCTCCGCAACCTGGCGCAGCATCGTCAGGTCGTCTGCGTCACCCACCTGCCGCTGATCGCTGCGCTGGCCGAGCACCACCCGGCGGTGTCCAAGCAAGTCGCCGGCGGCGCACCGACGGCCCAGGGTCGCGATGCTCGAACGCGCGGGCACGCGTCGAGGAACTGGCGCGCATGCTCGCGGGCGAGCGGGTCACGGAGACGACCCGCCGGCAGGCGCGCGAACTGCTCGCCACGCCGACCGGAGCCGGAGCGATCTCGGGACACTGCGCGGCAGGGTCGCGGGGACACTCCGGGTGAGCGTGTGCGCGCGACGGCCTGTGGGCCGACGGGCGCGATGCGAACGCGGTTCACCCGTCGCAGCACCACGCCGGAGGCGTGGCTCCCGAACCATGCTCGTCCCGACCCGCGCCGAGTTCCACGCACTCGCCCGAAGACCGGCAAGCTCGTGCCCGTCTACCGTGAGGTGTTCGCGGACCACGACACGCCGGTCTCGGCGTTCCGCAAGATCGACGACGGCCCGTTCGGGTTCCTGCTGGAGAGCGTCGAGGGCGGCGAGAAGTGGGGCCGCTACTCGATCCTGGGAGCCGCCCGTCGAGCGTGTTCATCGCGCGCGGTGGCAAGTGCCGAAGCTGCACCGAGGGTGGGCAGGTGCACGGCACTGCCCGGCGCGCCGGTGGACGAACTCGCGAAGTTACTGAAGGCGCACCAGGCCGTCGCACTGCCCGGGCTGCCGCGCTTCTGCGGTGGTGCGGTGGGCTATCTCTCGTATGACGCCGTCGCGCTGGTTCGAGCGGTTGCCCGGCGAGCTTCGAAGCGACGAGCTGCACCTGCCCGACGCCATGTTCCTGTTCGGCGATGTGGTGAGCGTGTTCGACAACCTCACGCACACGATGAAGGTGGTGACCCACGCGCGCGGCGGCGACGACGCCGACAAGGCGTACGACGCGGCCGTCGCGAGGATCAACGCCGAGGTCGAGACGGCTGCGCAAGCCGCTCGCCTGGATCGAGCCGCCGGCGTGGGGTGAGGCCGGCGAGCCCCGTCCACGGTCTGCGCGCGAGCAGTTCATGCAGGCCGTGGAGACGGCGCAAGGAGCACATTCGTGCCGGCGACATCTTCCAGGTCGTGCTCGCGCACCGCATGAGCGCGAGCGTGTCGCCAGCCGCCGTTCGAGGGCTATCGCGCGCTGCGCGTGACGAACCCATCGCCCTACATGTACTTCCTGCGGCTCGGGCGAGTTCGCGATCGTGGCAAGTTCGCCCGAGGTGCTCGTCGCGGCGCACCGACAGCCTCATCGAGGTTCGCCCCATCGCCGGGACCCGGCCACGCGGTCGCAACGCCGACGAGAGACCGCGCTCTCGAGGAAGAGCTGCGCGCCAACGAGAAGGAGCGCGCCGAGCACGTGATGCTCGTGGACCTGGGCCGGAACGACGTCGGCCGGGTGGCCGAGTTCGGCACGGTCGAGACCAACGAGCATGCATGAACGTCGAGCGCTACTCGCAGGTGATGCACCTGGTCTCGAACGTGCGCGGCCGCGTGCAGGGCGACCTGGCGCCGCTCGACGCCGTGCGCGCCACGTTCCCGGCCGGCACCGTCTCGGGCGCCCCAAGGTGCGCGCGATGGAGATCATCGACGCGCTCGAGCCCGTGCGGCGCGGCATCTACGCCGGCGCGGTCGGGCACTTCGACTACCACGGCAACCTCGACCTGGCGATCGCGATCCGCACGCTCGTCTACGCCAATGGCCGCGCGTTCTGGGGCGTCGGCGCGGGCATCGTCGCCGACAGCGGACCCCGCCGCGGAGTGGGACGAGACCATGAACAAGGAGCGCGCGCTGTGGATGGCGGTGCAGCGCGCGGAGCGGGGGCACGGTGATCGCGGTCATCGACAACTACGACTCGTTCACGCTACAACCTCGTGCAGTACCTGGGCACGCTGGGCGCCGAGGTCTCCGTGCATCGCAATGACGCGATCACGGTGCGAGAGCTCGAGGCCATGAAGCCCGCAGGGCCTGCTGATCTCGCCGGGACCGGGTGAGCCCAAGGACGCCGGGCATCACCGAGGACGCGATCCGCGAGCTGCGCCGGCAAGATGCCGATCCTCGGCGTGTGCCTCGGGCACCAGGCGCTGGGCGAGGTCTACGGCGGGCGCGTGATCCGCGCGCCGCGGCTCATGCACGGCAAGACCAGTCCCGATCCTGCACAAGGGCCGCGGGCTCGTTCGCCGGGCTCGACAACCCGTTCGAGGCCACGCGCTATCACTCGCTGATCGTCGAGCGCGAGTCGCTGCCGGAGAGCTTCGAGGTCATGGCGTGGACGCCCGAGAACGAGCTCATGGGCATCAAGCACAAGCAGCACGAGACCTGGGGCGTGCAGTTCCACCCCGAGAGCATCCTCACCACGTCGGGGCCTCAAGCTGATCGAGAACTTCCTCACCCTGTGCCGCCAACAGGGGGTGCCAGACCGTGATCGTGTCCGCCATCGCGCCGCGCCGTCGCCCGTGAGGACCTGTCGCGCGACCTCGCTCGCGCCAGCATGGAACAGGTACTGCCGGCGAGGCCACGCCGGCGCAGATCGCCGGCCCTCGCCATCGCGCTGCGCATGAAGGGCGAGACCGCCGACGATCGCCGGGCATGGCGCAGGCCATCGCGACCGCGTGCCGCCGCTGCGCACGCGGCGCTCGCCGCTGCTCGACACCTGCGGCACGGGCGGCGGCGACGCGGCGGCACCAAGTTCAACATCTCGACCATCGGCGGCCATCCTCACCGCCTCGTGCGGCGTGGCGGTGGCCAAGCACGGCAACCGCGCGATGTCGAGCCGCACCGGCAGCGCCGACGTGCTGGAAGCGCTCGGCGTGCGACTCGACCTGACGCCGGAGAGTGCGGGCCGCTCGCTCGACGCGCTGGGCATCACGTTCCTGTTCGCGCCCAACTACCACACCGCCATGCGCAACGCCGCTGCCGCGCGGCGCGAGATGGGCGTGCGCACGGTGTTCAACCTGCTCGGGCCGCTCACGAACCCCGCGGGCGCCAGCCGCCAGCTGCTCGGGCGTCTACGACGACGCGCTCGTGCCCACGCTTGCCGAGGTGCTGCGCCGGCTGGGCAGCGAGCGCGCCATGGTGGTGCACGGCGCCGACGGCATGGACGAGCTGAGCGTGTTCGCGAAGAACCACGTGCGCGGAGCTCAAGGACGGGACGGTCCGCGAGTACGCGCTGGACCCGGCCGAGCTCGGGCTCGCGCACACCGACCGCGCCGCCGTGGCGGGCGGCAGCCCGCAGGAGAACGCCGCGCGCATCCGCGCGATCTTCGCCGGCGAGAAGGGCCCGGCGCGCGACATCGTGGTGCTGAACGCCGCTGCCGCGCTCGTGGTCGCCGGCCTGGCGCCCGATCTCGCCCGGGGATCGGCGGCGCGCAACAGGACTCGACTCGGGCGATGCTGCACGCAAGCTCGAGGAACTCGCCGTCGTTCCGAGGCTGACCACCATGTTCTGTCCGCGCTGCGGCACCTGGAACCTCGAAGGCGCGCTCCACTGCAAGCTGTGCGGCGAGGGACCGCAACCCGGCGTGGCCGCGATCGACCCGTCGTGGCGAGCGGCGCACGAGACGAGCGTGCCGCTGGAAGAGGTCCCGGTCTACGCGCGGGTTCTGGCGGCGATTCGCGGGGTGACGCTCGACTCGCTGGTGCTGTTCTTCCCGCTCGCCACACTCCGCGTGCTCAGTGGGCCTCGACATGACGGGGCGAGTCGAGGCCCTGACTCCACCGCGTGGTGGATCGCCTCCTGATCGAGGTGGTGCTGAGCTGGCTCTACGGCGCGTGGATGGTCTCGGCGGCCGGCGCGCGGCACGCTGGGGATGCAGGTCATGGACCTGCACGTCACGCGGCTCGCACGGCGAGCGCGTGTCCTTCGGACGCGCGACGGCGCGCTGCATGGCGCAGTTCCTGACCGTGTTCACGCTGGGCGTCGGCGTTCTCATGCAGGTGTTCACGCGCCGCGCAGGCAGACGCTGCACGACATGGTCTCCGGCACGGTCGTGGTGCGCACGCGCGGCCGAACGCGCGCCTGCGGCAGCGCCGGCATGGAGCGGGCGATGAGTGCGGGCACGTTCCTCGGCGCGGATCGCCGACGACCGGCGCCGCCGTGTGGCCGAGATGAAGCTCGCGACGCCCTCGCACCAGTGCTGCGCGCCCGGCTCGGGCCCGCCGGAGCCGGCTGGCCGGCTCGAGCGCGCGCTGCGTCCGCGGCGGTCCGGGCGGTGCGCTGAAGCTGCTGTGCGAGGTGAAGCGCGCCTCGCCAAGCCAGGGCATGCTCAACGAGCAGCGTGGACCCGGTGGCCATGGCGCGGCTCTTCCAAGCCGGCGGGGCGGCGCCGCGATCTCGCTCGTGACCGAGCCCGGATCACTTCCAGGGCAGCCTGGCAGTGGATGAATGCGGTGAGACCCGAGGTCTCGCTGCCGCTGCTCCCGAAGGACTTCGTCATCGACTCGTACCAGCTGCTGGATGCGGCCACGCGCGGCGCGGACGGCGTGCTGCTGCTGGCGGCGCTGCTGTCGGAGACGGAGATGCAGCGACTGATCGGCGAGGCCGACAGCTGGGCCTGGACCCGCTGGCCGAGGTGCACACGGTGGAGGAGCTGCACGCCGCACTGCGCGCAGGAGCGACGCTGGTTGGGATCAACCACCGCGACCTGCGCACGTTCGAACTCGACATGACCCTCGGCGAAGCTGCTGCCGCTGATCGCGCCGCCGCCGGTGACCGCCGTGGCCGAGAGCGGCCTGTCTCGGGCCAGCCGAGCTCGCACGCCTGCGCGCGACGCGCTGCGACGCGGTGCTGATGGGCGAGGTGTTCTGCCACCAGCGCCAACCCGGCCGCCAAGCTCTCGGACGCTGGCGACGGCCGCGCGGGGTGGAGCATGACGCTCGCGGCCGGGGTGTGAGTCGCAGGACGGTGGTGAAGGTGTGCGGGCTCACGCACCGCGATGACGCCGCGTGGGCGCTTGGATGCGGTGCGGACTGGCTCGGCCATATCGTCCGCGGCAACAGTCCCGCCGTGATCGAACCCGAAGCCGCCGCGGCGATCGCGGCGAGTCCGTGGAGGGTCGGCGTGAACGTGGCCGTCATGGTGGAGCGTCACGCCCGAACAGGCACTGGAGCTCGCGACGCCGGGCAGGCGCGGCTCGCGTGCAGCTGCACCGGGTGGAGCCCGGCCCACGGCCCGAGGACTTCCCGCTCCCGTGCACGTTCGCGGTCGGCGTCACGCCCACGGGCGCGAGCTGGCAAGGGGAGGAGCCGGCCGTGCGTCACCTGCTGCTGCTCGACACGGCCGAGGGCGGGCCTCGATGGCGGCACGGGGCAGGTCTGGCCGTGGCGCACCGCGAGCGCGATCGCTGTCGCGCCGCGACGTGATGCTGGCCGGCGGGCTTCCGCCGGACAACGTCGGCGGAGGCGATGTCGCGCGCTGCGTCCATTCGGCGTGGACGCCTCCTCAGGGCTCGAGAGCTCGCCGGGCCGTAAGGACCCCGAGACGCGTGCGGCGCTATATCGAGGCGGTGCGACTCTGCGACGCGAGCCTCGAGGAGGCGCGATGAGTGCACGCGCCGCCAGTGCCCGACGCCACCGGCCACTTCGGTCCCTACGGTGGCCGGTTCGTGCCCAGACGCTGCGTGGTGGCGCTCGAGGAGCTGAACGCGAAGCTACGACCGCGCCCAGGCCGACCCCGCGTTCCGCGCCGAGCTCGAGGCACGCTGCGCGACTTCGCCGGCCGGCCCACGCCGCTGGTCGAGGCGAAGCGCTTCTCGAAGCAGGCGGCTGCCGCGTGTTCCTCAAGCGCGAGGACCTGCTGCACACGGGTGCGCACAAGATCAACAACACGCATCGGCCAGTGCCTGCTCACGCAGGCGCATGGGCAAGCCGCGCGTGATCGCCGAGACCGGCGCAGGCCAGCACGGCGTGGCCACCGCGCCGCGGCCGCTGCGCACTGCGGGCCTCGAGTGCGCCGTCTACATGGGCGCCGAGGACGCGCGCCGCCAGCAGCTCAACGTCGAGCGCATGCGAGCTGCTCGGCGCCACGGTGCGCGAGGTGGACTCCGGCAGCCGCACGCTCAAGGACGCCATCAACGAGGCGCTGCGCGACTGGGTCACGCGCGTGCGCGACACGCACTACGTGCTGGGCTCGGTGCTGGGCCCGCATCCGTTCCCGCGCATGGTGCGCGACTTCCACCGCGTGATCGGCATCGAGGCTCGCGGAGCAGGTGCAGCGCAGCAGCTCGGCCGGCTGCCCGACGTGCTGGTCGCATGCGTGGGCGGCGGCAGCAACGCCATCGGGCTGTTCCACGCGTTCCTGGACGATCCCGACGTGCGCAAGGTGGGCGTGGAGGCCGGCGGCGAGGGCCTGGCCGACGGGCCGGCACGCCGCGCGCGTGCCTGAGCACAGCATCGGCGTGCTCCACGGCACGCGCACGCTCGTGCTCCAGGATGCGCGCGGCATGATCCGCGAGACGCACTCGGTCTCGGCCGGTCTCGACTATCCCGCGCTCGGACCCGAGCACGCGTGGCTCTTCGACCAGGGCATGGCGAGCTACGACAGCGTGACCGACGCCGAGGCGCTGGCGGCGTTCAGAAGCGCTGTCGCGGCTCGAGGGCATCCTGCCCGCGCTGGAGTCGGCCCACGCGCTGGCGTGGGTGCTGCGAGAGGCCACGAAGCTCGGCCGCGAGGCTACGCTCGTGGTGGCGAACCTCTCGGGCCGTGGCGACAAGGACGTGGCCGAGGTGCTTGCGCGTCACGGGGAGGGCGATGTGAGCGCGCTGACCAGATTCCAGCACCGCTACGAACGCGCCTCCGGCCGGCGCCCAGCTTCCACGCTGCTGCTGCTGCACGGCACCGGCGGCAACGAGAGCGACCTGCTGCCGGTCGGGCGCGCCGTCGCGGCCGACGCGGCCGCTGCTCTCGCCGCGCGGCCAGCGTGCTCGGAGCACGGCATGCCGCGGTTTCTTCCGCCGGCTCGCCGAGGGCGTGTTCGACGCACGAGGACCTCGGTGGCGCGCACGCACCAGAACTGGCCGACTTCGTGGCCGCCGCGGCGGCGCGCTACGGGTTCGACCCGACGCGCGTGGTCGGCGGTGGGGTTCTCGAACGGCGCCAACATCGCCGCGTGCCATGATGCTGCTGCGGCCCGAGACGCTGGCCAGGCGCGGTCCTGCTGCGTCCGATGGTGCCGTTCGTGCCCGAGACGCCGCCCTCGCTCACCGGGCGGCGGGTGATGGCGGCGCGCGGACGACACCATCGTGCTCGTGCCCGCCGCGCAGGTGGAGCAGCTGACCGCCATCCTGGCGACGCGGGGCTGACACCACGCTTCACTGGTCGCCGGGCCGGGCACGACACTCGACCGCGCCGATCACCACCTTTGCCTTGGCGTGGTAAGGAGGGCAGCGCGCTGGGTATGGCGCATCGCGAGCCGCCGCCGCGCGCACGGCGGCGAGCGAGAGTGCTCGCAAGTGACTGTGCCCACCCATACCCTATTGCCGCATGAATCGCCTGCTTTTTCGCCCGTTGCGCCCGTAGCTCAGCTGGATGAGCGATCAGCCTCTCGGAGCTGAAGGTTACAGGTTCGACCCCTGTCGGGCGTGCGCCACCATGACCCCCGGGCCCGCGTGAGCGCCTTCAGAGCCCCCCATCCCAGACGCGCGCTTCCAGCCGAAGGCGTCGCGTTGAGATGGCGTCCGTGTTCGACGGCGTCTGCTGGGCGCCACGATCTGACTCTGAATCAGCAGGTCATGACGCTGGAAGCCAGGACTCGGCGTGGCGCGAAGCGATGTGGCAGCAGCGTGCCCGCGGCCGGCGGCACGCGTGCTGGACCTGTGCACGGGCGGCACGGCGTGTTCGCTGACCGGGCTCTGCCGGCCACCGGGCCGGACCGTGCTCGGCATGGACGTGAGCCTGGCGATGCTGCGCGTGGCCGCGGCCGACGACGGCCGCGGGCGGGTGGGCGGCGCGGCTCGCGTGCGCGGACGGCTTCCAGCTTGCCGCTGCGCGACGGCGCGCTCGACGCGGTCACAGTGATGGCGTTCGGGATGCGCAACCTGCGCCCGCGCCGTCGGGCGCTGGCCGAGATCGCGCGCGTGCTGCGCGGCGGCGGCCGGCTGGTGGTGCTCGAGGCGGCTGCGCCCGCGCCCCGGGCCGCTCGCACCGTTCGCACGCTGGTGGATCCGTCACGCGATCCCGCTGTTCGGGTCGGCTGTCGCCCGACCCCACGGCGTACCGCTACCTCGCCGAGAGCATCTTCGGTTCGGCTCAGGCCCCGAGTTCGAGGCCGACCTCTCCGCCGCCGGGTTTCCGGCTGGTCTCGGCGCGCGCTCGTTCCTGTTCGGTGCGTGCGCGACTGTGGGTGGCCGAACGCTGGGCCGGTCGTTGGGCCAAAAGCCACCGAGCCGGCAGCTTTCGTGCAGAGCGCAATGCCGCACATCGGGCGGGATCGCGCAGGCGACGACGGGTGAGGATCGGGTTCGCGAACGAGACCACGGTGTGGCGGCTCGCGCGCGGTGCCACGTCACCTTGGCGCTCACGCTCGCTCTCGTGCTGGGCGCTCGTCGTGTGGGTCAAGGTGAATGATGGCCTGCCGTTATCGCCACCCAGCGCGCCGCCGGCTGGGTGCTCCTGGTCGGCGGACTGCGTGGTCTTCGGCGCGCGCAGCCTTGGTTCAGTGGCTCGCCTGGTCGGCCGTCAGGGCGGGGAGCCGCCCTCGCTGAGCGTGGCACGAGCGTTGCGACTCTCCGGTGGCTTTTACCCAATCCACTGGACGGACCCATGCCTGGACGCGAACGACTTCTGGCCTCGCTTGTCGAGCTCCGCGGTCACCCGGGGGGCGCAAAGCGCCCCGAGTGTCGTCTCGGATGCACTGTCGCCTGGCGCTCGATGCTTTCCGAGCAATGGCA
>ERZ1370068.652-contig-10596_pt1 | contig 32294 bp, 55 predicted proteins | sample MGYA00561227_ERZ1370068 | MGnify/ENA primary metagenome ERZ1370068 (study PRJEB38410, sample SAMEA6850437) | metagenome | study: Metagenomic assessment of the ecological functions of the soil: analysis of the soil microbiota associated with the...
TTGTTGGCATAAAGATTGCAGCTGTTGGTGATGACACCGCAAGGCAGCACAGACAGTCGGATGGGGACGCGGATCTCGGTCCTGTAATTCGGCCAGGCGGTGCAAAAACTATGAAGTGGTCCGGCCTCTGACCGACGAATGGAGGGCAGGCTCGCCGAATGTGAGGTTGGTAGAGCTATCGCTAGCTGACGATCGATGCGTCTTTGTCGAGCGTCGAGCCACAACGTCATGGCTGCTGCGCATATCAGGAGCAGCAGGACAATGATGATCAAAAACTGCGGCATTATAGCTGCCTCATGGCCTCAGCCCAAGCTCGATCAAGCCCATAATAGACAAGACGGCTCTTGAATTTTGGGATTGCTTGGGTGGACCTATAGGTGCCCGATATCCGTCCGTGAACATCCTCCTGTTGGTACTCGAACGCTGCGATGTCATTGGTGGTGATCACATCGCCTTCCAGGCCGATCACCTCGCTAATTTGGACAATGCGACGTTGTCCATCGCGCATGCGTTCTACTTGCACGATGATATCCAACGCAGCGACGATCTGAGATCGAATCGCCCGCGACGGCAGATTTACCTGTCCCATCTGCACCATGTTTTCGATACGGGTCAGGGCGTCGCGGGCGCTGTTAGCATGCACCGTGGAGATCGAACCGTCATGGCCGGTGTTCATCGCTTGCAGCATGTCAAACGCTTCAGGGCCGCGCACCTCGCCTACGACGATCCGGTCAGGACGCATGCGCAGGGCATTCCACACCAGATCGCGTTGTGTCACCTGCCCCGTGCCTTCGAGGCTGGGAGGCCGGGTCTCCAAGCTGATCACGTGCGGCTGTTGAAGCTGCAACTCTGCCGCATCCTCGATGGTGACAATGCGTTCACTGTGATCAATGAATTGGCTCATGGCGTTCAACAGCGTCGTCTTGCCGGAACCGGTACCGCCAGAGACCAGAACATTGAGCCGAGACCGGGCGGCAATCTCCAGCAATCGTCCCATGGCCGCGGTCATTGTGCCGTTTTCGATCATTCCGGCCATATCATAACGGCGACTTGGAAATTTGCGGATGGAAATGCAGGGGCTATGGATCGCCAGCGGCGGGAAGATGATGTTGACCCGGCTGCCGTCCGGCAAGCGGCAATCCACCATCGGACTGGATCTCGTCAATGCGCCGTCCAACTCGCGCCGCAATCTTCTGCGCCACCGATGCGATGTGATCATTGTCGCGGAATCGTATCGCGACCCGTTCCAGCTTGCCCTTTCGCTCGACATAAACGTTACTTGGTCCGTTGACCATGATATCGTTAATCGATTCATCCAGCAGGAGCGGACGGAGCGGCCCGTAGCCGGTCATGTCGTCCGCAATCTCGTCCGCTAGCTGAAACTGCTCGCGACCTGACAGTTCGAGCCGTTCCTGGTTGGCGATTCCATGGATGATTTCCTCGATCTGCCGCCGAAGAACATCGCGCGAAACAGTTGCGGCCACCGATGGCTCAATCTGCTCGATGACTCGTTCGCGCAGCGAAGCTGGCATCACGGGTTGCTCGGTCGGAGGTTCGTCGCGCCTTGGCGTCAATGCAGGCAGCGCTGGCATGCCGGCAGCGTCAATGCAGGCAAACGAGTTGGCGTGCCGTCGCGCTCGCGCGTACCAAATGTTTTCATCGCCCGAGCAGCCTCCTGAACCATCCCTTCCGCTCGGCGCCGACACCAGCGATCTCCCGTACAATTGGGGCGAGGTGACGTCGCAGTCCTGATACGTGCTGTAGAGCCGGAATTCCGAGATTGACCGCTTGGGTCATCCCCTTGCCGAGATCAGGAATCACCATGTCTGGTTTTGCGCCTAAGGCCTTGACGATCGTTGCCGTGGGAAGGCCCCCGGCACGATTGGCACGATTGAGCAAAGTAAAGACTCGATCTTTACCGGCGATGTTGGTGACGGCGGCGCGGAGTGCATGGGCATTGCGTAGCCCGGTCACTTCCGCTTCCAGCAGCACCAGCACGTGGCGAGAAAGAGTGATCACCGGATGGATGGCTGGCACCAACGGGACTGGTAAATCGACAACGATGTAATTGAACCGTTGACGGAGCAGACCCAGCACATGCCTCACCCCGCTTCAGTGATGTCTAGCTGCGCATCCAAGTCCTCATCGGCGGAAATCAAGCAAACTCGCTCGTTGACTTCAATTGCCGCGCGTTCGAGGAACAGCGTGTCCGCCCGCATCGGGTTTTCCAGAGCGATGCGCAGCCCTGGCCCAGGCCGAACACCCAACATCACTGCTGTTTCGCCGCCTTGTAGATGAAGGTCGAGCAGCGCGACCTTGGCCTTCGTGGTCTCGGCCAGTTGCAGTGCGAGATTGATAGCGATACTCGTTGCTCCGGCGCCCCCTGCGCACCGCAGATCGAGATCACATGCCCGCCACGATCGGTCGGACCGGGCGCCACGTCGCCAAGCAGCTTCGGGCGTAGCTGGTTTAGCACCATATCGCGCGTGAGCGGCCTCGGAAGGTACTCGCTCAAGCCGAGTTCCATAAGCGCGCGGTAGAAGGGGATATCTGTGCTCTCACCGATCAGAGCCACCCGGACATCGGGTGGGCAGACGCGGGACAACCTTTCCAGTTCGGTAAATGGATCATCGATTCCACTGATGTCTGCCACCAACGCGAATAGCTCGGTGTCGGTTTCGAGCATCCGTATGGCATTACGGATCGTGCCACGCTTGACCTCTAAGTTGCTACCTTCGAGGCCTTTGCGCAGAGCCGCTGCACTAAGGTCGTCATTGACGAAACAGACGATTCGGTTGCGCGATACAACAGACGTAGTTGCTTCGGGCGGACTGACTACTGCAAGATTAGCGCTCATCAACTGTTTCTCCGACAACATTGTGTCGCCTGCGCCTGAATCACCACCGTTGCACTCCGGCGGGAAATTTCCGGCGACGCATCGCAGCCCGTGTCCCCTGAATCTTGTTTCTTGACTGAGTATTCCGTAGCCTTACCACTTGCATGAATCACCACCGCTGCACGGGCGCCGGCAATTGCATCCTGGCGGGCAATTTCCGGCGACACATCGCAGCTGGATATAGTGCCCGTGTCCGCTGTATCCCCGACTGCTGCCCGCACGGCCAAGCGAGAGCGTTCCGAGATATTTTGCGACTGTGATCTTCTTGACCTGCTCTGGCGCAAGCTGCAATGACACGGTTTGCGCTACGGTTTTGCGCTACCCTACCGGCCGTGGCGTTAATGGCTGGCCGCCTTGCTCCATCTCCTGGTCAATCGCAATGATTCTGAATATTGCGTAGAACGGTTTTGCGCTAACGGCGCGACGCGCGATCTGTCTTCTCGACCACTCGGGTCAACACGACATCCACATAATCACCCGGCCTGATTAGGCCCGAGACGCCAGACTCCGCGTCAACCTTTGATGCTGATGGCACGGCTATTCGGTGCCAAGACGCTGGCGAGGAAACCCTGATCTCGCGGGCAACAGGTCTGCAACGTGACGGGACTGCCAGCGTCGAGGAACTTCGCTGAACCAGAGATCCGCGGAAATTCGGTCTGGCGCCGGGCGCTTCAAGGATCGCCCGGCCGGAACACTATCCGATGGCGTCGAGCGTACTGCGAAAATCTTCTGCCGGGGCCAATGTACCTTTCGGCAGCGGACGTGCCGCGACAAGGTAGCTCACGACAGAGAGAGGCGCGCCGGCGCCTTCTCTCCGAACTCGGCAGGGATTACCTGCGGCCGGCTCATGCTGAGGTAATAAGCCTGAGCGCTGTAGTTGCGAGCAGCAGCACCATGATGATCGAGAGACGCAAAAAGTAGATGACATGTCAAAATCTCCTGGCTGAAAACGGTCCAAATACCACCGCACGCTATGGCAACCCCGTAAGGTAGCGGTGCGTGTCGCAAATTGCGCCAACGCTCTATCGCGTAGACGCGGCGTAGGAACGACGATCCGGCGGGCGCTAGCCTGGGATATGGCAGGAGGCGCATCATCAGATGCACCAGGGCAAGAACGCCGCCGGCCAGCGCGGTTATGGTCAGCAACTGAATCACGCCCATCAACGGGAGACCAATCGCCAATGCGACCAGCAGCTTGACATCGCCGCCGCCAATCCATCCCCGCTGGTATGATGACTAACAGCAGCAGCAGCAGGATTGTCGCGGCGATCAGCGATTCGGCAACTTGCATCGGGCTGGCAAATTGACCAGCGATCCCGAGTAGCGCCAGCACCAGACAAATTTCATTTCGGATCAATCGTGTCGCGATATCGATCATTGCAACATATAGCAACAATAGTATTTCCAGAAACGAGGCTGTGGGAGCAATCCAACTCATCGAATGACGACGTGCGCTCCAAAAAAGTAGAGGCAGGATCGTACGCCCTGATTTGGACCAGTGGCGGTGTTAACCTCCGCCAAGAGTAGAGACAGCTGCGCCGATCTGCTCATCGCACTCGTCAGCGCATTGGGTGATGGAAGCAGCTGCGATAGTTCGAACGCAGCACTCACTGCGGTGACGACAAAGCCGTAACGATTACGTATTCCAAGGACACCACGCCGTCGTTGTCCGTGCCCAAACGCTTCAACGCGTCGGTAATCAATGTGATACCTCAACATAGGAGAAATCCCCCACAAGCAGAATTTTGGGAAACGAGGCAGTGCGACCAAATCAACTCATCAAGTAAAGGCCTCAGGGTGGGCGTGAGGGGCTGGCCTGCCCCCTCCGCCGGAAGTCAAACTTTGAAGAGCGGCGATAGCAGCCGTGATCTGTGCCGAGCCCCGCGGTCAGTGCCGCGGTGACAGTGCCGGCGCCCGTACCGCTGAACACGGCAATCACTACGGTTACGATGCAAGCGGCGACGTGACGTACTCGGAACGATACCTGCCGTCCACCCGCGCGCAGACGTCAACGCTTTCGGTGGTCTTGATGGAATACTACGAGGAAACCCCTCAGTCAGGAGCCGGATTTTTGCAGAACGCGTTGGCAGAAAAAGGAATTGCCAACTTTTCTCCCATCCTGCAGCAGCCAAAATGCTGTCATTACCATGGCGGGGCTTCGCCCTGTAATTCACGAACGATGCGATGGAAATTCCGGGTTACCCGAGGTCTGGGCCGCCACGACGCCCACGTTGGGGAGGCCGCTTGTTTTCGATGTTTCGGGCCAGACTGCCGGCCGACGCGCAATCGAATGTCGATGCCCTGCGCGATGCCCTTGCTGTCGAAATATCGAACCCCGCAGCTCGTTAGTCCGCGATTATGTTAGCGCTGATTTGCCGAGATTTCCATCATAGCGATGAACTCGGATGCCGGGTCGCACGCACCGTTACGTGGATCATCGCGGCAGCGCGGCGATACAGCCAGGCGAGAGTGGGGCCGCTGCTGTTTGCTTGGTGGCGCGGTTCGGCGCACGTAATGGCCGTTCCCCCATCCACTGGACGGGGACGGCGGGAGGGGCCCTCAATTCCTGGATCAAAGCGCAATGCGTCGAAACCCGCAGTATCATTCGTCACGGCAATGCCCAGCCTGCTTCAAATGAACCGTCTACACTCGCAGGAATTGTCGTCGAACCTCTTGCCGTTCTCCCGGAGAAACAAACCACGGGACTGTCGTCCGCGGATCGTCGAGCGTGACGGCAAAGCGAATCAAAATCCGCTCGATTATTCGGACGAATTCAAGCTCGCATTTGGAAAAAGTCAAAAATGCCCCCAGAGCGGAAGGGGTTTAGGTTTGGTCATATCCGGCGTTGGCGAAGTAATTGGCGCATTCGGCCGGTGAGACGGTGTTGAGGATCGGAGCGATAGCATCGTAGACGGCCTCGGTGGTTCGCTGTGCGGCTTTGCGCAGCCAGTGTTTGAACTTGGCGAAGAACTGCTCGATCGGGTTCAGATCGGGCGAGTATTTCGGCAGGTAGAAGAGCCGGGCGCCGGCGGCACGGATGGCGCGACGCACGGCGTTGGCCTTGTGCGAGCCGAGATTGTCCATGATGACGATGTCGCCGTGCCGCAGGGTCGGGACCAGAACCTTCTCGATGTAGAGAAGGAAGGCTTCGCCGTTGATCGGCCCCTCGATGAACCACGGAGCGGTGATGCGATCGTGGCGCAAAGCGGCCATGAAGGTCATGGTCTGCCAGCGGCCGTGCGGCACCTTGGCTTTGAGGCGTTGACCGCGCGGCGCCCAGCCCCGCAGCGGCGCCATATTGGTTTTGGTCCAGGTCTCATCGATGAACACCAGCCGAGTGGGATCGATCCGATCCTGATACTTGGTCCACTGCACCCGCCGACGGGCGACATCGGGACGATCCTGCTCGGCGGCAATCAGCGTCTTTTTGTAACTGAGCTTCTCAGCGTGGACGAACTCCCACATCGTGCGGTAATCGACCTTGAGGCCACGCTCAGCGAGTTCGGCCACCAGCCCGCGCACGGTAAAATCCTTCCGGCACCGTTGCATCAGCCATTCGCGGTGCGGCCCCGCAATCTTCTTTGGCCGATAGCCGCCGATCTGGTCCGGCTTGACGCTGCCGGTCTCGTGGAAGCGCTGCACCCAGTTGATCGCCGTGCTGATGCCCACCCCAAATTGGGCTGCCGCCTGATGCCGCGACAGGCCGCCTTTGATAACAGCCCTCACCACCCGCTCACGAAGGTCGTCCGAATAGGCTCGTCCCATCCATGCTGGCCTCCTTCCCAGCCAGCATGTTGAATCAGAAGCCTTCCGATTTGGGAATCCTCAATCGATTCAAACTAGACCCATCCCGCTCAGCGTGGAATTTCAATAGCTTGGCAGTTTGTTTCAAAATGCAAAACGATCCTCGCAGGGACGATCAGTCCTCAAGGCAACGGGCCTGCGCCATCGCGCCGGCCGCTTCCAGCGCGGCGACCTGGTCCGGCGGAATGCCCCAGTCCGCGAGCGCCTGCCGGCTGTCGCGCCCGGGCGCGGGCGTCGGTCGGCGAAGCGTCGGAGGGCGTGCGGGAAAATCGCGGCGCCGGGCTCGGATGCCGCAGGCCATCAAACGTGGCATAGACCTCGCGGGCCTGCATCTGCGGATGCCCGGGCGCCTCGTCGATCGTCAATACGGGCGCGAGACAGGCGTCGCGGCCCTGCCGCGCTCGCCACCCATTCGTCGCGCGTACGCGTTGCGAAGATCTCGGCGAAACGCTTGCGCATCTCTGGCCACGCCGCGCGGTCGTTCTGGTCCGGGAGACGTTCGCCGTCGATACCCATCACCTTGACGAGATTGGCGTAGAAATTGCGGCTCGATGGCGCCGACCGCGACAAACTTGCCGTCGCTGGTGGCATAGCTGCCATAGAACGGCGCGCCGCCATCGACAATGTTGTCTGCGCGCCGCCCGGTCCAGCTGTCCCTGCTGACGAAAGGCCTGGAACGCCGACATCAAATGCGTGACGCCGTCGATCATGGCGACGTCGATCGTTTGTCCCCGGCCCGATTGACGCGCTTCCATCGCAGCGGCGAGCAGACCGACCACCAGATAGAGCGCGCCGCCGCCGAGATCGGCGACAAGATTGAGCGGCGGCGGCGGCGGCCGGTCGGCATCGCCCAGGCAATGCAGCGCGCCCGTCAGGGCGAGATAGTTGATGTCGTGGCCCGCCTCCTGCGCCATCGGTCCTTGCTGCCCCCAGCCCGTCATCCGTGCGTAGACCAGCGACGCGGATTGATCGCGATGGCAGATATCAGGACCGAGCCCGAGCCGTTCCATCACCGGTCGGGCGAAACCCTCTCGATCAGGGCATCCGCCTTCGCCACCAGATCAAGCACCGCCGACGACCGCCTGCGGCTGCTTGAGGTCGAACGCAACCGAACGCTTGTTACGATTGTAGAAGTCGAAGCGCGGCGGCTAGTCCGGCTCGACGCCCGGCTTGGCGATGCGGTCGATCCGCAGCACGTCGGCGCCGAGGTCGCCCAGCAGCGCTCCGGCGAACGGCGCGGGGCCGATCCCGCCCATCTCGACGACGCGAAAGCCATCCAACGGTCCCGTCACGATCAAGTCCCCTCTCTCGGCAATCAATGTCAGCGGTGGAACCGGACGGCGTCATCGATAGCGGCGCGGCCGACGCGCGCGGCGTTGGCCTTGACGTTGTGGTCCTCGTAACCGAACGAAACGCCGAACAGCAGTTTGTAGTTCTGCGGGAATGCCGAGCTGCTCGCGGATGATTTCGGGAAACAGCCTGAGCGCGCCCTGCGCGCAGGACGCGATGCCGCGCGCGGTCAGCGCCAGCATCTAGGGTTTGCGCATACATGCCGATATCGGCGGCCTCGCGAGTGTCGAACGGCGTCGGCATGAAGATCAACACAGCATGCGGCGCGTCGAAGAAGGCGTGATTGCGGATATAGGCCATCTTGCGGCCGATCACGTCGCTCCGCGCAACCCCATCGCGCCGTATAATTTCTGCGCCGCGTCCACCTGCCGCTCGCGATAGATGCCGGTGAATTTGCCGTCGGCCGGCCAGATCCGGCTTGATCGGCTCGTCGCGCATCCCCGCCGCGACCAGCGCACGCGCGCAGCCGTTGCAACGCTTCGCCCGATACGACATGCGGCGTCCAGGGCTGCACATTGCAATTCGACGGCGACCATTGCGCAAGCTCGAACACCTCACGCAACGTCGCCTCCGGAATCTCGTCGGGCAGAAAGCCGCGCACCGAACGGCGGCGCCGGATCGCCTCGTCGACGTTCATGGCCGGCCGTTCGTGCATATTCATCGTTCTTCCTCGATCAACGCGACGCCGCGCGTCGCATAGGCGCGCCAGATGTCGTCCGACACGCGCGGCGTCCGGCAACACACCGTGCTGCCGAGATCCCGCGCGCGGCGACGCCAGCGCTGCCGACCGCGCCGCGAAACATCGCAAACACCTGGTGGAATCGTCGTCAGGCGCTCGGTCGCGCCGGACAGTTGCGTAATAGAGTTCGAGGTAATCGTGCTCGGATGGAATGCCCAGCTCGGCCAGCGGCAGGCCGAGCAATCCGCCGTTTTCGTCGGGCGCCATCAGCCAGGCCTGGCTGTTGAAGGCGAGATCGACCAGCGGATGGCCGAGCGTCGAGAGCTCCCAGTCGAGCACGCCGATCACCGCGCGGCTCGGTCGCATGGAACATCACGTTGGCGATGCGGAAGTCGCCATGGCAAAGCGCTGCGGTCTCGCTTTCGGGCACGCGCTCGGACGAGCCAGCGCGACCATCGCGATCGAGCGCCGGGTTGTCGTCGTCGCCGCGTCGGAATTTCGCCCATTGCTCCGACCAGCGCTTGAGCTGGCGGGCGAAATAGTTTCCCGGCCTGCCGAAGTCGGCCAGGCCGAGCGCCGCGATAGTCCGAGCCGGTGAATGGCCGCCAGCGTGGCGCACCATCGAGTCGAACAAGCCGCCCGGTCGCTCGCGCGCGACGAGTCCCGGCGTCGCGAACTCGTTGAAGACGCGGCCGTCCAGCCATTCCATGAGATAGAACGGCGTGCCGACGATCTCGCGATCCTCGCAGTAGCGATAGGGCTTCTGGCGCCGGCACGGCGCTGCCTTGCAGCGCCGTCAGCACGCGATATTCGCGGTCGATCGCATGCGCCGACGGCAGCACATTCCTGCCGGCTGCTTGCGCAGCACCGCGCGCCACTCGCCGCGGCTGCAGGAAATAGGTCGGGTTCGACATGCCGCCATGCGTGCGCTCGACCTGCAGGTCGGATCGGCGCCGACCGAGCCAGCCCTTCAGATACGCGTCGAGCCGCGCCGACGTCGAAGTCGACGCCACGGTCGGGCGCGGTCGGTCGCCCGTCATCACGCGTGCTGGCCTGCTTGCCGCTGAAGCTGAACAGGTACTGCGCGACGCGCCGCATCTGCACTTCCTCGGTAGCCCTCGGTGATGCGATAGCGGCGGTGGTGGCGGTAGATGTGCTCGAACGGCAGCGCGCGGCTGTAGCCGATGCCGCCATGCACCTGCATCGCCCGGTCGGCCGCCTCGCAGCACAGCCGGTTCGCGCGGAAGTTGCAGATCGAGACCATGTCGCTGATCTCCAGCGGGTTCTGGCGGTCCATCTGCCAGGCGGTGCTGGAAGATGAAGTTGCGCACCATCTCGCACTCGGCGCACAGCTCGACGAGCGGAAACTGGACCGCCTGCTTCTTCGACGAGCGGCTCGCCGAAGGCGATCCGCGTAGCGCGCGTACTTCGACCGCCTCGGCGATGCAGTAGCGCGCCGCGCCGGCGCTCGCCGCCGCCTGGCGGATCGCGGTTCTCGTGGACGAAGCGCTGCGCCACGATCGAGGCCCTCGCCCTCCTTGTGCAGGATCGCGCTGTCGGGGACGCGCACGCTCTTCAGCTCCGACCTCCGCGTGATCGCTCGGCATGTTGAAGGTCCAGTGGTTGTAGAGGATGTTGTGGCCGGGCGTGTCGGTCGGCACGATGAAGGCGGTGATGCCGCTGGCTGTCGCCCGGCTTGCCGGAGGTGCGCGCGAACACCAGGTTGCCGTGGGCGCGCGCGACCTGGCTGTTCCAGCGCTTCATGCCGTTGATGACCCAGTGGTCGCCGTCGCGCACGCCCGGTCGTCTCGAGCCAGGTCGCGTCGCTGCCGTGGCCGGGTTCGGTCGAGTGCGAACGAGAGGTGCTTGCTTGCCGCTGATCATGCCCTCGATGTAGAGCTTCTGCTCGCGCGTGCCGTAGGCGGCGAGCGCCGGGATGATCGGGAAGTTGCCGACGATCGACGACTCGTCCTGCAGGTCGTTGTGCAGGCCCAGTCCCTTGGCGGCGAGGTGCTCGCGGATCGCCGCGATCGCCAGGTTCGACGCGGCCTGGCCGCCGCACGATCTTCGGCAGGCCGTAGGCGCAGGTGGCCCGCCTTGTCGGCGCGCCGCTCCATCTCGCTCGATCAGCGCCCGCCATTCGGCTGCGCGGACGGCCGTCGTTCTCCCAGTCGGTGCGCGCGTGTCTCGCGCCGGTGGTCGAAGAACTGCATGTGCTCGCGTCGTGCGAGCGGCTTGATCTCGGCCTCGATGAAGGCGTCGAGCTCGGCGAGCTTGGCGGTGATCTCGGCTGGCAGTTCGAAAGTCCATGGCAGGCCTCCTGGAACGCTCTGATTCTCGTTGAGCGTTCTAGAGCGCGATCCGGCCTTGCAGGGTGGGTGCTGCTGACGCCGCCGTCGACCGCAGAGCAGTTGGCCGGTCGACGTAACGAGCGATCGTCGCTGGCGAGGAACGCCGCCATCGCGGCGATCTCGTGCGGCTGGCCCGGCCCGCTTGCAGCGGCGTCACGTGGCCGAGCGTTGGCCTCGACGCCGCGCGCGCGCGCGTCCTCGAACACCTTGCGCGTCAGCTGCGTCTCGACCAGCCCGGGCAGGATCGGCGTTGACGCGCACGCCGGTGCCGGTGAACGCGTTGGCCGCCGTCTGCGCCAGGCTGTTGACCGCCGCCTTGCTCGCGCTGTAGGAGATGGCGCCGGCATTGGCGCGCAGCGAGGCGGCCGACGAGGTGAGGATGATCGAGCCGCTAGCCCTGCGCGGTCATGCGGCGGCCGGCATACTTGACGGCGAGGAAGCAGCTGATGGTGTTGATGCGGTAGACTTCCGTACCACTCGTCCACCGTCTGCTCCGAGCAGCCGGCGTGTTGTTCCCGGTGACGCCGATATTGGCGAAGAAGATTTCGAGCCCGCCGAATTCGACGACGCAGCGCTGCAGACCATCTCGGCGACGTTCTCCTCGACCGCTGCATCCGTGATCAACGCCGACGCGATCGCCGCCGTCGTCTCGGATAGCCGCCGCCGTCTCCTCGGTATTGCCAGGCGCCGGCCGACCACCAGCACCGACGCGCCTTCCGCGCGAAGCGGATCGCGCTCGCGCGGCCGATGCCGCTGCCGCCGCCGGTCACGACCGCACGCTTGCCCGCTAGTCGGTTCATGGGTCTCTCCTATCTGGCAGGGATCGTCCAACCGCCGTCGCGCGGTCGACGACAGCGCGCCCTGATGTAGCTCGCGTCGTCGCTGGCGAGGAACGCGGCCAGCGCTGCGATCTCTTCGGGGTTCGCCGAAGCGCCCGGCAGGCATCTCGGCCTGACGCGCTTGGCGATCGTCGCTTCATCGAACTGCGCATTCGAAGCCGGCGTGCCGATCATGCCGGGCGCGATGACGTTGACGCGGATTTTCCTGGCGCTCAGCTCGATCGCCGACGCGCGCGAGAGGCCGACGACGCCGGCCTTCAATGCGGAATAGGCAATCGAGATCCTTGGCCGGGTTGAATGCCGACACCGAACTCAGGTTCACGATCGAGCCGCCGCCACGGCGCTCCATCTGCGGCGCTGCCGCTTGCGTGGTCCAGATCAGGCCGTGCACGCCGACCGCGAACATGCGATCGACCGTCTCAGGCTCGATCTGCGCCAGCGGCTCGAAGCGCGCCCAGACCGCATTGTTGACCAGGACCGCGACCGGCGCGGCGAAATCGCTCGATCCGCGCAAACAGCGCGTGGACGTCTTCGCGCTTGCCGACGTCGACGCCATAGGCCCTGGCTTCGAACGCCCTTGCTCTTCAGGCCCATCGACGGCAGGCTCCAGGCGGCGCGCGCTGACGTCGACACAGGCGATGCGACCGCCCTCCTGGCCGAAGCGCTCGGCGATCGCAAGGCCGATGCCGCGCGCGGCGCCGGTGACGACGCACACGCGACCCTGAAGTCGGGAATTCATGCGCTGGCCTTGTGCGGCGGTTCGGCGAACGGCCTTCGCGATCTCGCGAAGCTGGATATTTCTGCACCTTGTCCGCCGGGGTCTTCGGCAGATCGGCGACGATCTCGATGCGTTCCGGCCAATATTGTTTCGCGACCTTGTGCTCCGCCATCAGCGCCTGCACGCCAGCCAGATCGAGCGTCTGGCCGGGACGCAGCACCACAAATGCGCAGGCGCGTTCGCCCAGCCTCGGGTCCGGATATCCGACGATCGCCGTCGCAAGCACGGCGGGATGCTTGAACAGCAGGTTCTCGATATCGAAGACCGGCACGTTCTCGCCGCCGCGGATGATGATGTCCTTGATGCGGCCGTCGATGCGGATGTAGCCCTCGTCGTCCATGTAGGCCATGTCGCCGGTGTCGAACCAACCCTCGGCGTCGAACGGCTCCATGTCCTCGCGCTTGTAGTAGCCGAGGCACATCTGCGCGCCGCGCACCTTGAGCAACCCTTCTCGCCGACCGGCGCCGGCGATCCGTCCATGCGAAGCACTTTCACCGCGACGCCCTCGAGCGGACGGCCGTCGGTCTTCGAGGATTTCTCGAGCGCCCGCTCGGGCTCTGTCAACGTGCTCGACAGCGATCCGGTCATGCCCCACAGCGAACAGACTCTGAGATCGAGTTCGCGATAGACGCGGTCGATCAGCGCGGGTGGAATCGGCGCGCCAGCGCAAAGGAATTTGCGCAGCCGCTCAGGTTTTGCCGCGCCACCGGCGACCGCCTCGCACATGTCGGCGAGAAAGGTTGCCGCACCAGCCGAATAGGTAACGCCTTCATTGGCCATGATCGCGATGCCGCGCTTCGGCTCCCACACGTCCTGGAAGATGACGGAGGCGCCGATCTTGAGGCCGAGCAGCATGCCCGCCGCGAAGCCGGTCATAGTGGCCAAGCGGCGAACAGACCAGCATCGTGTCGTTGGTGTCGAGGCCGAAGCGTCCGGCGAGCGCGATGTTGCAGGCCAGCAGCGTATTGAGGCAATGCATGACGCCTTTGGGCGAGCCGGTGGTGCCCGACGTGAACATCAGCACCGCCATCTGATCGGCGGGAAGCGCGCCGATCTCGCCGACCGGGGCGGGCCGAGACGGTCGCTTCCGCGATAGCAGCGCCTGGTCGAAGCTGTTCGCCCCCTCGCCGTCGACAACGATGATGTGCTGAAGTTTCGGCAATTTGGGTTGCAGCGTCGCGCCATCGCTCTCGTGGTCGAAGCCGCGGAACAGTCTTCGGTACGATCAACAGCTTCGTCTCGGCGAAGCCGAGCATGTAGCTCGAGCTCGTGCTCGCGGAAGATCGGCATCAGCGGATTGACGACGGCGCCGACCCGGAAGGCGGCAAGCGCGATCACCGCGAATTCCCACCAATTGGGAAGCTGAACCGAGACGACGTCACCGCGGGCCGATGCCGAGGCGCTTCAAGGCGGCGGCGGCGCGCGAAATCAGATCGCCGAGTTCGGCGTAGGTGAAGCGCCTCGCCTCGGCACGATCGGCGCGGTCGGCCAGAAGCGCGAGTTTTCCCGGCGTTGCCGCGACGGTCCGCTGAAGAAACTCGTCGAAGCTCTTGTCGACCCAGAAAGCCACCGTCGCGCATCGATCGCGCGTGGGCGACCGGATCGAAGCGATTTCCGCTCATGCGTAACCTCCATGTCGGTTCAATCGGCGGCGCTTGACGGCCTTTTCGTTAGCTATGTACTAGTTTTACGATGGACCGCAACCCAAAATCGACGTCCCCATACGCCATACGCCGACACCGCCGTGCTGGCCTGCCGTAAAGTGTACGGTCGCCGATGACTCAGGTGGGAGCGAATATGATAAACGTGTGTCCGAACATGCGCTGACCGACGGAGAGTGCACAATGAAGGCGGCAGTTCTGGAACGGCGCGGCGCCGACGGCGTCAGCTGGCGGGACTTCCCGATCCGGTCCCTGCCCCGGCGAAGTCCCGTGCTCGAGGTCGCCGCGTCGTCGCTCAATCGCGTCGATCTCTACATGCGCGACAACGGTGCCGGGATCACGCACGCGTTGCCGCAGGTGATGGGCGTGGAAGCCGCGGGCGAGATCGTCGAGGCCGAGCCGGGTCAGGTTGAAGCCGGGCATGAAGGCCGTCCTGTTCTCGGAGGCGTATTGCGGCCGGTGCCGCTATTGCCTCGCTGGCGACCAGCCGTTGTGCGAGAACGTGAAAATCATGGGCGAGCATCGGCATGGCGGCTTTGCCGAATATATCGCGATGCCGAGCCGCTGTTTCATGCCGCTGCCCGACGACGCCGACCTGGTCGCGGCGGGCGCGCTGATGACCGGCCACCTCACCGCCTGGCGCATGCTGTTCGGCAAGAACACTGCAGCCCGGCGAGAGTGTCCTGATCGTCGGTATCGGCGGCGGCGTCGCGGTCGCCTGCCTGCAACTCGCCAGAACTGGTGGGCGCACGGATCTTCGTCACCTCGTCGAGCGACGCCAAGATCGACACGCGCCGTCGCAATGGGCGCCAGCGGTGGCGTCAACTATCAAAGAGACCGGGTATCGAACGCGATCCTGCAAATGAGCGATGGCGGCGTCGATATGGTGATCGACAGCGTCGGCGAGGCGAGCTGGGGCAGATCGCTGAGATCGCCTGCGGCGCGGCGGGCGGCTCGTCACCTGCGGCGCGACGACCGGTTCCAGATCCTCCTGCCGATCTTCAACGCGTATTCATCCGCCAGCTGGAAATCTACGGATCGACCGGCGGCAGCGTTGGCGAGTTTCGCCAGCTGCTCGACGTTTTCAACCGTGGTTTGGTCAAGCCCGTCGTCGATGAAACGTTTGAGATGCCGGACATACATCGGGCGTTCGACCGGCTCGCGTCCGGCAGCGCAATTCGGCAAGGTCTCGCTGACTGGTAGTGCAGAACGCGTCCGGCGCCGGTGTCGGACCTTGATCGACATCGGCGCCGGAGCACTCATCTTTGCAGGCGGGATCGACCGGCGGGATGATGTCGGGCCAGCTCGATCTTCTTGATCTGGTAGGCCGGCTTTGCCGTCCGGACCGGTCACGATCTGACTGATAGCCATCCGCCGCACGGCCTGATGATCACCGCGCGCATCTCTCGACATCGCCAAGCGCCGTTTCGGCCGTGAGGCCTCGACGGGAGCTGTGCGCACCGCGTTTAGGTCGGTCGAATTCGCCTTCTTGATTGCAGCGGCACATCAGCTCGATCGCCGCGTACTGGTCAGCACTGGTGTAGGGCGGCAATTCGCCGTTGTACTTTTCATGTAAGCCTTCACGAAGGCTTCGGGTTGCGCGCCGGGAACCCGGCGACGAAGCCGATGTTCTGATAGACGCCCAGCACCGAATCGCCCTGAGCCGGCAGCGTTTGAGGTATCACGAAGGAATTTCCCAGCACCATCTTGTACTTCTTGAACAGGCCGAACTGTTGCTGCTGCTTGGCAAGGTTGATGGCATCGCTGCCGAAGATCGTCACGAACAGGCCGTCAGCCGGTTCTGCCCGAGATCCGAAATCTTGGCGCCGAAATCCGGCGTTCCGAACGGGCGAACAGCGTCTTGCCGATTGACCCGCCTTGCGAGGCAATCAAGGCCTTGAACTTGTCCGCGGAGTCGCGCCCTGCCGCGTAGTCGACCGCGATGATGTCCCACTTCTTGATGCCCTGATCCTTCAGGAACTCCCGGAACGAACCCATGATCATCGAGTCGTTTGCGTTGACCCGGAAATAGTTCGGTGAGCACCCCTTGCCGGTCAGCCCGTCGGCATTGGCCATCACCTTCCAGCATCAAGACCTTCAACGCGGGGAGTTTCGCCTGCAGCGCGGGCGATGACTGATGATGTATCCATTCCAGTAATGAACATCGCCCCATCCTTCTGCACGGCGCGCGTAGCGCCGTCCACGGCGGTGTCCGGCGTGCCGGGATAGGAGATGAAGACGGCCTCAAGCTTCTTGCCGGCGGCGCCGCCGGCCGCGTTGATTCTGTTCGATCGCGAGGTTGACCGCCTTGACCTGGGTCTCTTTCAGACCGGCCAATGGTCCGCTGTCGATGAGCAGGACGCCGATCTTGACGGTGTCGTCGGCGAACGCTGCGGTTGGAGCTGTCGTTGCGCAGCTGAGATAGCCAGACCCGCCGACAACAGCGCGCCAAGCCCAAACCGGTAAATGTTTTCCTCATGTTCCCTCTCCTGCACTTGGTTTCCAGTTTCTGATTACAGCGCCATCAGCGCCTGGTTCTCGGCGCGCCGATGGCGCCTGTCGGACCAGAGCCGACGATTTCTCCCTTGGCCAGAATGATGAATCGATCGGTCGCACGCTTGACCAGGTTCAGGTGCTGCTCGACGACCAGCACCCCGGTTCCGGCTTTGCGGATCGTATTGAGCGCGCCGACCAGTCCATCGATGAGAACGGGTGAAAGGCCTTCCGACGGCTCGTCGAGCAGGATCAGGACTTGGGTTGGCCATCAGCGCGCGCCCGATCGCCAGCATTTGCTGCTGCCCGCCGCTCAGCATGGTGCCAGGCCGGTTCGGCGCGTTCCTCGAGCACCGGAAACAGATCGTAGACGGCTCTCAGGCTCCAATAGCCCGCCCTGCCCGTCGCCTTGCTGAGCAGCAGGTTTTCCTTGACGGTCAGGTTGGGCAGGATGCGCGCGCCCTGCGGCGCGATCGAGATGCCGAGCTTCGCAGCCATATAACCGGGCAAAGCGATCGACCCTGCTCTCTTGCACCCAGATCGCGCCTGAGATGATGTTGGTCTCGCGAAACACGGAGAGCAGCAGCGTGGATTTTCCCGCGCCGTTGCGGCCCACCACGGCCACCGATCCCCCTCGTCGACCGTCAGATCGACGCCGTGCAGCACCGTCGAGGCGCCGTAGCCGGCAACAAGCTTCTCGATGCGCAAGGCGTTCATGCCGGCGGTTCCGAGATAGGCGGCGACGACGCGATGGTCGGCGCGGATTTCCTGGGGCGTGCCGGTCGCGAGATGCCGACCGAGGTCGAGCACGGTGACCGTGCCGCAGCAGGCGAATACGGCGTCGACATCGTGCTCGACCACCACGGCCGCGATCTTTCGCTCGCGCACGAGGTCGCGCAGATGCTCGAACAGGCCGAGCGTCTCCGCCGCGGAAAGAGCCGGCGCCCGGCTCGTCCATCAGCAACAGATGCGGCCGGCCGATCAAGGCCAGTGCGACGTCCACCCGGCGCTGCACGCCATAGGCGATGCGCCCCGCCTTCTGATCGAGATAGCCGTTCAGGTCCATCACCTCGATCACATCGTCGAGCCTGTCATCGCCGAGATGCTGTAGCGACCAGGTGAGCTGCTCGATGGACCGTGAGATCCTGAAAGATGCTGGTGCGCTGAAACGATCGCGCCATGCCCTGCCGAGCGCCGCCAGGTACCGAGCGCCGCGTGATGTCCTCGTCCCGGTAGCGGACGATTCCGTGGTCGGACGGCGGCGGCCGCAAACCGCGTCGAGCAGCGTGGATTTTCCGGCCCCGTTCGGTCCGATCACGCCGTGGAGCACGCCGTCGCCACGGACTTCGAGATCGACATCGGTCAACGCCCGGACCGAACCATAGCTCACCGACAGGTTTTCGATTTTGAGCATGTCAGGATATCTCCCGCCGCCCGCTCAGCACGCGCGTCCGCACCGCGCCCCACAGTCCGCCGACGACGCCACGGGAAACACCGACGATGAACAAAACGATCGCGATCCCGGTCAAAAGCTGCGTGAGCCCCGCGCGCCGAATTCGTCCTGCGCGAAGGAGAAGATCAGCCCGCCCAGGATCGGCCCCACAGAGCCGGCGATGCCGCCCATCAAGGCCGCGACCAGCGCGTTGGTGCTGACCGAAAGGCCGAGGCTTTCCGGCGACACAAAGCCGGCGTTGAGCACGTGCAGCAGTCCGGCGACGGCGGCGACGATGTTGACGAGCACATAGGCAATCAGACGCGGCAGATAGGTGTTGAATCCCGAGAACCGCATTCGCTCTCTCGTTCTCGCGCACCGCACGCAGGACGCGCCGAGACGCGAGCGGCCGATGGCCCAAAGCGCCAGTCCGGCGAGCCATGCGGCGACCCAGACCATCAGCCAGAAGCGTGCAGGGTCGGCGAAATCCGCCGATTCCATCCCGAATATCGAGCCCTTGAAGCGGACGACCGAGCCGTCAGCGCCTCCGGTATAATCACGCAACCCCTCCAGCAAGACGGCGTGGCTGATCATCTCGCCGGCCGCAAGCGTGAGCATCATGAAAGCGAGCGGGTTGGTGCGCACGATCAGCGCCCCGAGGACGGTGGCGTAGACCGCGATGATGAGGATGGACACGCACGTCGCCATCGTCGGCGTGAGATTCCATTCTGCCGACCGCGATGGCGAACAGCAAGCCAGTTCCGCCATAGATGCTCGCCGCACCGAGTGCCACCAGCCCGGCCTGGCTCATCAGGAAGGCGGACGCTCAGCGCGAGCATGCCCAGCAGCAGGCCTTCATTGGCAAGCCGGAGCACGAAGTCGCCGGCGATGCGGGTTGGCGCAACCGCGCCGACCACGAATCACGATCGCCACGGCGAGCAATCGCCAGGGGCACGCGCAGGGACGATCCACCGACGCACCGATCGCGGCGGGGCGCGCGCGCTTGCCGCGGTCGTTGTCCGGTTGTTCAATTCAGCACCCTGCCGCGTCCGATGCCGCGGGGCGCGATCAGCAGCACCACCATCAGCAAGATGTAGGGAACAAGCGAGGCGATGTTCGGCAGGAATACCGATCCGGCAACCTGCACGAGGCCGAACAGCAGGGCCGCAACGATCGCGCCGCCAATGCTTCCGGTGCCGCCGATGACCACGATGATCAGGCAGTCGACGATCGTGGTGACGTCCATCCGGGATCGATCGACAGATAAGGACCGGCCAGCACGCCGGCGACGCCGGCGAACGCGGCACTGAGGCTGGTCACCAGCAGGCTAAGCCGGTCGGCATTGATGCCCATCATGCGCGCGACGGATGGATCCTGACTCACTGCGCGCACATACAACCCGGAGGAGTGAATCTGAGCCATAGCGCCAGCAGCGCACGATCCGAGACCCATCACGATCAGGAAGATGCGATAGACCGGATAGGACAGGTTCAGGACCGTAACCGATCCGGACAGGATTTGCGGCGCATCGACGCTGCGCGCAACGCCGCCGTAGAAGTAGATGATGATCTGTCCCAGGATAATACCGAGGCCCAGCGTGACCAGCGCGACCTCGATATGCGACCGGTTTTGCAGGGGGCGCAGCGCCAGATATTCGAAGCGCGATGCCGAGCAGCGCGAGCAGGACGGGCACCACGATCAGCGCCAGCCAGAATCCACCGACGAGCGCGACCGTATAGCCGAGATAGGCGCCGAGCATGTAAATTGCGCCATGACCGAAATTGATGACATCGCGCAGCCGTAAATCAGGGCAAGGCCGCTCGCGAGCATGATCAGCAGCGAGGCAAGCGCCAGCGAATTGGCGATCAGCAGCGCGATCACGCCGGCGCCTCGCGTCATGCGTCAGCTGACGGGATGGATTCGTCCGCCGCGCCGCCTCTCCGCGCGCCTGCTCCCGCAAAAGGCCCTCCACGCTGCCTTGGAGCGTCTGCGCCGCGATCCGACCGCAGGCGCCACCGACCACAATTTTTCTCCACCCTGTCGGGCAGATCCGGGCTGACCCGTATTTTCAGTACACGTGTGTTATCATATACTTCTACTGGCCTGCAAACGTAAACCCGTTGGCGTCGTGCGTTGCACTGCCGCACCGCTGACACCGCAATCTGCCTTCGCGCCGATCAAATTAGTGCGCGTGCGCAACGATATGCACGGCGAGAGGTAGAAGGAGCGAAACGCCATATGAATCCCAGCACGTCATCGCGAGGCGCTTCGAGCCGACGTATCTAGTCCGTGATTGGCGGGACGCCGCGCTCTACGCGCTCGGGCTCAGCATGGTGACGATCCGCTTGACGAGGATGAACTCGCCTATGTCTATGAAGGCCGCGATCAGCGCGCGTCCCCAGCAGTGCGTCGCGCTGGGCTGGCTGCCGCTGTGGATCGCCGAGCATACCGAACACCGGCATCCTGGACCCAGGTCCTGCACGGCGAACAACGCTTCGAACTTCATCGCCCGTTGCGCGCTCACGGCTCGATCCGCGCCCGATCATCGCGTCAGCGCGGTTGCGGACAAGGGGCCGGCACGCGGCGCGCGACCGCTCCTATTTCGACACCGAATTGCTCGATACGGCCGACCGGCGACGCGGCTGGCGAGCCTGCGCACGACGCGATTTCCTGCGCGGCGACGGCGGCTGCGGCAGCCACGGCACGCCGCCGGGCGGGGCTCGCACCGCCGTGCCCGCAGGCGCCGATACGCCGACCCGTCGCCAGCATCGACTACCGCACATCCGGGCAGGCAGCCCTGCTCTACCGCCTCGTCAGCCGCGACTACATGCCGATCCACGCCGACCCGGTGATCGCGCGGCGACGCCGGCTTCGAGCAAGCCGATCTCGCACGGACTGAATACGATGGGTCTGGCCTGCCGCGCGATCCTGAAGCGATTCCGCCCCGCCGGCCGGCCGGAGCGGCTGGAAGCCATGGCGGTAAGGCGTTCGTTGCGCCGGCCTACCCCAGGCGAGCACGATCAGGATCGAAATGTTCGCGGGCGGCGATGCGATCCGCTTCGGGCGTGGGCCGGTCGAGCGTCATGTGCTGGTGCTCGACCGCGGCGAATGCCGCCTGCGCGGGCATAGCCGATCAAAGCCGGAGTCGCTTCAACTATCGAGCGCATCCAGATCGGCCATGGCCGTCGTCATCCGCTCGATCATCGTCGATCGTCGTGTCCTCCGGCTGCATGTTCGGCAACAGCGGCGGTGGCACCAGCGTGATCGTCCACATCGCGAGCGCATGCACGATCTAGCTGCCGGTAGCGCAGGAAGCTCACGATCGAAGTCCGGCCTGACGCCGGTTTTGTCAGCGAACCGCTCGATGCTAGACGAGCCAGCAGGTCACGCTCCCAATTCCGGCGATCGTCCGGCGTCAGCGACGCTGTCACGGCGTAAGCGAAATCGCGTGACCAGTGACCGCGCGAAAGAGCATTGCCAGTCGCACAGCCCCATTCTGGCCGGCGCCCGTCTCGATACCAGTTACCGATGTGCACGTCGGAGTGAATGAGCCCCTGCGGCTCGCTGTCATGCAGCGCCAGCGCGCGCATCGTTGCCGGCCAGACTTCGTCGCGGCGCGCCATGATCTTCAGGCGGAATAATGCGGGCAGCGGCGTCAAATGCCTTCCTGGTGTAATACTCCGGTGCCCATTTTCGCCGCACCGATGGTGAACCATCGGGGATAGCTCGCGAGCCACCGGTAGCGTTCCGCCAGTGTCGGATCGCCGTAGAAACGGCCGTGCAGCGACCGCCAGCAGATCGATCATGTCGTCGGCCATGGCGCGCGTGACATAGGTCTTGTGATTGCAGAACGTCGCGGATTTGGTTGCAACCAGATCTTCCAGCAGGTGGATCGCCGCAAACGTCCGCCGATCGTAGGCGGAATGATAGCACAGCGGCGGCTCTCGATCTCGAGCTGAGGACGGATCTGCGTAAAGAAGCTTCCCTCGACGCGCGCCGTGCCGCTTGAAGCCGCCGATCATGCGCGTGACGATGCTCGGCAGCGACTTGGTGAAGATCGAGCGGGCAATCCGGCGCGCGCGGCCTTCCTCGTTGTAGGACACCATCAACTGATGGCGTTCGTGCGTTCCCGCGCTCGCCGGCCTTGACTTCGACGTGCGTGACAACGGCGCCCGGAGTCTTGCCGCAGAGCACCGCCGTCAGCCATTCCGCCGTGACGGCGTAAGGCGAACAGGGCACATCGTCGAACCGCCGCGCCTTTGGCCGCGTCAGACGCTCTGTAAGCGACGCGGCCTCCGATTTTCAGCGCGCGCAAGGGCCGTATCCGTCGATTGCACCCATTAATCCAAACTCCCTCGTTAGGTGCGCTATCTCACCCGACGACGCGGCCTGGCTGCAACTCGCCGATCGTCTCGCGCGATGACAGACCGATTTCACCGAGCACATCGTCGGTGTGCTGCCCCAGCACCGGCGGCGGCCGCCCTGCGCGACGTTCCGCGCCGTTGATCAGAACCGGGTGACCGACACCCTTCAGCTCGGCCCGCGGTCTGGTGCGTCGTAGTCGACAACGATGCCGCTCGCCTTGGTGTGCGGATGGTCGAGCAATTGCGCGATCGAATTGATCGGCGCGCAGGGCACACCGACGCCCGTCAGCACCTCGTTCCAGTGCGCACGCGGAATTTTGCGTCAACGCGGCCCGGACATGACCGAGGGTCTCCTTGCGGTGCGCCACGCGATCCGGCATTGGTCCTGAATTTCGGATCGTCGACGATCGCGCTCAATCCGCATGACCGCGCAGAACTTGCGCCACAGATTGTCGTTGGCGACCCCGATCATGATCGGACCGTCAGCCGCCTCGAAGGCCTGAGTAGGGACAGAGCGACTTCGTGGCTCGAGCTGCATTTCGGCGGCTGGACGCCGCGCTCCCAGAAGGTCTGCAGATTGTAGCCGAGCAGGCCGAGCGCGGTTTCGAACAGCGAGACCTGGATCGTCGCCGCCCTTGCCCGGCTTTTCCCGCGCATAGCAGCAGCGCCAGAATGCCGCTGAAGGCATGCACGCCGGTCATCTGGTCGATCGGCGAAATCGGGCTGCGGATATAGCCGCCGTCCTCGTCGCCAGTCATCGACATGATGCCGCTAAACGCCTGCAGGATCACGTCGTAGCCCGGCGAATTCTTCAGCGGCCCCGAGCGGCCGAAGCCGGAGATGCTGCAATGGATCAGGCGGTCGTTCAGGGCTACGAAGGCGTCGACGCATCGATGCCAAGCCGCTCGGCGACGCCAGTCCCGAAACTCTCGATGGCGACGTCGGCGGATTTTGCCAGCGCATGCACGATCTCGCGCCCCTTTTCCGATCTTCATGTCGATCGGCGATGCTGCGCTTGTTGCGGTTGGCGCTGAGAAAGACGGTGCCGAGGCCCGGCGCCGGAAATGGCGGCCAGCCGCGCGTTTCGTCGCCCTGGCCGACGGCCTCGACCTTGATGATGTCGGCGCCGAGATCGCCGAGATATTGGGCGCACAGCGGACCCGCCAGGACTTTCGACAGGTCGAGGACGCGGATGCCGGCTCAGGGGTTTTGACACTGCCTGTTCTCTCGATTGAAGTTGCGACCGCGATCGCGGAGTTGTTCAAAGTCGGCGTCAATCAGGCGCCCGGCTCGGCGGAGAGAGAAGCGCCCGCCACGATAGGCGGGAAGCCGTGCTTCGTGACCAGCAGATAATCCGCGCGCGCGGCGTTCGATCCTCGGAGAAGGTGGCGCGCCATTTGTCCGCTACGGCGTACGCCTGCGCCAGCCGCACGCGCAGCGCGCGTTTGCCGTCAGTGACAGGCTCCGCCTCCAGCCAGAACGCGGATTCGCGGCAATGACGCCGTCGAACGCCCGGCGCGCCTGTCCGGTCCGTGAAAGCCGGCGCGAGCGAAAGCACTTTGCAAGCGCTGCATCTGCCGGTGCCCGTAGCCTGTAGTGCTCTCGGATACCGCCGCCACGGCCTGTTCGACGGGCGCAGGAATGCCGCCTGCCTTCGCGAAGCGCGATCATGATCGAGCCGGCCCAGAAACAGCGTCCTGATCATGTTGCAGCGCTCGCGTCGCTGGATGAGTTTCGAGAATATCTGCATCTCGGTGCGGATCGCGTGCGTCGAATGGCCGCGGCAATCCCTCGCGCGAGGCAGTCGAGAATCGCGAGCGGCGCCGGATAATGCCCGAGGGTTTCGGCAGAACGCTTTCGCGTTCCGCGCGATGATCGAAGCTGCATCGGATCGACATCCGCGGGCCGCCAACCCGATCGGTCCCAGGGTTGCGACGCTGACGGGTGCGACAGCACCCATCGCTCCGCCGCCGCCACCTCTTCGCCGGCAGGAACCAACTGATCGATCACGCCGGCAGCAGATCGCGCGCCTGCCCGGACAGCCGCGCACCCTCCAGCAGGACCGGAAGCGCCTTTTCGATTCCGGTCAGGCGCGGCAGCCGCTGGGTTCCCCGCCTCCCGGCAACAGCCCGACCAGCGACTCCGGCAAGCCAAACGCAACCTTGGGATCGTCGACCATGACCCGATGATGGGTAGCCAGCGCCAGTTCGCCGCCCCCGCCCAGCGCCAGGCCCGCGATCGCCGCCGCAACCGGCTTGCCCGCGGTCTCGATGCCGCGCAGCGCCTGGCTGAGACGAAAGAAGTGGTCGAACGCCACGCGATCGCGCGTCTCTCGCCGGCGCCGCCGATGATCATGTCGTAGGCCGTTCCGAGCTTCGGCGAGATCCGCACCGGCGCAGAATGCCGACGGCTTTCCTGAGCGGATCACCACACCCTTGACGTCGCTTTCGCGAAGCCACCGGCTGAACGACAGAGAGTTCGGCGATGGCGGCGTTGGAGAACACATTCATCGGACGGCCGGGCATATCGAAAACGAGATGCAGGACATTGTTTTCGCTGCGTTCGGCCCGGAATTGCTGCAACTCTCCCAACATCGTCCATGGGCTTGTTCTCCGCCGTCATTTTTCGCTCTATAGCATACCGTATATCTGTGTACTAGTTTAAACGAACGGTTTTGCCGACGTCGAAAACCTCTCCTAGCGAGTGCGGACAGCGATGTGCCGCGGCCGCTTACGAAGAGTCCTGGTACGGGTGTCATCGCACCGTTGATCGCAAAAAGCCCGCGGCGCCAGCTTGCCTTTTACCATCTCGAAACATATAGTACACTACCTAACTAAATTGATGCTGGACGGATAGTCGATGATCGAGCGAACCATTTTCCGCGAAGAACATCATATTTTCCGGAAATCGGTCCGGCGCTTCGTCGATCGCGAGATCGTGCCGTTTCATGCGCAAGTGGGAAAAGGACGGCATCGTGCCACGGGAACTGTGGCTCAAGGCCGGCGCCGAGGGCCTGCTCTGCTGCTACCGTGCCCGAGGAATATGGCGGCATGGGCCTCGACTACCTCTTCGACGTGCGTCGTGTTCGAGGAATTGTGGCGCTCCGGCGCGCAGCGGCCCGGGGTTTCTGATCCATACCGATCTGGTCGCGACCTATCTGCTTTCCTTTGGAACCGAAGCGCAAAAGCGGCAGTGGTTGCCGAAGATGGTGTCGGGCGAAGCGATCGGCTCGCTCGGCATGACGGAACCGCATGCCGGCAGCGACCTCGAAGGCGATCCGGACCCGCGCCGTCCGCGATGGCGATGATTTCGTCATCAACGGCCAGAAGGTATTCATCTCCAATGGTCAGCTCTGCGATTTCGTCGTGCTTGGCGACCAAGACCGACGGCAGCGCCGGCGCCAAGGGCGTGACGCTGTTCATTGTCGAGAGCAACCGGCCCGGTTTCAAGCGCGGCAGGAACCTCGAAAAATCGGCATGAAGGCCGCAGGATACGTCCGAACTGTTCTTCGAGAACATCCGCATTCCCGCCACCAACATGCTGGGACAGGAAGGCAAGGGCTTTGCCGCTGATGATGACGAAGCTGTCGCAGGAGCGGCTCGCCCAGGCGATCCGCTCGGCCACCGTCACCGAAACCGTGCTGGACTGGACCGTTGAATACACGTCGGACCGCAGCGTGTTCGGTCAAAAGCTCGCCGAATTTCCAGAATACCCAGTTCAAGCTCGCCGATCTCAAGACCAAGGCAACTGTCGCCCGCGTCTTTACCGATCGATGCATCTCGCTCTTCATGGAGGGCAAGCTCGATCCGGTCGACGCCGCGATGGCCAAGATGTTCACCTCCGAGCTTCACTGCGAAGCGGTCGATGAATGCCTGCAATTGTTCGGCGGCTGGGGCTATATGACGGAGTATCCGATCGCGCGCGCCTATGTCGACGCCAGGATCGTCAAGATCGCGGGTGGATCGATCGAGATCATGAAGACCATCATCGCCCGCCAGATGATTCGCAGCAATGTGGTTTTGCGCTGCACCAAGAGCGGGTCGATGCGCGGCCGGCTGCCGGCACGCAACGTCGCCGCCAAACAATACAGGCGGAACAAAGCGTCGCAAAGAAGCGCAAAGCAAGGAGTGAGATTTGAAAGGCTTATCAGGCAAGGTAGCGATCGTTACCGGCGGCGGCCAGGCACTGGGCGCGCCATCACCCTTCGGCTCGCCGAAGAAGGCTGCAAGGTCGCGATCTTCGACATCAATCCCGACGCCGGACATGAAACTGCAAAACTAGCGCCGAAGTCGGCGATCACGACCTACACGCGTCGACGTCGGCGATCGCGCTTCGGTCGATCGCGCGGTCGCGCAGGTCGAGGCCGAGCTCGGCCCGATCTGGGTCCTCGTCAACAACGCCGGCTGGGACCGGCCGATGCCGTTCCTGAAGACCGACAAGGAACTCTGGGACAAGATCATCCGCATCAACCTCTATGGTCCGCCTCAACACCCATCACGCCATCGCGCCGCTGATGGTCGAACATGGCGGCGGCCGCATCATCAATATCGCATCCGATGCCGCCCGCGTCGGCACCAGCGACGAGGCGGTCTACTCGGCCTGCAAGGGCGGGCTGATCTCCTTCACCAAATCGATCGCCCGCGAACTCGCGCGCAAGAACGTGCTGCTGAACGCGGTGTGTCCGGTCCCGACCAACACGCCGATGATGGCGGCGGTGCTCGGGCGAAGGCGAACAGGCGGTGAAATGGAAGGACGCGATGGTTCGCGGCATCCCTTCAAGCGCATGGGCGAGCCCGACGACTATGCCGGGATCATCGCCATGCTTGCTTCGGACGACGGCAAATTCATCACCGGCCAGGCCATCTCGGTCTCCGGCGGCATGAACATGATCTAGCAGATGCGAGGTCAAACGCGATGACCGATCCGAGCAAATTCACCGACGTCATCTACGAAGTCCGCGATCGTGCCGCCTGGATCATCATCAACCGGCCCAAGGTCTACAACGCCTTCCGTGGCCAGACGCTGGAAGAGCTGATCCAGGCGCTTGCAGCATCGCCGCGAACGACCGGCAACGTCGCGAGCATCGTGCTGACCGGCGCCGGCGACAAGGCTTTCTGCACCGGCGGCGATCAGTCCGCGCATGAAGGGCAATATGACGGCCGCGGCGTCGTCGGGTTGCCGATCGACGAGTTGCAGGGCTTGATCCGCGACGTTCCCGAAGCCGTGTGATCGCGCGCGTCAACGGCTTTGCGATCGGCGGCGGCAACGTGCTGGCAACGCTGTGCGACCTTGACGATCGCCGCCGACACCGCGCAATTCGGTCAGGTCGGACCGAAGGTCGGCTCGGTCGATGCCGGCTGGGGCACGGCCTTGCTGGCGCGCCACGTCGGCGACAAGAAGGCGCGCGAAATCTGGTTCATCAACGACCGCTACACCGCCGAACAGGCGCGTGAAATGGGGCTGGTCAACAAGGTGGTTCCGGCCGCACGAACTCGACGCCGCCGTCAAGGACTGGACCGACAAGCTCGGCGCAGCGGTCACCAACCGCGATCGCGCTGGCGAAGCGTTCCTTCAACGCCGATACCGGACAATATCCGCGGCATCAGCAACTCTGCTCTTCATGCCGTGAAGCTGTTCTACGACACGGCGGAATCGAAGGAAGGCGTCGCGGCGTTCAACGAGAAGCGCGAATGCCGGACTTCCACAAGTTCACCCATGCCAGTGAACGGCTGGCGCGCCGGTTCATTCGCGATCCGCTCTGCACGAACGGCTGAACGCAGTTGCAAGGAGAACACGTCGGCACGTAAGGTCATCATTTCCTGCGCGGTCACCGGGCTCGATCCACACGCCTTCGATGTCGCCGCATCTGCCGGTGACGGCAGCCGAGATCGCCGGAGTCCGCCCTCGGTGCGCTGCCGACGGCGGGCGCTGCGATCGTGCATCTCCACGCCCGCAATCCGGCCGATGGCCGGCCGGACCAATCGCCGGAAGCCTTCGAGCCTTTCCTGCGCGTCATCAAGCAGCAGATCCGAATGTGGTCGTGAACCTGACGACCGGCGGCTCGCCCTACATGACCGTGGAGGAGCGCGATCACGCCCGGCGGCGACCTGGAAGCCGGAGGTCGCCAGCCTCAACATGGGATCGATGAATTTCGGCCTGTTCCCGATGTCTGAAGCGCTACAAGGAGTTTAAACACGACTGGGAGCCTGCGATGCTGGAAGGCTCGCACGATCTCGTGTTCCGCAACTCGCTTCAAGGACATCCGTTACGCACTGGAAACGCTGAACAGCACCGGCGCGCGTTACGAGTTCGAGTGCTACGACACCAGCCACCTCTACAACCTGCATTATTTCTGGACCGAAGGTCTGGTCGAAAGCTCCGCTGTTCATCCAGACCGTGTTTCGGGCTTCTCGGCGGCATCGGCTCGCATCCAGGACGACGTCATGCACATGAAGCGCACCGCGGATCGCCTGTTCGGCGACAACTATCACTGGTCGGTTCTCGGCGCCGGCCGCGCGCAGATGCCGGTCGCAGCGATGGCTGCCTCAATGGGCGGCAACGTGCGGGTCGGGCTTGAAGACAGTCTGTGGATCGGCGCCGGCCGCCTCGCGAGACCAATGCCGAACAGGTGACACAGGTCCGCAAGATCATCGAAGGCCTCGGGACTCGAGGTCGCGACAGCCGGACGAGGCACGCGAAATTCTCCAGCTCAAGGGCGGCGACAAGGTCGCCTTCTAGCGCTCAACGGACGGCTCGACAGACATGCTGCCAAAATCGCCCGGTATTCGACGAAGAGCACGCACCAGTTGCGCGAAAGCGTCCGCCGCTTTGCCGCAACGAAGATTGCAGCCGCACTTTGCGGGAATGGGAAGAAGCCGGTATCATCGACCGCTCGCTGTGGGCCTGCCGGCCGGTAAAGCCGGTCTGCTCTGCGCTCAGGTGCCCGAGCGAGTACCGGCGGCATCGGTGGCGACTTCCGCCACAACGCGCGTCGTCATCGAAGAGCTCTCTTATTCAGGCTTTGCTGGTCCCGCAACCGACTTTTCCGTCCACAGCGATGTCTGCTGCGGCTATCTGCTGCATTATGGCAGCGAGGAGCAGAAGAAGAAGTGGCTGCCGCGTATGGTCGCCGGGCGAAACCGTCTGCGCGATCGCCATGACCGAGCCCGGCACCGGCAGCGACCTGCAGGGCATCCGCACCAAAGCCGTTCGCGACGGCGATGAATACGTCATCTCCGGCCAGAAGACCTTCATCTCGAACGGCCAGATGTGCGACCTCGTCATCGTGGTCGTCAGGACCAACCCGGACGGCGGATCGCGCGGCATGAGCCTCGTCCTCGTCGAGACCGACCGCGCCGGCTTCCGGCACGGCCGCAACCTCGAAAAGCTCGGCCATCTCTCCTCCGATACGTCAGAGTTGTTCTTCGACCAGGTCCGCGTTCCCGGTGAGCAACCTGCTGGGCTCGGAAGGCGGAGCGATGGGTGCGCTGATGAGCGAATTGCCGCAGGAGCGGCTGACGATCGCCCTTCACTCGATTGCCGCCGCGCAGAAGGCGTTCGATATCGCCAAGGACTATGTCCAGGAGCGCAAGGCGTTCGGCCAGCCGATCGGGACTTTCCAGAATACGCGCTTCCGCCTGGCCGACCTGAAGTCCGACCTTGCGGTCGGGTGGGCCTATGTCGACCAATGCCTGCGCGAACATGTCACGCGGAGAACTGACGACCTACGCGGCATCGACCGCAAAGCTGCTGGACCACCGAGATGCACGGGCGGCTGGTCGACCAGTGCCTGCAATTCTTCGGCGGCTACGGTTTTATGCCGCGAATACGATGATCTGCCGATTGTTTGCGGACGCTCGGGTAGCTGCGCATCTATGGCGGCACGTCGAGATCATGCGGGAACTGATCTCACGCAGCCTCTGATGGCCGCCGACGCGCAAGGCACGGCGGCGCGATCAGTAGCTCTTCGGCAAGTCGAGCACCTTCTCGGCGATGAAGCGCAGGATGAGCTGCTCGGTGATCGGCGCAAGCCGGCGTGATCGAGACTTCGCGGAACAGGCGCTCGACGTGATATTCCTTGGCATAGCCGAAGCCGCCATGGGTCATGATCGGCCTGCCAGGCAGGCATCGTGGCCGGCGCGCGCGCCCGAGAAACTTCGCGGCGTTGGCTTCGGCGCCGCAGGGCTTGTCACTGATCGTAGAGCCAGGCCGCACGCATCGCCATCTGCCACGCCGCCTCCAGATACATCCAGTTCTTCCGCCAGCGGATGCTGGATGCCCTGGTTCTGGCCGATCGGACGATCGAACACGCACGCGCTCCCTGGCGTAGCTGCGCGCGCGCGGCGCAGCGCGTCCTGTCCGATCCCGATCGCCTCGACCGCAATCAGGATCCGCTCGGGATTGAGGCTGTGCAGGATGTAGTGAAAAGCCCTTGCCCTCTCGCCGATCCGGTCGCGCTTCGGGATGAACAGGTCGTCGATGAAGATGGCGTTGGAATCGACCGCCTTGCGGCCCATCTTTGGAATGCGGCTGGACCTCGATCTTGGAACGGTCGAGATCGGTGTAGAAGATGGTGATGCCGTCGGTCGGCCGCGCGGCAATCCTCGAATTTGCGTGGTCCGCGTCAGCAGCATGATCTTGTTGGCGACCTGCGCGGTCGAGGTCCAGACCTTCTGACCATGGACGACGGTAGCCGCCGGGTACCTTCTCGGCGAAGGTCTTGATCGCGCGTCGTGTTCAGCCCGGCGTCCGGCTCGGTGAAGCCGAAGCAGCACTGGTCTTCGCCGGCGACCAGCCGTGGAACCCAGCGCGCTTTCTGCTCCGCCGTGCCCTTCACGACGATCGGGTGCGGTCCGAACAGGTTGATGTGCACCGCCGAAGCCGCGGTCATGCCGCCGCCATGGCTTGCGACCTCATGCATCATGATCGCGGCCTCGGTGACGCCGAGGCCAGCGCCGCCATACTCCTCCGGCATGGTGATGCCGAGCCAGCCGGCATCGGCCATCGCGCGATGGAACTCGAACGGGAAACTCGCCGTCCTCGTCGCGCGCCAGCCAGTAGTCGTCGTCGAAGCGCGTGACGACGGCGCGTAACACCTTCGCGAATCGCGGCGTGATCGTTCCGGACGTCGAACTCGTTGGACCAACGATCTATCCATTATGAGCGTCCTCTCCCGACCGAGGCGAGCGCGCTTCGACGCGCAGCCATCAGATGCGGCATGTCGTACATCTTGCCGTCGATGCCGACCGTGCCGACGTCGGGTTGGGCCGCGAACGCCGCCACGACGCGGCGCGCATGCGCCGAGATCGGCGTCCGACGGGCGTGAAACATGCATTGGATGGTTGCGACCTGATCGGGGTGGATGGCGATCCGGCCGACGAAATCCGTCGCGGCGCGCGATCCTGCAGCTTTCGCGCAAGCCCTTCCTGATCCCTGAAATCCGCGTACAGCGTCTCGAGCGCCATGACGCCCGCCGCACCTGCGGCAAACAGGCATTGCGCCCGCGCCACCTGATAGGGAAACGTCCAGCTGCCGTCGGCTTCCTTGTGTGGACAGCGCGCGCCAAGCGCGGCGCCCAGATCCTCCGGCGCCCCACGTCATGGCGATAAGACGCGCGGTTAAGCAATACGTAACTGAACGAAGTACAA
>ERZ1370068.10639-contig-9320_pt1 | contig 32282 bp, 53 predicted proteins | sample MGYA00561227_ERZ1370068 | MGnify/ENA primary metagenome ERZ1370068 (study PRJEB38410, sample SAMEA6850437) | metagenome | study: Metagenomic assessment of the ecological functions of the soil: analysis of the soil microbiota associated with the...
CCTCGTTGTACTTCGTTCAGTTACGTATTACTGGGTGCAGCCAGGGCAACTCAAGGTCGCCTTTTTCGACCTCGCTAAAATGCCGTTAACTAATCGAGCCACTACCCGAGCCAACAGAAAGATCACAACGACGGTGAAGATTCCGGGACGGCGTGCAGAAAGCCAGTGCCCAGCATGGCGAACAAGTTGATCAGGAACGAGCCAAGCTTGGCGTCCCCATGGTTGGCTGTAAGGAAAGCGCAACAGCACAAAGGTCAGCCAGAGGTAGATCAGCACCACAGCCGCGGCCCGCAGCGTCATTTTCGTCAAACCGCGATTGACCCCGTCCAACAGCGGTTGTAGATCAATGCCGCCGATTTTCAGTCGCCGCGATCTGGCGCGGGCGGCTCTGTCCATTCGCGCGAGCAGCAGCCGACCACCGCGTAACAACAGCCAGAGCGCGAGAATGAGGCAAAGCGGTTGCCGCGAGGGGCAAAGCCCGATGCCTCGGAGCAACACCAGGCAACCGTCGTTGCTGCGCACGGGCTTCGAGCGCAGCACGCAACTGTGCCGCCGTCGATCGGCTACGGACTTTATCGTCTCTCCTGATTCCGGATCGGGATCGTCTTCAAGAATGATCACAGCCAAGGCGCCGTTGACCGTAACAACTGAGCCGGAATAGCGTTCATTCGACGTTTCGTTCACAACGATGTCCCACTGACGAGCCACCTCGGGAAGGCTCGCGAGGCGCTCCGCAGTTCTGGCTGCCCGCTCGGCCGGACTCGCTTGATCGTAGTACGACCGAAACACTGTGATTTGTCGGTTCCAGAACACAACCGGAGTAGGTTCACCAAGCTTGCTCGGTTGCTTTGACTGGCGGGCGGGAGCAGGGCTGACCGGCAATGTGGCCTGAGCAGAGGCCAGCAGCGGAGACACAAAAAGGATCGCGGTGCTGAAGAGAATGCAAATGAGGTTCACTGGTCTATCCTCACCATTTGATTTGGATGCCCAACTGTTAGGAAGGGCCCTGTTGTTATCGGTTCTGACGCAGCTTTCTCGACCGGCTTCTCCCCGCTTGATGGCGTTCGCTGGTTTCTGTCCAGGGTTCCCTTACCTGGGCATAAACACGGCGTGTCTCCAGGCGGAAACACACAATTACTGAAAAGGCTTAGTCGGGCCCTGTAGGTCACGCAAAAACAGGAACTGGGTCATCTCAGATTAATGATTGGACCCGCGTCGATAAATCAGGTGGAACCTGTAATTAGGGCCGGAATTCTCGGTAGGAAGAAGGCGGTAGGGCGCGGGCAGATGTTCCGCGCACGACCTGTCAGAAATGACAGTTACGCTCCGCTATTTCGCGGTAAAAACTGCTTTTTGTGTACCTGAGATCTGTTCCCGATAAGAGCGAATCGAGCAAGGGTAACTTAGGTGCGAACTCGAAAACTATGGCGCCTCGTTGAACACCTTCGCGGCGGCAAAGTTTGAAGACGGTCGGAAATAGCGAAGCAGTAACGCAAGGAGGACAAGGATGAAGATCAAGTTTCTATTTATTCTGGTGGTTTGTTTGCTGGCGGTACAGCCGGCAACCAGCCAGACGGTCACTTACAGCCTCAACGATACTCCGCTGTTCACGGTGCGCATGCCGGACGGATGGAAGTTTGAGTCAAAACCAAATCCGAGAAACCCGACTACCAAGCGGATCTCCGGCACCGCACCGAACGGCGTTGGTTTGGTTCGGCGTTTGGGTCGTTAAAGACGTGAAGACGGTCGACCAGGCCTATAAATATGTCCAGGCCACGGCAAAGACGCTGATCACCGACGCGAAGGAAACGAAAGCGGCGTACATCGGTGAGCTCAATGGAATGAAAGCCACGTACTCGGAGCACACGGGGACAATGAAAATGCAGGACGGAAAGTCGCAGGTGTTCGATGCCCAGGTCGTCCTCTTCGAAACCGGGTCCGGCAGCGTCGGTATCGCAGTCTGCATGGCCGACACCGAAGGGCTGAAGGCTGAAAAGGCGAACATCGACGCCTTTTTCAAATCGATCAAACCGGTCAAGTAAAGGAGGCGCAAATGAGATTTATTAAGAAACAATTTTCGTTATGGCGCACTTGTTCTGATCATTGGCGTTGCAGCGATCGCAATACCGATCGCGGCTCGAGCTTAGCCAAACTGCGTTAGCCGTCGTTGACGAAAGGCAGGAGCATCTGGACCGGCAAGCTGGAGAGGACAATGCAGACGCGGACGCCAAACACAGCAAAGACAGCAAGGCTGCCGTCGGCCGGGACGTCGAGCGGCTGCAGGACGACTACTATGACGGGCGTCGACGATACCTGGGAGGACCGCGTGGAGAGGGAGCTTGATGATGATGACGACGCGGACACCGAAGACAAAAAGACTCCAAAGCCGGCAAAGACGACGGAGATGACGAAGACGATCCGGAGGAAGAGCGCAATCGAAAGGCGGCGCGAATACTGGCGGGATCGGCTCGACAGGGATTGGTAAAAATCCTTAGACCACGGATCTCGGGACTATCTGTGAGGAAAGTTTTTGAGAAGTGCCCTGGGGTAAGCGCACTTGTGGTCACACTGCACCTTAGAGCATGTTTACTCAAAACTGCTCTGTGCCTGCAACTCTTTGATTTTAAGAAGGTAGGTTGGAGGCGGCGATCGGAATCGAACCGATGAATAAAGGTTTTGCAGACCTCTGCCTTACCACTTGGCTACGCCGCCCTGAAAGGTATGAAGGATGAGGGATGAAGGATGAAACCAGAGCGATGAAAGCGCGAGCTTCATCCTTCACCCTTCATCCCTCATCCTTCAGAGAACTTGGAGCGGGAGACGAGATTTGAACTCGCGACCCTCGCCTTGGCAAGGCGATGCTCTACCACTGAGCTACTCCCGCTTTAGAGCACCGACGATTCTAACGATTCGATGAATGTTGTCAAGCGAAGCCCCTGCGGAGCTAAACCGCCAAGACGCCAAGAACGCCAAGCTCAAGAGGTACGACATTGTCATCTCGCAAGTTTTCTTTTCATCCTGGCGTTCCTGGCGCCTTGGCATTTAGTTAATCGGGCTGAACGCTTCCAGCGTTACTCGTAGTAGGCTCCCGACCACACTCGCTTCTTCAAATTATCCTCAGTCCAATAGTTGCGCAGCAGTTGAACTTCCCAGTCAGCGCGTCGTTCGTCCGCACCTGGCAGGACGACGGTGACGACATCGTAGCGATAAGGCTCGCCGCGCAAGATCAAACATGCGGCGATAAGCGCGCGCGCGCGCGAGCGATCTGGCGCTGCTTGCGGCGGTCAACATTGGCCTCGGGTGGCGCGAACCAATCCGACGCGCGTGACTTCACCTCGACGAAACAAAGCGTCTCGCCTTCGTAAGCCACCAGATCGATCTCACATTGATCACGGCGCCGATCCGGTTTCGCCCAACCGGAACGGAGAAGTTTGCGGCGACTATGCGAAAGCCTGACCGCACCAGGTAGGCCGCGGCTAACTCTCTTCACCGCGCCGCCCCAGTTCGAGATGATGAGAGGTGGCTGCGACTGTTTCAGGCGAAACTGTAGTTGTTGCTGTGATCCATTGTCGCCGAACGATTGCTGTTCGCCCTGTTTACCTTACTTCTCCAGTGATGCGCCGCAATCGATCCAGAGCCTTGCCCCAGTAGGTCTTCATTCGCGCCGCGGCTTTGGCGTCCGGGAGCTTGCGGCGAAGTCACGACTACGACGCCCTTGTCATCGCTTTTGAAAGTAAGCTGACTTCAAAACCTGGCTTACCGCTGGGTCTGGTAAAAACTAACGGACTTGTTTGAGTCGCTTTTGCGAATTGCGAGACCATCCTCGGGCAGCCAGGTCAAGCGCGCTTGCTCATTTGCGACGGACTTGAAGAGTTTCGCGAGCGGAGCTTTGATGGTCCGGCTGATGTTGATTTCAAACCCGTCGGGCCGCTGATGCTTCTCGCCTGCCGCGCGCCTGTTCGTAGTGACCGTCACCATCTGTTGCCACCATGGTGGGAGGCCCTGTTCAGAATTGAGATACCTGGCGATCTCCGGGTGGGTCATTTTCTTCGCGCCCGCCTTGTCGAGAACCGCGAACCATTCTTTCCAGGTCTTACCGGTCTTTGCTTTCACGGCCTCGTCGCTCATGCGCGGCGACTTTGCGTCACTTGTCTTACTCGGCATCTTTCACCCCTCCCTTTAACTCAGAAACCTACAAACTGCGAGGGTTGCCGGAGCCGCTTGGTTTTCCGACATCGCGATCGTAGGCGACCTTGAGCCAGTGTTTGACTTCGTCGTCAATGTCCTTGAGCGCAGTGATCTCGATGCGATGGGTGATGCGGTCCTTTTTCGCGAAACCTCCGGTGTCGATCAAACGCCCTTTCGGCTTCATGTCTCCTAACGCGAAACCGATGTCGACTCGTTTGATGGTGGTGGGCTTGATCTGCGCGAACACGTGGATTACGATACAAAGGGACGATGGTCTGGCAGGGACAAGCCTTCACATCCTTCGCGACCTTCAGACCAACCTTCAGGAGTTCGTCATAGAGTGGTCGCAGGTCCGCCTTTGAGCCGGAGAACATCTTTTGCACGTAGCCTTCGGCGGCTTTGAGATATTCATCAGGGTCAGCAACCTCGGTGCCTTTGCCGTCGGCGCGTTCCGCGAGCCACCCGGCGGAGTTCGTGCCCAGAGCCGTGCTCGGCCTTCAGCCACTCGCGACGAGCCTTCTCGTCCTTCGGTCCCGACTTCCTGATCAGCTTGAGCCATTCGTCGAGCGAGCGCCCGGTTTTTTGTTTGAGGTCCGCAATCCACTTCTGCGTCATCAAGACGCCCGGATGAACACCGTAGATTGATTTCTTTTTTGTTGGGTTGCTGCCATTTGGCCGGGCTTCCTTTCTTACCGAGGGGGCTGTGCAGGCACAGTATATTAGTAAATCGTAAATGGTAAATCGTAAATAGTCAGAAAGCGCCTCTTCGCAAACGCCCGTTCACCATTCACTATTTACCGGCCTCAAATCGTAAATGGTAAATCGTAAATAGTCAGAAAGAGCGTCGCTCGCAAATCGCGATTTCCATTTTACGATTTACTATTTACGATTCACCCGCCTGAGATACACGTCGTCGGGAAAATAGTGCTCACCGTCCGACTTGATCAACTTCCAATGCAGCCGGTTCCCGCGCAGCACTCAACTGCACCGTGACCTTACCGCCGAATCCGCTTTGCAGTTCAAGCTCTGCAGTCTTGCCTTTAACCAGCGCATCCACTTCGCCCTCTTCGCGAGTCTTGCCAGGTAGCGGCGACTGGCATCGTATTCGCCGGTTAGCTGTTTGCCGCGCTGTTTCAGCTTCAGGTAAAGCAGCGAAGCACGCGCGGAACATCTCGAGCGGTTCGTTCCGGTAAGCCGGGCGGAAGTTCGTCGCCGGCATCGTGGCGTAGACCGCCCATTCCCATTGACCTGGAAGTTCGCTCGGCGCGACTGCGCATTCGACGCTCCCGGAAAAGCAAACCTTCGGAGGTAAAGAGGAGCAAAGAGCAGCGTCAGCTTTTTCACCAATGATTCTCCGTCGTCAAAACGCTCGATTTCACTTTTTGTGCAAAGCTCGTGCATTAAGCCCCAAATCTTCCAAAAGCCGAAGTACTCGGAATCCCGGTGAGCAATCGCCTCGGGAACGCCGCTGAACGCCTCGGAATGCAGCTGAACGCCTCGGGACGCAGCTGAACGCCTCGGGAACGCAGCTGAACGCCTCGGGAGCGAAATGCGCCTCGGGAACGCAGCTGACGCCTGGGAACGCGGCTGAACGCGTCGGGAACGCGGCTGAACGCCTCGGGAACGCCGCTGAACGTCTCGGGAACGCGGCTGAACGCGTCGGGAACGCTGCTGAACGACTCGGGAAGCCGGCTTGGCTTAACTTAGAAGGCCGCGGTGGGCAAAACCTCGGCGACTGCCGCGCTTTCGTTGCTTGCTCGAATGCGTAGGCATACTTGATCAGTTTCCGCTTCGCCCATGCGCGCCGAAAACGAAATGCCGACCGGCAAACCGAAAACGTACCCGGCCGGAACGGTGATATGCGGATACCCGGCGACGGCCGATGCGGATGAATAGCCCCCGGTAAAGTGATCGCCGTTGACCCAGTCAGTAGGCCAAGCCGGTCCACCCGTGGGAGCGATGAGCGCGTCGAGCCGATTCTTGCGCATGACGAAGTCGATGCCCTGAGTCCGCGACAAGAGATGATTCTTCGCGAGCGCCTGAAGGTATTTCTTGTCCGTCAGCGGACCCTTGGCCTCCGCCTTAACAAACAGGTCCTGGCCGAAGTAGGGCATCTCGCGGTCGCGATTCTTCTCGTTAAATTCGATCACTTCCTTCAACGAATGAACCGGCGCGCTTGGGACCTAGTCCTTTCAGGTAGGTGTTCAGGTCGGCCTTGAGCTCAGTACAACAAGACTTCCAGCTCGGAATCGTCAAACTTACCCGTGGTGGGAATGTCAGCCGGGTCGACAATGACCGCGCCGAGCTGCTTCATCTCGCCAATCGAAATCGTTCATCAACTTGTCGACGCGATCGCTGAAGCCAAAATACTTTCGCGCGATGCCCAGACGCGCGCCTTGCAGACCATTCTTGTCGAGGAACTGCGTGTAGTTGGTCAAAGACTTTAGGTCGCGGCCCATGGTTGCAGAATCGCGCGCATCCATTCCCGACAAGCGCGCCGAGGAGAATTGCGGCGTCGGTGACCGTGCGGGCCATTGGGCCGGCGGTGTCCTGACTGTGAGCAATCGGAATGATGCCGGCGCGACTGACGCAGACCGAGCGTGGGTTTGATGCCGACGAGCGAATTCGCCGACGAAGGACAGACGACTGAACCGATCGGTTTCCGTGCCAATCGCGGCAGCGCAGAGACTGGCCGCCGCCGGCTGCCCCGAACCGGAACTCGAGCCGCACGGATTGCGATCCAGCACGTAGGCATTCTTCGTCTGTCCGCCGCGGGCGCTCCAACCGCTGCTCGAATGGTTTGAGCGGATGTTGGCCCACTCGCTGAGGTTTGTCTTGCCCAGGATTACCGCGCCCGCTTCGCGCAATTTCTTCGCAACGGTGGCAGTCCTGAAGCGGCCGCGAGCCGACGTAGCGCCAGCGAGCCCGCGGTCGTCATCATGCGGTCAGCGGTGTCGATGTTGTCCTTAATAAGAATGGGGATGCCGTGCAGCGGGCCGCGCGCGCCTTTTTCCTTGCGTTCGCGATCGAGCGCTTCGGCGATGCTCACCGCCTCAGGGTTCACCTCGATGACTGAGTTTATGCGTGGGCCGTCTTTGTCGATGTCATCGATGCGGTCGAGATATTTTCGGACGAGTGAACGCGAGCTAAATTTTCCGGACTTCATGCCCTCCTGCAAGTCGGAAATGGTGAGCTCGTCGAGCTCAAAGTCCTTTGGTGGTGGCGCGAGAGAACCGCGCGCAGGTTCGCCGGCCTTGATGGCCGAAGCAGGTTGAGTAATTGCCAGAGCGGCTCCGAGCGCGCTCGTTTCCAAAACTTCCTACGTTTTCATTCGGGTGGTCTCCCAATCGAAGTTTGCAGGTGTTGAGCGGGGCAAGTAGCCCTGCGCTGTAAGCAAGGGCGCCGCTCCCTGACGGTCGGAGCTACTGCTCCCGCTGAGCGTTGCGTTATCCAGTTCCACGGTTCGGTCCGTCAAGATCACTTCGCGACGTGGCTCATCAACGCCAGCAGGTTGTTTTCTGAATCGCGAAAGGCGGCCAGCCAGAGATCGTAGGTGCCCATATCGGCGACGAAGATAGGGCGCTTCTTCAAAGCACTACGCCGCGTTCGAGCGAGCGTCGCGTGCGCCGAGTTGAATGTCGTCGACGCTGGAAGTAGATGACTGAGCTGGGGTGATCGAACTCCGGTTTCGCCGGCAGCGAGAGCATCAGTCTAATGCCATCGCAATCAAAGAAAGCCAAATTCGGCGGCACGCTGAAGAGGAGTTTCATCCCGAGCTTGTCGCGATAGAAGGCTGATCCGCGCGTTCGATGTCGTGGGCGTTGACGGCAATCCGCTCGATTGCCGAGAGACCGAATTCCGTGCTCATCGTCAAAAACTCCTTAGGTTGATGTACGGACTCAACTGAGATTCAACCCGGAAAACGAAATTGAAGGTGATGACTTTAACTCGTTAGTGGTTCACGACACAGCCCTCACTCCTTGCTGACGAAGTTATTGAAGTTATAGATGATGATGCCGGTCACCTTTACGGGCTCGCCGCAAAGCATTGTTGGTGAAAACCTGGCTAGTTTGGCGGCCTCTACGGAGACGCCCTGCAGGAACGGTGATCCGTGCTCCGCATGAGCTGAAATGACCTTGCCGGTTTCATCTATCACAACCTCGAACAGAAACAATACCAAACTGATTTTTGAATCTGGCGGCTGACGGATATTGCGGCGGCGGCAACTCGATCGCGCGACCGTTTAAGATGCCGCTTGAGGCGGAAGTGGGCTGCACGCTCATTGCCGCGTCATCCAGTTTTATGGTTGTTCGGAGCAGTTCCCAGGCCGTTTGAGCGCGATCGGCCTCATGGTTGCGAATATAGATCAGGCTGACGAATTGCTTGTTTAGTCTAACCAAATACACCGCGGCGGTAAGCGGCTTACCACCAACGATGCCTTCGACCTGGGTACCCTCGGCTTCGATTGTCCTGACCTGCATTGTTACTTGAAGATCTAGTCGGCGAAGGCGCGTGCACCTGCTCTGCAACGCGTTCGATCAGCTCGGCCCTCATACTCTTAAGTTCCGCCTGAGACTCACAGGGCCGGTCAAGCGTGCGATCTACGCTGAGAGCGATTTGAACCCGCTGTCTGCCGACTTAATTGCTATTGCCGGAGAGTCGCTGGTGCCTTTATCCGCGAGGACCCAACCGGCGGGATAATCAAAAGCCAAGCCAAACTTCTGTAGTGTTTTTGTGGCGCTGTCGACTTGCGCCTGAGCGCTGAGTGTTGGAACCAACGCGATGAGGATCGCGATAATAATCAGTTTCAGAGTTTCCATTTGATTCAATCGGCTACTGCGCCACAAAGTTGTAAGTGATCACGCCGGTCACTTTTACTGGTTCGTTACACAATTTAGTCGGTGAGAAACTGCGCCCTCGGAGCCGCCTCAACGGAGACTGCCATCAACAAAGGGTGTCCGCTCAACTGCATGGGCCGAACTGACTGCGCCCGTCTCATCGATGGTTACCCGAACAACGACAGTTCCCGACGCATGAGCTGACCTCGCGATAGGCGGGTAGCCTGGACGAGGCAGACGAATCGCTCTTGCCGTTCAGCACGCCGCCGGATATGCGCAGCTGCCGAACCGTTGGGAGCTTCACTGCCAACGATCGGTCGTTATACGCCGTGCCTGATTTTCACTGTAGTTCGAACAGTATTCTGAGGCCGAGGCTCCAGCTTGCATCGTTCTCGACGCGAATATAGACCAGGTTGATGAAGCGTAAGTTCACTCGAACAGAATAAACATCGGCGGTTACTGGTTTACCCTTGGGCTTTACTGAAGAGACGCACACCAGTCAGCCTCAGCTGTGTCCACCTGCGTTTTTACCGGCGAAGACTGAATCGAGGTCGAGGCGTGAATCTGCCGGGCGACCTGACCGACCAGCTCGTCAGACATGTATGTTCTTTGTTTCGGCTTGAAAGTCACACGAAGAAGTGCTCGTGGTGCTAATCAATGATTTGAGTCGGTCCCGTGGGCGGTTGGGGCGTCACAACTGGCACTGCAGATCCTGCTGGCTCTCTGTCAGAGTCCAACCGGTCGGGTAATAAAAGACCAGGCCGTCTTTATCAAAATGCGTGAGGTTTTCAGTTTCTTGCCGCGGTTGGAGACCGGCTGCCGATACCAATGCGATCAAAGACAGCAACGGCGAAGTTGTGGAGGTGGCTCATTGTCAATTGGCCTCAGAGTAAGACTGAGGTGATCCGCGTGATCGCTGGGATGGTAGAACGTCACGATACGCAGGCTGAAGAATCTATCGTGCGGCAGCCATTCTGTCCAGACTCTTACCAAAATTCAGGATCCCAGGTTCCAGCGACTGGCAAAAATCCCGCAGGTTGCCCTACCGTTGTTCATCAATCTAACTGCAACTGGAGAGAAGGTGGAGCTTGAGCGGCCACTGCGCCACGCTTTGACGAAAGATGACCACAGAAGCTGCAGGAGAAATCAGAAACGCACGCGAACCGACGGCTGCGCCGCTGCCGCTGGTGGCGGTGGTGGGCCAGCCTGAACGTCGGCAAGTCTACTTTGTTCAACCGGCTAATCGGCCAGCGGCGCTCGATTGTCGGCGACGAGCCCGGCATCACACGTGATCGTATTTACGGTGAAGTTGAGTGGGCCGGCGCGCGCTTTTCGATCGTTGATACCGGCGGCATCATTCCTGACGACGATGCAGTTATCCCCGCGGAAATTTTCAAACAGGCAGGCTTCGCTATCGATGACGCGCAGGCAATCATCTGGGTAGTTGATGCGCGCCTGGGCCTGACGCCGCTTGATGAAGAGTTGGCGAAACTACTGCGCGCCACCGGCAAACGAGTGTTGGTGGCGGCAAATAAAGTCTGAGAAGGTCGCGCGCGTGGAGGCGGAGGCTGGCGAGTTTTACCGGTTCGGGTTTGAAGAAGTTTTCCCGGTTTCGGCGGAGCAGGGAATCGGGCTGGGAGAGCTGCTGATGCATTGATCAAGGATTTGAGATTTGAGACTCTTCAGTTGAGATCGGAGATCTGCAGATGAGCAACCCCAGAATTTCAAAGCGCGAGCTGCGACTGGCAATCATCGGTCGTCCCAACGTAGGCAAGTCGTCGTTGCTGAACCGCCTGATTGGTGAAGAGCGCGTGATCGTCTCTCCGGTGGCGGGAACGACGCGCGACACTATCGATACGCTGCTGAGCACACCAGATCAGGAGTTTCGCTTGATCGATACGGCCGGCATTCGTCGCAAGGGCAAGACCGCCGAGATGGCTGAGAAGCTTTCCGTCGTCATGGCCATGAAGAGCCTGGCGCGTGCGGACGTCGCGATTGTTCTGATCGATGCCGAAGAAGGACCGACCGCGCTCGACGCCCACATCGCGGGCTACGCGCACGACGCCGGCTGTTCAATCATCAATCGCGTGCAACAAATGGGACGCGTTGAAGAATAAGGAGACGGGCACGTCTTCGGAGTTTGAACGCAAAGTCAGAGAAAGATGAAATTCCTTGATTGGGCGCCGGTAGTAATGATCTCGGCGTTGAAGGGCCAGCGCGTAGAGAATCTCCTGCCGCTGGCGGTACAGGCTAATGCAGCACGCAACCGGCGCATCGCCACGTCGCAGCTTAACGCGTTCTTCGAGAACGCGGTTTCGCAGCCACGCGGCGGCGGAGCTCCCGCGCCGGTGAAGGGAGGAGTATCGCGACTGCATGTGCAATACATGACCCAGGTCTCGGTGCGCCCGCCGACGTTTGTGTTGTTCACTTCCGGCGGCAAGTCCGGCCTGCATTTTTCGTATCTTCGTTATTTGCAGAATCGCCTGCGCGAAGAGTTCGACTTCTTTGCCACACCCCTGCGGATTGTCGAGAAACACAAGAAGCGCAAAGCTAAGAAGGTAGGGCTTTGAACTTTGAGCTTTGCACTTTCGTTCGCTGAGTTATCTTGGTCTTCAGTGCTTAAGCTCTGACGAACGTCTTATACGACCGCCGTTATCCTCGACTCGTCAGCGAGCGTGGCGCTCCTCGGACCGGGATCAAGAAGCGGTGCTATAGACACGTCCTCGGAGCTAAAGAACTAGAAGTACAAATGCAAGCACAAAGCTCAAAGTACAAAGAACAAAGAACAAAGTACAAAGAACAAAGCTCAAAGTACTAAGTACAAATTTGAGAAATGACTGAAACCGCCGATTACGTTCGAGGTGTTGGCGCGCGACGGAGAAGCGCGGGCGGGGACGCTGACAACGCGCCGCGGAATCATCGAGACGCCAGTTTTCATGCCGGTAGGAACGGCAGGCACAGTCAAAGGCATGCGTTTCGAAGCGCTGGAGGATGAACTCGACGCGCGGATCATTCTCGGCAACACCTATCATCTTTGGTTGCGTCCGGGCGCTGAGGCTATACGCAGTTGCGGGGCTGCATCGCTTTATCAGTTGGGATCGCGCGCTGCTGACTGATTCCGGAGGCTTTCAAGTTTGGAGTTTGGGCTCGCTCAGAAAGATTACTGAAGAAGGCACGCAGTTCCGTTCACACCTCGACGGTAGTCTGCAATTCCTGTCGCCCGAAGTTTCGATGGAGGTGCAGGCGGCGCTGGGTTCGGACATCGTGATGGTCTTTGATGAGTGCGCCTGCCGGAGAAGCCCCGGCGGACGCGGCGCGAGCGAGCATGGAGTTGACCGCACGTTGGGCAAGGCGCTCGCGGAACTGGTTCGACAGTTTGCAGGCACAGGCTGCGGATAGCGGTAGAAGTGCAGTTCAACGAGAGCTTAAGCGGCGCGCAGGCGTTGTTTGGCATCGTGCAGGGCGGGGCTCATTCAGACTTGCGCCGCGAGAGTCTGAACCGCACGGTCGAGATCGGTTTCGACGGTTACGCCATTGGCGGCCTAAGCGTTGGCGAAGAGAAGAACGTCATGTGGCGAGTGGTTAGTGAGATTGCGCCTGAGTTGCCAGCCGACCAGCCGCGCTATTTGATGGGGTTGGGTACGCCCGAAGATTTGCTCGAAGGAGTGGCTCGCGGCGTTGACATGTTTGATTGCGTGCTGCCGACGAGGAATGGCCGCACCGGCCAGGCGTTCACCTCCGCCGGGAAGGTGAACGTAAAGAACGCCCAGTGGGCTCTGGACACGCGACCGCTGGACGAAAATTGCGCGTGCGCGGTTTGTCGCAGGCACTCACGCGCCTATCTTCGTCATCTTTATAACGCCGGTGAAATACTGGCGAGCGTCCTGCTGACGCACCACAATTTGGCCTTCTTCCTTGACACTATGCGACGTGTGAGGCAATCTATCCGGTCTGGCGATTTCCCAAATTTCGACGAGAGTTCACCGAGGGGCTGAACGCAAACGAACTGGACAAAGCGCTCAGCAGCAGTTAGGTGTGGCCGACGGGGAATCTGAAATCTCAAATCTGACATCTCAAATTTGAAATCGCAGATCGCAGACCTGAGAGCCGGAATATTTTTCGAACAACAGCAAGCCAACTTAGACTCGAAGTAAATTCAAAAGGCAACTAGATATTTTGATGATAACCCTATTAGTGATTTTTCAAGGCGGCCTGGGGGCTCTCGGTGGCTTCCTCCCGATGATCCTGATTATCGGCGTCTTCTACATGCTGCTGATCCGACCGCAACAAAAGCGGCAGCGGGAATTGCAGGAGACGATCTCGCAACTGAAGCCGGGTGACACGGTCGTGACCACCGGCGGAGTGATCGGAACGATCACCACCGTGCGGGACACAAGTTTCTTTATCCGCAGTGCGGACAAATCGATTCTGGAAATTTCCCGCTCTGCAGTCGCCGGTCTCAAAGAGGAAGAGAAGAAGTAACCGCGTTCTATACTTAACGAAGATTTCTTTAGCGATGAAAAAGAAGAACCTCCTGCAGCGTACAATAATAATTGTCCTGGTTACACTGATCGGTATTTACGTAGTAATCGGTCCCCGTCATCGTCCTGCCGCGCACGACTTTACCTGGTCTGGAATAAAGGACACCCTCAGAACGAATGTTCACCTGGGCCTGATTTGAAGGGCGGGTCGCACCTCGTGATGCGGGTCATGACCGACGACGTTCTTAAGAATCTGACGCTGGGGAATGCTTTTGCGATCGACAAGGTCGTCAAAGACGCGAACCTCCCGGTGAAGGAAGTAAAGCCGGACTCGACTAATGGCAACTATCGCATTGTGCTTGAGGCCACCGACGCGTCGAAATTTCCGGATATCGAGGAAGCCATCAAGAAGATCGACCTTGCTGATTGGACCGCTGCAAAGAGCGGCAACCTTATGACCTGACCCTGCCCGCTTCGGCGCAAAGCAGGATTGCCGAACAGGCAACAGATCAGGCGCAGAAAATCATTGAGAGCCGCCTGGACGCGGTGGGCGTTGCTGAACCACTGGTACAGCGGCACGGGGCGCAGAGTTCCCACCAGATCCTGGTACAAATGCCCGGCATTCACGACCCGGAGCGAGTGAAGAAGCTGCTTAGCGCTGAGTCAAAGCTCGAGTTGGTTCACGTGGTCAGCCCTCCGAGCCCGCAAAGTATCGCAACTTACAACTCCGAGGAGGAAGCAAAGCGCATCACTCGGCGGCACCCTGCCGACCAATCGCCGGGTACTTGCTTATGTCGATCGAAATGAGCCAACGACCGCCGGCAGCCAGGCTCCGGCAGAAGAGGCCCAGAAGCAGAAAAAGTGGGTTGTAGTCGAGGCGCCGGCCGTTGTCGATGGCAGCGAACTGCGCAACGCCAATGCGGTTCAGTCTCAAGGCGGCGGCGATACTTTTGCAATTTCGTTTTCTCTCGCCGACCGGCGCGGACGAAGTTTGGCGCCTGACGGGCGCTAATCTCAACGAATACATGGGCGTGGTCCTGAACGATGAAGTTAAGTCCATCGCCTACATCAAGTCGCAGATTAACGACCCGGAGAGATCTCGGGTCGGTTCACCAAACAGTCAGCCGACGATTTGGCTTTGACGCTGCGTTCGGGTGCTTTGCCGGCCAAGATCGAATACATGGAAGAGCGAACCGTCGGCGCCAGCCTGGGCGACGATTCAATCAGATCCGGTGTCCGGGCCTCGGTTGTCGGCTTGATTCTGGTGATTCTTTTCATGCTTGTTTATTACCGCGGATCCGGTGTGAACGCGGTGGTAGCGTTGCTGCTCAACATGATTCTGATGCTCGCCGGCTTGATTCTTTTCCAGGCGACCCTGACGCTGCCGGGAATCGCCGGCATCATTCTTACGATTGGTATGGCCGTCGACTCAAACGTGCTGATTTTCGAACGCATTCGTGAAGAGTTGAGATCCGGCAAAACGATTCCGTCAGCCATTGAGCAGGGCTTCGCGCGGGCGTTTGTGACCATCATTGATACCCACGTGACGACCATCATTTCGTCATTGTTCCTGTTTGTTTTCGGTACCGGCCCGCTGCGTGGGTTCGCTGTTACGCTGGTCCTTGGTTTGTTGATAAATCTTTTCTCCGCGGTCTACGTCTCGCGCACGATCTTCATGTGGGAGCTGAGCCGACGGAAGAAGATGGAGTCGATGAGCATCTAGCAGCAGCCAGCGAGTTGGTTGCTTCAAGAGTTCAGTCTTGATTGGTTAATATGATTCAATTTTTAAAGACGTTAAGATTGATTGGCTGGCTAATCGCCGCAAGTTCATAGCAGTTTCCATTCTGTTAATGGTCGCTGGGCTGAGCTCCGCTGTCTATCGCCAATGGAAACATCCGAACGGCTCCGAAGCATTTAACCTCGGCGTTGATTTCAAAGGTGGCACGGTCGTTACGGCGCGCTTCAAACAACGTCCTTCGCCGGAAGCGATACGCGACGCGCTCGGGAAAGTCGGGAGCAAAGACGCAATCATCCAGCCGGTTACGGATAAACCGGATACGGTCCTGATTAAGCTGCCGCTTCGAAGGTGCTGCTGCGCTTGCCGCCACTCCAGTCGCTCCGCCGGTCGCCACCCCAGCTCCTACACCCGCTGCTACGGCAGCCACGACCCCGGGGGCTCCAGCCGCGACTCCCGCCGAGGGAGGCGAATCGCAGGCTGAGCTAAATGCCGGTCGAGCGATAGTTCGCAACGCCCTCAATGCTTTTGGCCCTGAAGCCCGAAAAGGTGGAACTAAAGGACGATCCAAATGCCGCCTACAAGATCATTGGCACCGATGCGGTGGGTGCCGTGGCCGGAGCGCAACTTCGCAACAAGGCGATCGCTGTGACGCTGGCGGCGTTGGTTGGCATTCTGCTCTACATCGCATTTCGGTTCGAATGGACTTACGGCGCGGCGGCGGTGATCGCGGTGTTTCACGATGTGCTGGTGACACTGGGCTTCTTCTCGATCTTCCAGTGGGAAGTGAGCTTGACCGTTATCGCGGCGCTGCTCACGCTGGTTGGCTTCTCCGTCAACGATACGATTGTCGTATTCGATCGCATACGTGAAAATCGCCGGCTGCATCGGCGCGATTCCTTATACAAGATCACCAACGACTCGATTAACCAAACACTTTCGCGCACCGTAATCACTTCGGGACTGGTTTTTCTTTCGGTTTTGGCGATGGTTCTGTTTGGCGGTGAAGTGCTGCGCGGCTTTTCGCTGGCGCTTTTGATCGGTATTAGTTTCGGGACTTATTCCTCAATCGCGATTGCGAGTCCGATCATGGTTTGGTGGGAACAGCGCCTCGATCTTGCCAACCGGGCTGCGGTTACCGCGGCGAACCGTTCGAGCCGAGGGCCGCCCGCGTGCGCTGGTGGACCGAAGCGCGAAGCGGTGGCGACGCGGCGCCGCCAGCGTAGCTCCCGCGGCGCCGGACGCGCATAGAAGTTTGCCTTATCGAATCAGCGTTGCAGACGGTGTTTTCCGCTTTAGTTACCTTAAATTTGCGCTTGACTTTGCCGCGCATTGCGGAATAGACTGCAGCCGTTGCTGGCCAATTAAATACTCAAGAGTCGACCCGCGCTATCCAGCGAAGGTTGGGCGCGCGGCAGTCTGTTGAGGGGGCTGGCGAGTTTTTTCTCGCATAGCGGCTTTTCAGTTTTGACCCGAAATGCTCAAAGTCTTTGAGCTGCGGTTCCCCTTCATTAGTAGACGAACTCAGGCGAGACGAGAGATCGACGTTTGAGAAGCAATTAATTCGTATTCAAGAGATATTTTGCACCCCTGATCCATTTGGCACCGGAATAGGGAGGACTAAAAATGTTCGATAACCTGGTTGAGTCTGGCTCGCACAAACAAGATCTTGGGCGTAAGGGCTCATTTCTCCTTGGCACGGTGGCTATCTATGGAGTCATCGGCATCACCCTGCTGGTAGTCAGCATTATGGTACGCGGCGGCAAACCTGAAAGCCAGGATCTGGACTTTATTACGCTGGTCGCGCCGATTCCGGTTCCTCAACAGGCTCAGCCCGAGAAGCACGAGGAAGCGAAGCCGCAGTGAAACAAGAGCAAAACGTTGACGTCCGCAAGGAACTGATCGCCGACGTTACAGAACTCGCACTCGTACCTAAGAGAGGTGTCCGCCAAGGCCAGCGACATTCCGCCGGTGAGACGCGGCGTCACCACGGTTATTGGTAGTGAGTCATCGAATGCGCGCCCAGTCCGCTTGCGGCTGGTCCGGCAGTGGCACGGAGCTAGTTGCTGGACCGACCAGAGTGAACATCGCCGACGAGCCGCCGCCGCCACCAGAGCCAAACCCACTCCTCCCAGAGCGCCGATCTCAGGTGGCGTGCTTAACGGAAAGGCCATTAGTCTGCCCAAAGCCGTCCTATCCGCCGATTGCCAGGCAAGCTCACGCTTCCGGGAACCGTCGTGGTTCAGGTGACCATCGACGAGAACGGCGAGCGTGATCTCCGCGCACGCAGTGTCTGGTCATCCGTTACTGCAGGCGGTAGCTGTGGCGCGCTGCGCGTGGGCGAGGTTTTCGCCCGACCAAGCTATCGGGACAGCCCGTTAAGGTGACAGGCGTCATCACGTACAATTTCGTGGCTCAGTAAACTGTGGAGGTTCAGCGCCGTGCGAGCCTCTGCGGGCTCATTCTGCGGGTTCCCTGCGAGCTATCAATGTAAGAAAACCTTTTGGAGGGTTTACCGTGACTATTCTAACCAGTCTTCTAGGAACGAAAGCGTTTGGCTTGATGGTCTACTTTTGGCAGGCAGCGGAAGCAACGCCGTCCGCAACTCCTGGCGTGAATCACTTTCTCCGATGGCAGATGGTCAAGAGTATGGGCGCCGTCGCTATCGCGTGTCGTGATCGTTCTGCTGATCATGTCAGTTTATTCGATCGCCATCATGGTTGAACGCTACCTGACCTACACGGCGGCCAAGAAGCAGTCGCGCGAGTTTGCGCCGCGCGTCGCCCAGGCGTTGAAGAATGATCGCATCGAAGAAGCGATCAATATCAGCGACAAGCACCGCAAATCGCACCTGGCGATGGTGGTCAGCAGTGGCCTGCAGGAGTTTCGCGCTCACGAAGCAGTCGTCCGGACATCTCCGGCGATGAGATCGAAGCTTCGAAGCGCGCCCTGCAACGAGCGATCGCGATCAAGACCGCTGAAGTTCAAGCGTGGCTTGTCAGGCCTGGCGACCATCGGATCGACTGCGCCCTTCGTGGGATTGTTCGGCACCGTGTTCGGAATCATCAATGCTTTCAGCGCCATGAGGCGATGCGGGACAAGCGGGTATCGGCGCGGTGGCCAGCGGTATTTCGGAAGCGCTGTTTACGACCGCGCTCGGTTTGCTGGTGGCGGTGCCGGCGGTGTGGCTGTTCAACTACTTCACCGGCAAGGTCGATGGCTTCATCGTCGAAATGGACAACTCGGCTTCCGAGCTGGTTGACTACTTCATCAAGAACCGCACCAAGCAGCTGAAGGCGTAATCCCCGGCGCAATCGTGAAGAATCGGTGGGGCTGGTTGTCCCACCGAGGACTATTCCAGATAGCACCGGGCAGCGGCAGAAGTTGAAAGGAGATTTTGTTATGGGAATGGCAGCAGGTGGAAGCAGTGGGCTTCAATCGGAAATCAACGTCACCCCGATGGTTGATATCATGTTGGTGCTCTTGATTATCTTCATGGTCGTTACACCTATGTTGCAGCACGGCGTTACCGTCAACCTGCCGAAAGATCTGAGAAATCCTGAGGAAGACCAGCGCATCATCAAGGACAATTCGATTGTGATCGCTATCCCGCAGGATGGCGACTACTACCTTGGTAAGGACAAGGTCACTAAGGAGCAGCTCAAAGACAAGGTCGAGAAGATGTTGGGCCTGATCAAGAAGGAAGAAGACAAAGTCGTTTATATCAAGAGTGGGGTCGGCGTCAGCTACGGCGACGTAGTTAACGTCATCAACGAAGTCAGGGCGCTTGGTGTGGACAAAATAGGATTGGTCGCCGACAAGAAAAAGGGCGGCGACGCAGCACCCGCGAAGCCTGCCTGAGCCGCGTCTTGAGCTGCGTTGGAGTCCTCTCAAAGGGAGTAAATTGATGGAAGAATCGGGAAAAAAGCTAAGTCGTCAAAAGCGGTGCCGTATATCAACGTCACCCCGCTCATTGACGTGCTCTTGGTAATGCTTATCATCTTTATGGTGATCACGCCGCTTGAAGCCCAGTCGCTTTCAGGCGGACATCCCCACCCAAAGAGATCCCAATGAAGATCTTAGTCAGTTGAAACCCAACCCACTGACGCTCGTCGTCTCAATTTCCAACGACCTCCAGCTAAAACTCAACCAGGACAGCATCGGATCTGTAAACGACACTGGCCCTTTGAGCCAGAAACTGTTGCAGCTGTTCCAACAGCGCAAGGACACGCGCGCCTACAAGACCGGGATGGAAACGCGCACGGACGTGCCCGAAAGCGAGCGCATCGAGAAAACGGTGTTCGTGAAGGCGCCGAGATCGATCAAATACGGCGATGTCGTGAAGGTGATCGATGCGATCAAAGGAGCTGGTGCGAATCCGGTGGGATTGCAGGTCGACGACCTGCCTCAATAATAACTAGCTATTGGCCGCTCGGAAAAACGGTGCGCACAGCTTTAGCCCCAGTTGGTGTCGGGCCCAATCACTTAGGATGGAGCTACTGATAAATGAAACTCTCCAAAACTAGAATCGCCATTACGTTGGCGATTCTCGTTGTCACAGCCGCGCTCATTTGCACAGCGTCTGGTTGTGGATTGATTAACCGAGTCCGGGCGAAGAATCAGTTGAATGAGGCGGCCCGCGCTTACCACGAAGGGCACTTTGAAGAGGCCGAGCAGTATTCGAGAAGGGCCCTCGAGCTCGACCCCGACAGCAAGAGCGCACCTCTCTTCATAGCCCGCACCATCCACGCGCCAGTTTCGGCCCGGCGTTCAAGCTCCCGAAAACATCGCGAAGGCGAATGAGGCCATTGCTGCCTACCAGCAGATTCTGCAACGGGATCCGAAAAGTGAAGAGGCCTACAAGGCTATTGCTTACCTTTACGGCGCCATCAAGGACGATGAAAAATTGCGTGCCTGGCTCCAGGCCCGAGCGAAGGATTCCAACGCCGAGCCTGAAAAGCGTGCCGAAGCTTACACAATTTTGGCGAGTAAGGACTGGGACTGCTCTTTCAAGATTACGGAACTTCCCACCAACAAGTCGACGACCGTCTCAACCGCGAATCGCGCCACCGTTGCTTACAAGAAACCGGCTAATCAAAAGGACTTCGACACCGCTCAGGCCTGCGCGAAGCGTGGCCTAGAAGAAATTGAAAATGCCATCAAGCTTGATCCGAACAGCGAGTCGGCGTGGTCATACAAAACGAACTTGCTGATTGAAGCTTCCAAGCTTGCGGAGATGGACGGAAAGACGGACCAAAAAGCCCAGCTCGACAAACAACGCGAAGAAGCTCAGAAACGAACCAGCGCTTTGAGCGAAGCAAATCAGAAGAAAAAGGAAGCTGAGGAAGCTGCCAAGGCGGCGGCATCGCCCGCCAAGAAAAGCTAGCGCGTTCGTCGTGACCTCCTGATTCCGGGTGATGCCCGACTTTCGAGTCGGGCATCACCTTTGTTATACTTCAATTGCAAGACTCGTTTTTGCACAACCCAACCGAGCAACCGGCTAAGGATCGATGATCCGAATTGAAGAAATAGTCGAGAACGTGGCGCGCAACCATCCGCAGGCGAATCTCGATCTGCTCCGCCGCGCTTACCTCTTTCGGCGCGCGAGCACAAAGGTCAGAAGCGCGCCTCCGGTGAGTCGTATCTGGTACATCCGCTCGAAGTTGCCAACATCCTTGCCAATATGAAACTGGACGAGGTGTCGGTTGCTACCGGCTTGCTTCACGACGTGGTTGAGGACACGCTGGTTGACCTCGACACCATCCGCAAGTATTTCGGGAAGAGATTGCCCACCTGGTGGACGGCCTGACTAAGATCGCGCAGATCAGCAACATTTCTCGCGAAGAACAGCAGGCCGAGAACGTGCGCAAGATGTTGCTGGCGATGGTTGATGACGTGCGCATCGTGCTCGTGAAGTTGGCCGATCGGCTGCACAACATGCGTACCCTGCAATACCTCAATCCCGAAAAGCGAAAGCGAATCGCCGAAGAGACGATGGAGATTTTCGCGCCTATCGCGCATCGTCTCGGCATGGGCAAACTCCGCGGCGAACTCGAGGACCTCGCGTTTCGTCATCTGCATCCGGAGGACTATCGCGAGTTGGCGGAACAGCTGGAGAAGCGCCGCGCGGAAAATGAGGCGTTTCTTGGCGGCGTTACCGAGCGTATTGAAGCGAAGATGAACGAAGCCGAAGTGCCTTTTGTGCGCGTCGAAGGTCAGGGTAAAGCGACTCTATTCAATCTGGAAGAAACTCAAGAGTCAAAAGATCGAGTTGGATCAGGTTTACGATCTGGTTGCGGCGCGGGTGATCACGCCAAACGAAGTGCGGCATTGTTACGCAGCGCTGGGCGTGATTCATAACACCTGGCGACCAGTGCCGGGCCGGATCAAGGATTGGATCGCCACGCCGCGCGACAATCTCTACCAGTCGCTTCACACCTCGGTCATCGGCGCCGACGCGCAGTCGTTCGAAGTCCAAATTCGCACCGAGGAGATGCACCAGATCGCGGAGGAGGGCGTCGCCGCTCACTGGAAATACAAGGAAGGCAAGCGCGGCGCCCGCGACGACGACAATGCTTTTCAGGCTCTGCGGTCGCTGGTCGAGTGGACCCAGGAGGTCAAAGACTCGCGCGACTTTCTCGATTCGTTGAAGCTGGATCTGTACCCGAAGGACGTCTATGCCTTTACGCCGATGGGCAAGGTGATTCAACTACCGCGCGGCGCTACGCCGGTCGACTTCGCCTACATGATCCACCCGGAGGTGGGAAACACCTGCACCGGCGCGCGCATCAACGGTCGCATGGTGCCGCTGCGCAACCAGATTCAAAATGGTGACATGGTAGAGATTCTGACCTCGGCAAATTCCCATCCTTCGCGCGACTGGCTCAACTTCATCGTCACCTCCCGAGCGCGCAACCGGGTTCGACATTGGGTGGCCGAACAGCAGCGGGCTGAGTCGATTGAGATCGGCAGAAAGCTTTTTGAAAAAGAGGCCGCTCGTTTCAACTCTCGCCAAAGAAACTCTTTGTCGACAGCGACGGTGACGATGAAACGCGGTTGCCGGCGAGTACGGTTATGGGCGCGTTGAAGATCTGCTGGCGGGCGATTGGCTACGGCAAGCTGATTCCCCGCAACGTCATTGCCGAAGTATCTCGGCCCGGAGCAGTTTGAGCAGCTCGACAAACAGAAAGAGTCGCGGCTGCGCAGCGGCGTTCGGGCTGTCAAACGGCTGATTCGCCTCGGCGACGATTCGATTGTGGTCGTGGCGTCGACGATCTGATGGTGATCCGGGCGCGTTGCTGCAATCCGCTTCACGGCGAGGAGATCGTCGGCTACGTGACGCGCGGGAAAGGCGTGGCGGTGCATGAGAAGCGTTGCAAGAACGTCGCCGCGCTCATGGTGAACCGGGAACGTATTGTCTGAGGTCGAGTGGGCCGGCCGGCCGGAAAAAGACGGCCTACGCGGTCGAAACTGCTGGCAGTCACCGAAAATCGCACTCGGCATGATCGCAGGATCACTGGCGCCATCTCAGATATGAAAACCGGAATTCGCGATGCGCGGGCCTCGATAGGCTCCGACGAGAAGGGCATGTCGAGGTCACGGTGGAAGTCTTCGACGTCAAACACCTCGACAAGGTGATTAATTCAATCAAGGGTGTGCCGGGTGTTTTGATGTGGAACGAATGGGGGGCAGTCCAGGACCAACCGCCAGGACACAAAGGTCGCCCAAGATGAATAACATGGCTAACAGAATTGAGTGCCCTACCGTCGGCTGCCTGGCACTTGGCGATTCTCGGCGTCTTGGCGGTTAGTCATCGTCTTTGCCCTTACCTGAACGTTTCTGGTAGAATCCGCTCTTTGTTTGCATAACAAAAAAGCAGGCAATCGCTACAGTGAAGGTAATCATCCAAACAGACCGCGCGCCACAGGCGATCGGACCATATTCTCAGGCCGATCAAGACGAGCGGGCTGGTCATTCGCGTCGGACAGATTCCGATTGATCCGCCGACCGGTGAATTTGTGTCGGGCGGAATTGCAGAAGCAAACAGACAGGTTTTGAAGCAACCTTGACGGCAGTGCTTGAAGCTGCGGGCAGCGGTCTCGAGCAGCGTGGTTAAGACGACAGTGTTTTTGCTGGACATGCAGGAATTTGGCGCGATGAATGAAGTCTACGGAGAGTTCTTTAAGGCGAGAGCCACCGGCGCGGGCCACGGTCCAGGCAGCGCGTGTTGCCTCGCGATGCCAGGGTAGAGATTGAGGCTGTTGCGCTGGCGGGAGAATGAAAAACCGGAGCAGCGATCCCAGACCGTTGCACCGGCTGGTTGTTGATTCAAGATGGATGCGTTAAGCGGCTTTTGCGATCTTGCCGGCCTTGATGCAGCTCGTACAAACCTTCATGCGTTGGGCGCCGCCTTGCGGCAGTTGCACCGAATTGGATTGCAGGTTTGGGTTGAATCTGCCGCGGCGTTCGATTGTTTGCGTGTGAAACATTGTTTCCGAATTGCGGACCTTTACCGCAGACTTCGCAACGTTTGGCCATGATTTTTATGATACCTCCAAAGCTTTATTGATTGCCGCGGGCTCATCAGACTGAGTAAGAGGCAATAATTGAAACGCAATTTATAACAAACGGTTTTCCAGCTCGTCAAGCAAGCAAGGCTGGCCACAAAGAGTGATTTACTAAAGGAGCAACGATCCAAAGTGCAAAGAACGGCAAAACTAACCATTTCAGGAACTATTCTGGCGGCGATTCTTCTCTCGCTGGCGGGGTGCAGCAACTCCGGAGGTTCCGACAGCAAAGACAATCTGGTGGCGGCGACGGTCAACGGCAAAAACATCATGTCGGCTGAGGTCGAGCGGGGAGTGAGCCAGCAGTCGGGCGGTGACCGTCGAAGCTTTCGCAACTTGAGTTGGCCCAGGCGCGTTTGCAGGTGCTCGGCACTTTGATCCAACGGGAAGTGCTTTTTCAGCGTGCTGAACGCGAAAAACTGCTGCCAACTGAGGACGAGATCACGGCCATCATTAACCAGCAGAAGCAAGCTTCCGGCATGACTGACGACGACTTCCAAAAGAGCCTGGTGGCTCAGAATTTGACCATGGAAGCACTGCGGGAAGACGGGCGAAAGAATATTGCCATTCAGAAGCTTCAGGACAAATACAGCTCCAAGATCACGGTGAACGATAAGGAAGTTGAAGACTTCTATAACGGCAACCGTGAGCGGTTTGTAAGTGCTCGCGGTGTCGCGCTGGCTATGGTGATGGTCGATCCAGCGGACAATTCCGCGCAGCGCATAACGGACGACGCGAAGAGCGAAGCGGAAGCGAAACTCAAGATCGATAACATTGCGCAGCAGCTAAAGGGTGGCGCGGATTTCGCCACGGTCGCTCGCGCCAAGAGTGAAGACGCGACTAGCATCACCCGCGGCGGCGATATCGGCTTTGCGAGCGAAGACGACTTGAAGCAAAACGGTTTTCCACCGGAGTTGGTCACTAAGCTCTTTAGCATGGAGGCGGGTGACATTACTGATCCGGTTCGCTTCAACAACACCAAGTGGTACATTTTTAAACTCGCAGAGAAGCGCCTGCAGACTCAGAATCTGACGCTCGAGAGTCCTGGCGTTCGCCAGCAGATCACTCAAGCGTTGATCAAACAGCGCTCGGATATTCTGAATGCAGCCCTGCTTGAGGTTGCTCTGAACGACGCTAAGATCGTTAACAATATGGCGGGCACCATGCTTGCCAACCCAAGCAATCTGGGGCTCAGGCCGGCATCGTCGTCAGCGGTAAACTCGCAAAGCGCGACTACGCCGACGACAACTCCGCAGCCAGCGGCGCCAGCGACGACGCCCCTCGCCGGCCGCGGCTGCAAGTCCGAAGGCGACCGCGTCGAAGAAGCCCTAACGATTCTTAAGAGGCTTGCGCGGGTGTAGGAGGCTTCCTGAGCTCCGCACCCGCTTTTTGCAGCCCGGGGCTGCTGAGCCCCGAGTTTCCGCCGCAAGCACAAGCGCGGGGCAGGCGAGGCGTAAAAGCGTAAAAGCGGAAAATGTTGTTTCGTCTTTCAGAAGTTCATAAGTCATACGGCACGCAGGATGTCCTGCGCGGCACGTCGCTGCAAATCAATCCCGGCGAACACGTTGGGTTGGTGGGCCGCAACGGCGTCTGGCAAGACGACCATCTTCCGACTCATCAATAACGAAGAACAGCCGGATCGCGGAGACGTGATACGGGCCCGTGGCACTCGTCTCGGCTTGTTGTCGCAGCATGTCCACTTTGAGGCCGGCTCGACGGTCCACGAGTCAGCGCTGGCGGCTTTTGGCCATCTCCAGCAAATCGAGCATGAGATGCATGAGCTTGAGCATCGCATGGCCGAAGCGGTAGACGATCTTGATCAGATTCCTCGAACGCTACAGCGATTTGCAGCATCAGTTCGAACGGGAAGGCGGCTTTGAATACGGTGCGAAGGCCGAGGCGATTCTGCAGGGGCTCGGTTTCGATCGCTCAACCTGGAATCTGGAGACTGAGAAACTTTCCGGCGGTCAACAGAACCGTTTGGGCCTCGTTCGCCTGCTGCTGGCTGAGCCCGATGTGTTGCTGCTTGACGAACCGACAAACCATCTCGACGTTGCGGCCGTAGAGTGGCTCGAAGAGTTTCTGCAAAAGCTATGCGGCGGGTTTTGTCATAGTTTCGCACGATCGCTATTTTCTTGATCGGGCCTGCAAACGGATCATCGAGCTTGAGAACGGCCGCGCGTCGAGTTACACTGGAAACTATTCCGACTATCTGGTCGAGCGTGAAGAGCGTCGTGAGGCGCAGCAACGCGCCTACGACAATCAACAGCAGTTGATCGCGAAGACTGAGGAGTTTATTCGCGCGGAACCTCGCCGGTCAGAAAACCAAGCAGGCGAAAGTCGCGCCGCACGATGCTCGCGAAGCTCGAGCGCGTCGACGCCGTGCGAGCCGATCAGTCTTCCGGAGACTTTCGTCTGAAAGCGATCGAGCGCGCCGGCAATCACGTCCTGACGGTGGATCGAAACGACCATTGGCTACCCCGACAAGTTACTGGCTCGTGATATTTCATTTGTCCTGCGTCGCGGTGAGTGTCTTGGGATTATCGGCCCGAACGGGTCCGGCAAGACTACCTTCCTGAAAACGATTCTGAAGCAAGTGCCGCCGTTGGCCGGAGAAATTCGCTGGGGCACGAAAGTCCAGGTCGGTTACTACGCGCAGCAGCTCGACGATCTCGACGATCGCAACGAGATCATCATGGAGCTGAGAAGAGTCGCGCCTGCCGGGAGCTACTGCCGGCGAGCTGCGCTCGTTTCTGGCGAAGTTCCTCTTCAGTGGCGATGACGTCTTACAAGCACGTTCGCGATCTGTCGGGCGGTGAGAAGGGAAGGCTGGCGCTGGCGAAGCTGATCTATCTGCGCGTGAACGTGCTGGTGCTTGACGAGCCGACCAACCACCTCGACATTCCTTCGCGCGAGGCGCTCGAAGAAGCGCTCGATGCTTACGAAGGAACAATACTCACGATCAGCCACGATCGTTATTTTCTCGATCGCGTCGCCACTCAGATTCTGGCGCTCGACGGTGAAGGACTGGCCGAGCACTACGACGGCGACTACACTGGAGTATCACGATTGGAAAGCGCGGCGGCTGAAGTCAGCAACCAGTCAGCCGATGTTCGGCGCGCGCGATCGGACTGTTGAGAACCTGGTCGATGTCACGGCGACAACGCAAACGTCCGAAGACCTGGCGCAAGCAGTGTTTCCGGAAGATCGAGACAGAGCGGAAAGGGAAAGCTCGCGCTGCGGCAACGGCGAAGTCTCCTCCATCAAGGTGATCAAGAAGAACGAAGAGCGAACTTCCGTCACCGCTCAAACTGGAAGCCTGAGATCGCGCTAAAGCGGAAGAGCAAGATTGAACAGAGATTTCGACGTCAGATGTCGCGGCCGGAAGTAGCGCGCGACGCATTGAACTCATTAAGCTTGACGCTGAGCAATACCGGCAGACAGAGGCGCGGCTCGCAGTTCTTTACAACCACGTGTGGAAGAGGCCGCGGCGAGAGAGTTAGCGGCGGTTGATTGCACTCTCACTACATGCACGACCGTTTTGAGCTCCTCGCTTGACACCCGTTAGGTGCTTTGTTACTTTCGGGCCTCGTTTTATCAGGTCTTTCAAAGCTAGTAGTTGACTCTTTTAGGCGCGTAGCTCAGGGTAGAGCACTACCTTGACACGGTAGGGGTCTGGGGGTTCAAATCCCCACGCGCCTACCAATAAAATCAGTGGTTTGCAGATAGAAGGCGGTCCATCGTGGCCGCTTTTTGTGTCGTTGATTGTGCCATTACCCTATCCAGAATGGACAGTACTAATCGACAAGAAGACCGTAGCTTTCGCTGACGCCTATTACTCAGGCGTTCAGATCGTAGCGCGCGGAGCATATGAAGGAATGCTCTGGGATGATTGAAGGCGTGCGTGCCGGTTCAGCCAATGGCTCAGCGCGAAAGCGCAAATAAAGTAGATCCTGTGATCCCGATTGGCGCGGAAGCGATGCGAAAGAGCAAATGAGCCCGCGCCTTCTTGTTGCTGAGACGGGGGCCAATTCATGCGCGCTCGCGCTCGCCGCGCCGTTCGACTCACTTTCACTTCGCGGCGGCTTTGCAAGCCTGGCGGTACCGCTGGTACGCGGACTTATAGCTGCTTCGGCCGCTCATGTATTGGATCGCCCCTTGGCCAGAAACGCGCCGGCGCCTGCGCGTGGCGCTGTTTCTGCCGAGCCGCGAGATGGTCTGCACGACAATCTGGCGGACAAAAAATCGAGCTGCTCCGCAGTGATTTCACCGGGGCCAAACCGAAGCACTCAGTGGACGGTGTGCCCCAAACAGCGCAACCGGTACCGAGCCCAGTCGGCGTGTACCAGATCAGCCTCCCCAATCTGCAGGCGTAGGATCAGGTCGCGCACCCCTGTCGCGTTGGCGTTGTCGCTGCAAGCTGCTGACGATCGTCGTGCGGTTGGCGTTCTCATTGCTTACGATCGTCGTCGTATTGGAATTGTCGTTGTTGATGACTCGATGTCTTATTGCCTGCCGTCGTTGCTTGACGATCGATGTCCCATTGCTGTTATCGCCGTACGATGATCGGCGTCTTGGTTTGCTGTCGTCGCTTGCTGATGATCGCCGTCCTGCCGCTGGGCTACCGTTGCTGATGATCGCCGTCCGGTTGGCGTTATCGCCGGGCGACGCCAGCTTCGAGCGTCGCCGGATGTGAAACAAGGGCGCATGACTGACGTCAATTACATTACCCGCGGTCGTTATCACAGAAGCGGATGCCGCTGCGGCTACACGGCGCGGGCAATGCCATAGGTGACGTCAAAAGGAGGACAGACCGCGGCGCTGGTATTCTCCCTCCAGCGATCGCCACGACTGCTCGCCTACATAGTGTCGTGCGCTACGTCCCTCGCAAGTTCAGCGACAAAGTAAACAATATCGGGCCGCGAGCGAATGACCACAGGATCCGGGCGGCTGGGGCCCATAATCGGTACCGGCCCAGTGGGCTAGGGGCGTGACATAGTCCGGAAACCGTAGGGAAGGGGTTGGTATCTGGTGCGAGTACGCCAACATTCTTAGTCTTGGGAGTCTGCATTTCACCCTCTTCCTTGCTGCGTGTGAGACTCGGCTTGTGATTCGGCAATTGTTGCGCGCGCAGCAGCCAGGGTTTCGCTCCATCTTCGCTACGTCCAGCCCACGGCGCAGCCGTCCAAGCTTTTTCGTTCATCTGAAAGCGAAAGCAGCTAGATTGTTTTCTCTGTTCATCAGACGCCTTGCCGGCGTTGAAGTTGCCGGGCGTCGACTCCGTCAGATCCTTAATACCTGTCAATCAATCGAGAACAGCACTCCGTGGCTTGTGCCGGCTCTCCTTCTCGAGAATATTGCTCCTGCATTTTGAACGGTTCCCTGCCTTTGCCCAGCCTTGGGAGTTACATAGCAAGCGTCTCGCGTAAGCGCCGCGCGAAGATTGATCCCTTTTTGGGCTCTGATGCCGGCTGTTGGGCGAACCCAACGTTTGCCAAAAAGCACACTCACGATTAGAATCGCGACACTAATAAGGTTCTTGGCTAAAGTTTTCATGGCCCTCTTCTCCTTCTTCTCTAGCTGTTTAGTGGGTTGTTGCTCGTTCACCAACCTCCACTTCGCAGGGTTTTACCGCCGAAGATCTCGCAGAAAGTAATTGAGAAAAGTGACCTCTCCAACGAAACAAGGGCACGCCACCTCATGCGCGACGGCTGATCTTTGAGACAAACATTCAAGCTCCAATTCCTCTGAAATCAGATGGTAAAGGCGGGCGTCCGGAAGTGAAGGATCGAACCGCTTAACGCTGCGGCGGAGCAACCGACCGAGACCACAACGAGAACTTTCCCAGCGCGTGCCTTCGCTTTGCTTACTCTACCGAACAATTTGTCGTGGTTCATTGACACAATCAATCCCTGAACGCAATTAACGTCCAGTGAATTCACGACCTTAAATTCAAACACAAACGATCTGGCTGAGTGAAATCCAAGCGGCACGATTGTTCCGTTAACGCGCAGGGAAATGCCTCACCCTTCTTCGACGCTTAACGCCAGCAGAAGCGAAAGCAGCGGCCGGCAGACAGGTCGAGCGCGGACAATATCACCATTGCCTGTCCGAAGCAAATTGGCGTTGGAAAGCGATGTGATAAAACTCTCGCTCGCCCTGGTAGATAGACTTTGTTCGTGCTTTGGCAAACAAGATTGAGCGGAACCAGATCAACCTCGCGGCACGCTGCTTAAGAACTCCCCACGAATAACAATCCTTCGCAGCGTTTCGGTAAACTGCATCACGGATGCACGTCTTGCACAGCGTTATCGTCTGCCGCAAGGCGCTGTTTGAGCGATGGAACGAGCCAGAGTTGGAAGTCTGGCTGCATGGTGAGAGCTTGCTGCAATGCAGATTCGTAGTACGGTCGCGCTTCTGTTCGTCTGCTGAGCGCATCCAACACCGTGCCCATCACTGCATTCACGCGGGCGGAGTCGGGAGCCAGGGCCACCGCCTGTTGAGCTTCTTGCAGGGCTTCCGGAAGCTTTTTCTCACCAAGGAGGATGCCGGCTCTTTGCGCGTGAGCCAACGCCGCAGCAAGTGGAATCTCGAAGTGTCCGTCATACACGAAGACACTGGAGTCGATGACATCTACAGGCGTCAGATTCTTGAACTGTTCATAGGGATTAAGTGGAGGCGGGCCGAATTCGAATCCCGTGAGATCCACGGCGCTGATGAAGACCGGACCATCGATCGCAGGCGTAGCATCTGAGAGTGTGCCCAGCCAAATTGACTCGACGGTCGGAAGCAGCTTACACGGGATTTTGTAGTAATCGTAGTCGATCACACCGGTTCCGAAGTAAACGAACCAACAGCGCTGAATGTTGCGCTGGTCGGTGTATCGCTTCACGGCGTGCAATTGCTGAGCCCAGTCCACACTCGAGTCGCTCAGATGTCTCCACACGTTCTTCGGCCCACCAAAGGCTTCGTTCGCATAGCCAATGTAGTTGGGAAATGTGCGCGTCACAGAGATTGCCTGAAACAACAACAAGAGTACGACAGCATACAGCCAGTGACGGCGGCTCTTAACCAATACTGAGATCGCGCCTGCGATCAAGATCGCAAGAAAAATGTAGACAGGCAGAATGTGGCGAATACCAATGTTCATTCCGCCAAGCATCGAAGCTGCCAGATAGATCAGTGCGGGAATCAGCAGAAACGCGAGTTCGCGCCATTTCTGCAGGCGACCGCTCGCAATCACCCAAATGCTAATCACCAACAGGATCAAGAAAGTAAGGCTCGACTTCACCAGCATCGCCAGCTGGGAAGTAAAACCAGACTGCGTGAGGATATGCTTTACCGAAAACATAGCTGTTGAAACTCTTGGCGCTAAACAACACGTGAGCGAAGCCATAGATGTAAGACTCGGGCAACAAATGCAGTCGTGCAAACTCACGCAACACTCTCGCTTCTGTCGGACTTGGCACCCGGTTGAGTTGCGCCTCCATCGACGGATTCAACTTCAAGTCCGTTCCCGCGCGCCGAATAGCGGAATCCATAGGTGCCCCACAGAATTCCTACTGAAATCAGACCGATGATCAGCAGAGCAGCACCGAGGCGAGCAGTGCTCTGACCGATAGAATGTTGCGATCCCATGTCCGCTGACCTTCGTCGGAATACCTCGATCCCTGCGAGCATCACCAGCATCGGGAAGACCAACACAGCACTGTGCTTGGACGCCAACGCCAATCCCACAGCCAGACCTGTGATTGCAAGGCGGCTTACCGAGGGCGCTTTGACATAACGATAGAATGCATAGATCGAAGCCAGCAGGAAACAGGCTTGTATTGCATCTGTGGTCACCAACGCTCCATGCGCTAGCAGTGTTGGGTCAAAGACGAGCAGGCCGAGCGCAACGAATCCCGCAGTGGTGCCAAACATCTCCCGAGCGGTGAGAAACACTAAGACCAGCAGAAGTAGCGTGAAGATCGAAGCCGCCATCTGCGCTCTAAAAACAACCTTGTCGGCGTCATTGTGAAAGATGAAATCTCTGCCACCGAGAACTGCCTGCAATCGGTAAGGACGATCCTGCAATTCTGGTACATTCAACTGCATGCCAAGCAGGGGTAGCGTGGCAACGAACTTGACCAGTGGCGGGTGCTCGGGATTCAGCCCGAAGTCGCCCTTCCACGACATGTATCCGGAATAGATGTGATCGGGCTCGTCCCAGGTAACGGTGTTCGCGTGTGACGTCAGCGCCAAATGTATGGCGAAGAGCACTATGAATGCGCCCACTCCCGCAACAACCCGCCCACGTCGAGGGTTCTCTCGCAATTGAATCACAGTTTGTATACCTCCAGAAAAGAACCCAATAGGGCATTTTCAACGACAGGGAAATGTTCGGATCCGAACGCAACGATCACGGGTCTTGATAGGTTTTCGACTCGTTGTGTCACACGACCGAGCAATGCAACTTGAAACAGAAGTACAA
>ERZ1370068.11218-contig-9851_pt1 | contig 32280 bp, 35 predicted proteins | sample MGYA00561227_ERZ1370068 | MGnify/ENA primary metagenome ERZ1370068 (study PRJEB38410, sample SAMEA6850437) | metagenome | study: Metagenomic assessment of the ecological functions of the soil: analysis of the soil microbiota associated with the...
GGTATTACTTCGTTCGGTTACAATATTGCAACCGCCGGCAAACGCAGCATCGGTCGACGCGGGATTGTCGAGATAGCCCTTCATGATCGTGTTGCCGCGGAGCATCACCTCGCCGATCGTCGCACCGTCGCGCGGCATCACTGGCAGCGCCGTTTGCGGATCGGCCACCTGCAGCGCCGCCAGCGTCGGCATCGGGACGCCCTGCCGCGCCATCCTCTGCGCGCGCTCGGTCATCGGCAGCGCGTCCCAGCCGTGCTGCCATGCGCACAGCGTCGCGGGTCCGTACGATTCGGTCAGTCCGTAGAGATGCGTGACGCGAAAGCCCATTCGCTCCATCGCTTCGATGACGGCCGACGGCGGCGCGCGCCGCCGGTCGCGACGTCGACGACGTGATCGAACTTGGCCTTCACCTCCGCGGGCGCGTGAATCAGCATATTGAGCACGATCGGCGCGCCGCAGAGATGCGTCACTCGATGGTCGCGGATCGCCGCGAAGACGTGCTCGGGCAGCACGCGGCGCAGGCATACGTGCGTGCCGCCCGCCGCGGTGACCGCCCACGTGTACGTCCAGCCGTTGCAATGGAACATCGGCAGCGTCCACAGGTAGACGCTGTCGGCATCGAGGCGAAACGCGAGCGCATTGCCGAGCGCATTCAAGTACGCACCGCGATGATGATAGACGACGCCTTTGGGATCACCGGTCGTGCCCGACGTGTACAGCAGCGACAGCGAATCCCATCTCGTCCGCCGCGCCCGGCCACTGGAACGCCGGATCGCCTGCCGCGAGCATCGTTTCGTACGCGATCGAACCAAGTCGTTCGCCACCGGGCCCTTCGGGATCGTCGATGTCGACGACCAGCAGCTCGCGCGGTCTCTCGCAGCGCCGCCTTGACCGTTGGCGCGAATTCCGGATCCGTGATGAGTACGCGCGCGCCACCATGATCGAGGCAGAATGCGATCGTTCGCGCGTCGAGCCGCACGTTGAGCGCATTCAGCACCGCGCCCAGCGCCGGTACCGCGTAGTGCGCCTCGAGCAGCGCCGGGATGTTGGGCGCCATGATCGCGACGGTATCGCCACGACGGACGCCGTGCCGGGTCAGTGCCGAAGCCAAGCGGCGGCATCGGGCCTCGAATTCGGCGGTAGGTATAGGCGACGACGGCGATGGCGGACGGCGATCCGGTCGGGCCAGATCAATCGCGCTCCGCTCGAGAAACGTGACCGGCGACAGCGGCACGTAGTTGGCGGGCGTCTTCGGCAGCGTCGTCACCGGAACACCGGAATCTCACGCGCGCGACGGCGGTGACGTCGCGCCGTCGCCGAGCGCGCGGCACATCAGCAGGCCGTCGAGCCAGCGACCGAATTTGAAGCCCACGCCCGGCAGTCGTCCGGTGGCCTCGAAGCCGAGCGCGCGATGCAGCGCGATCGTCGCGACATTGGCGGTGTCGCCCAGGATGGCGATCATCAGCCGATCGCCGCGCGCGGTGCAGGCTGCGATCAACGTCGAGGCAGTGCCCGTCCGATACCGCGCCGCGCGGCATTCGCGGCGACGTACACCGAGTCTTCAACGGTATAGCGATACCCGGACGCGGCCGATACACGTCTCGCGTAGGCGTAGCCGACGACGCGACGCCACCGGCGTCCTCGGCAACGAACATACGGGTAGCCCGTCCCGACGATCGTGCTCGGAATCGGCGCCGCATCTCGTCGGCGTCCGGCGCCGCGTACTCATAGGTCGCGGTGCCGCTACGGACATTGTCGGCGTAGATCGCCGCGATCGCCGGCACGTCGGTCGGTGTTACCGCACGGACGGTGAACCCCGCGCTCATCCGCGCCGGCGCACCGACGCGGATTGCGCAACAACCGCTGCTGCTCGCGGTTCCACTCGCGTTCCTCGATCGCCTCGCGCTTGTCGTGTTGCTTCTGCCTTCGCAAGTCCGATCGCGAGCTTGATGCGACCGTTCTTGTAATGCAGGTCGAGCGGAGTCAGCGTATAGCCGGCGCGCTCGACCTTGCCGATCAGCCGGTTGGATCTCGTCGCGACGCAATAGCAGTCTGCGCGTGCGCGTCGGATCGGCGCGAACGTGCGTCGACGTCGTCGAGAGCGGACTCAAATGGGCGCCGATCAGCATGATCTCGCCGCTCTTCGACGATCACGTACGCCTCCTTCAGATTCGCGCGTCCGGCGCGAATGGATTTGACTTCCCAGCCTTCGAGCGAAAGACCGGCCTCGGAACGCTCCTCGATAAAATAGTCGTGAAACGCCTTGCGATTTTCGACGATACTCATGGGGCCCTTCGCCCACCCGGACGGCATTGGCGCCGCCATTCTACGATTCCCCATGCAGCGCGTGAAGAAATCGGTGCTGGTTCCCTACGCCGCGGCGGAAATGTTCGAGCTCGTCGACCGCGTCGACCTGTATCCGCAGTTCCTGCCCTGGTGCGGTGGCACGCAGGTGCAGAATTCGAGGACGAATCGGCAAGACGGCGCGGATCGACATCGACTACCACGGTGTGCGCGCGCATTTCACGACCGACAACGTCAACGATCCACCGCGGTCGATCGTCGTCACGTTGAAGGACGGCCTGTTTCGGCATTTGCACGGCGAATGGCAGTTCCGTGCGCTAGGGGATCGCGGCTGCGAGATCGAGTTCTGAGCTCGCCTACGAGTTCGCGACGGCGCTGCTCGAAAAGTCGTCGGCCCCGTGGTTCAACCACATCGCGCACTCGTTCATCGACGCTTTCGTGCACCGCGCCGAAGCGGCTACGAGGAGCGCACATGAGCGAGTCGGCGCAGAAGCCGAGACCCAGCCAACTGCGCGAGCGGGGCGAAGCCCAGGACCGCAGTCGCGTCCGCGGACACGGTGATGGCCGACACGCGGAGGCAACAGCAAACGTTCGTCGTCAATGAGGCCATCGGCGACCGCGATTGCGCGCGGAGCCGACACCGCAAACGATCATTGTTCGCATGGCAAGAGGCCGAGGCGTGAACCGCCATTGAGAATCGTCGTGCGCGCGGCGCCCGGCGTCGAGGCGCAGATCGAGCTCGCGCTGCCGGCGGGTTCCGTCGTCGCCGACGCGGTGGATGCGTCGGGCTTCATCGCGCCTTGCGCTCGACCCCACGACGATCGGCTATGCGATCTTCGGCCAGCGCGCGCGCGCCGAAAGCCGCCGCTCCGAGACGGCGACCGCGTCGAGCTGACGCGCGCTGCATCTCGCCGATCCTGTGACGCACGCCGGCGGCGCGCGCGGGACCACCGCCGGTAGCGCGACGCGGCGGCGGTCGACCGGGTCCGAGGCCTGAACGACCGGAGCTTTGCCTGCCGGCGCGAATTACGCCACAATGCGGCCCGTGATGCGCTCGTCCGTCCGCCTCGCCGTTGTTCGGTCCCGTGATCTGCGCGAGGTCTCTGGCTCGCCGTCGCTGGATTGCTCGTCGGGCGCGCTGGCCGCCGACCTGACGGATCGTCATTCGCGGGCGCGTCGCTCGATCAGGCCGCCGCGCGCGCCGAACGCGTCTGGCAAGGCTCGCAGGACCTGGGGCGGTTCGCGCTCGGCCTGATCGGCGTCGAACTACCGCTTATGGCGGAGAAACGCCGGAGCGCGGACTCGACTGCAGCGGACTCATTCGTTACGTTTTCCAACAGGTGACCGGCGTCACGCTGCCACGCGCACGGCACGCCGAAGTTGAGCAACGTCGGGCGCGCGGTCAGGGTTGAATTGACCTGCAGGTGGGCGACCTCGTATTCTTCAACACGCGCAATTTCGCGTTCTCGCACGTCGGGCTCTACCTCGGCGACGATCGGTTCATCCACGCGCCGCGACGCGGGCCGCGAAGTCGAGGTGTCGACGCTTTCGAAAGAGTATTGGCAGCGCCACTTCAGCGGTGCGCGCCGGTTGGTGGGTGTACTTCCGGCGCTGATTCAGACGCATGATCCCCGAGGCGTTGGCCCTCGGCGCGCCCACGCGGACGGCGACACCGAGAAGCACGACGCCGAATAAGCGCACAACGCAGGCGCGATCAATCTTTCGCGCCGGCGCGGGCGCAGCGCGTCCGCTATCTCCCGATCTCGTTGGCGCGCTTGGCCCAATCGAGCGCCGACACGCCGTTCTCGTTCCGGTGATTGACGTCGGCGCCCCGCCGTAGCAGCAGCGTCGAACGTCGACACGTGCCCTCGCGCACCGCCATCATCAACGCCGTCGTGCCGTTGGGAGAAACGGCGTTCACGTTCGCGCCCTGGTCGAGCAGATAGAGCGACGCGCGTCGTGGCCGCCCGTCGCCGCGTAGATCAGCGGCGTCCAGCCGGGCGACTCCAGCGCCGCGCCCTGCGCGTGCAGCCTGCGCACGATGTCCAGGTGACCGGAGAGCGCCGCGCCCATCAGCGGCGTATCGCCGAAGCGGTTCTTCGCGTCGACACGCGCCTTTGCCGCGCAGCAGCATCCACGGTCGCGCCATAGCCCGCGCGGGCGGCGGTGTACAGCAGCGGATCGCCGCTCGGATCGACGCTGTCTCGGATCGACGCCGCGCGCGAGCAGTCCGCGCAATTCTGGCGGCGCGGTCGTTGTTGACGGCCGCGATCACGTCGTCGTAGAGCCTGCTGCGCCCGCCGCGCCGCCGACCCCCATCATCAGCATCCACGCGACGAGGATTGGCGCGGCGCGACTAATGAAGATCACGATCGATCTTGAACAAAGCGGAAGAATTATCGACGCCATCGCGCGATCGTTCTGACCGGGACGTCGCGAAGAAGCAACGCGATCTCCTCGGCGGCGAATGCGCCGTACCCACGCGCCGGCTGGCTTGCGCTTCGCTGTCGCGCGATAGGACCGGCGCTACGGGCTGTCGGTCTCTCGATCAGCATGCGCTCATGGCACCGCGTCGTGCAACGTCCTTGATCGCCGCCGCGTTCTGAAGCGTGACAATGCCGTAGAAAACGAGATATGAAACCAGCTCGAAGCCGCCGCGGCGACGTCTGCGCCTCGCGGAAGAAAGATTGATGCCGCCGGGCCGAAGGCGGCCCATTACGCATCAACCGCAATCGTGTCAGCCGCCGCGGTACGCGTGGATCACGAGCGGCTTCCCGCTGCGCGCGGCAAGTGCGTGGATGTGTGCGCGAAAGCGCGCCGCTGCCACTTCGAGGTCGCCTTCGCGGTGTAATAAACGATATTCGGCCCGCCGGATCGCGGATGACTGGCGGCAGACGACTTCTCAAGGACGAAAGCAGGTCGACCGTCGGCTGGCGACTCGTAGTCCGATGGACGCCGACGTTCGCGAACAGATTGGCGTTGCCGGTCGCGAGCGGCTGACCGCCACGTCCCGTATCCGATCGCCGATGTACGCGTGCGTGACTGCGCTGTCGTCGCGCATCGCCGCTAGCAGCCGCGGCAAGTCGGCGAGTGAGCCCGGGAAAAGCCGAGGTGGCGGAGCGGCGAATCGAATGAACACTACATCGTATGTCGCGCGTCGACGCCAGCGACTCGCCGAGTAGATTCTTTCGACGTTTCGCGCGCGCTGGCGCCAGTTTCGTCCTGGGTGAACTGCACGCCGATGCCCCGTGTGGTTTCCCGTACGCCTTCGGGCGTAACCAGACGCGACTTGCCCCCGACGGCGATGCGGTTTGGATCGTCCATCAGCGACAGCAGCATGAACACTTCCTCGCCGAGCGCGTACGGGCGCGAGCGTCGGAATGAAGATGCCGCCGCCGCGCAGGAACGGCATGTAGGCGGCATACAGCGCGGCGCGCTCGCGGATGTTGAGCGACAGCACGCCCGGCCGCGCGACGTGCGCGCGCCGCCGGTTGCCGGTCCGGGACTCTTGTCGGCCATCGTCAGTGAAAAAGATTGAGGTAGTCGAATCAACAGCGCCTCCGCGACCAGTCGCGGCGTCAGCGGATGCGCAATCTGCGCCCGCGCCTGCTCAAGCGACCGATAATAACGAAAGAGGGGCATCGGGCGCCACCGCTCGCCCGAGCGTGGCGATCGCCGCGCGCGTGATCGGCGTTGCGGCGCGGGGCGTCGCCGGCAGCGGGCGGCCGCGACGTCGGCGCACCACGCCGACAGCCAATCGATGGCGGCCGCGAAGCGCTCGCTGCGCACGCTCGCGCGGCGCCGCGTCGATGCGCGCCGCCAGCGTGACCGGCTCCAGCGTATCCGGCGCCGCGAGCGCGGTCGAGCCACGTCGCGCGTTCGCTCTGGTAGCCCGGGACGTCGAGCGCATGCGCGGTCAACGGCGCGCCGCCGGCCTGCGCGAGCAGCGCGTCCGGCTCGCGCGCGCCTTGCTCGAGCGAGCCACGCCCGCGCCGCTTCCAGGCTCGGGAAAGCGGCGCCGCCAGTCGACGCGGCAGCGGCTCCGCACAGTCGCCGGCAAGCGTCCCGGCTGATCGCGAGACGAGGATGAGATACGTTCCGGCGGGCGGCTCCTCGAGCGTCTTCAACAGCGCGTTGGCCGCCGCGGCGTTCATGCGCTCCGCAGGCGCGATCACGCGACCTTGGCAATCCTACGATGGCTCGTGAGCTGCGACCCAGTCGATCAGCGCGCGAATATGCGGTCGACCGTGATCCACGGCGCGGGCCGTCGCGACGCCGTCGTCGTCGATCTCGACCGGCTCGACGATGCGCAAGTCCGGATGCTGGAACGCCGTGGCGTAACGGCAGCCGGCGCACTCCCCGCAGGCCGATCCGTCGGCGCGCGCCGCCTCGCATAGTAGCGCCCGCGCGAATTCGAGCGCCAGCACGCGCTCACCGATGCCCTCGCGGCCCGGTCAGGAGCAGCGCATGCGGCCACCGTTCGCGCCCCGCCAGCGCCGCGCGCGGCGTCCGCGTTGCCACGGCAAAAGGCCCGTCCACGCGCGCGGGGTCTATCAATCTCTCGCGACTTCGTCATCGCTCGTGAGCCCCACGTTGCGGCTCGCCGCTGCGCTGCCCCGGAGGGGGCGCAATTCGCGGCCTGGGGCGCTCTGCGGCGCTCACGTAGCGACACACTGCGCGATGTCGGCGCGAACGTCGGCGAGCGATCGCGACGCGTCGATCGCGCGAAAGCGGTCAGGTTCCGCGGCGGCGAGAGCGACACGTCACGCGCGCACGTCGAAAAACGCCCGCTCTTCGCGCTCGAACTTGTCGAGCGTGCGGCCTTCGCGCTCCGCGTTCGCGCGAGTCGCGCCCGCGACACGTCGGGCGGCACGTCGAACAACAGCGTGACGTCGGGATTGCAATCGCGATGCACGCGCGCGCGCGAGCTCGCGCAGAACGATCCGCCGCGACGCCATGCCCACGCCCTGATACGCGAAGGTCGCGTCGGTGAATCGGTCGCACAGCACCCAGTCGCCGCGCGCGAGCGCAGGTGCGATCACCGAGACGACGTGCTCGCGCCGCGCCGCGAACATCAGCGAGCGCTTCGGTGTCGTGCGCCATCGGCTGCGACAGCAACAAATGCGCGCAGCGCTTCGCCGAGCGGCGTTCCGCCCGGCTCGCGTGTACGCACGACGCGATGGCCGCGCGCCGTCGAACGCGTCGGCGAGCCACGCGGCGTGCGTGCTCTTGCCGGCGCCGTCGACGCCTTCGAGCGAAATGAAACGCCCGCGGGAGGCTTGATCGGGCACGTGAATGGAGATGGCGTGCGGCGCGTTGGCGCGGCGTTCAGCGCCCGCCTTTCTGATATTTTGCACACGGCTCGGTTGTGGTCGGCGGAGATTGGCCGAGAATTCCTGACGTGCCGTCGCCGCGCGACACGAAGTAGAGATAAGGCGTCGACGGCGGGTTCAGCACCGGCATCGAGCGACGCCTGCCGACGGCAGCGCGATCGGCGTCGGCGGCAGACCGTCGCGCGTGTACGTGTTGTACGGCGTGTCGGCTTCGAGGTCGCGCTTGCGCAGATTGCCGTCGAAGCGCGTGCCGATGACCATAGATGACCGTCGGATCGGTCTGCAGGCGCATCCCGCGCTTCAAGCCGATTGACGAACACCGACGCGATCAGCGGTCGGTCGCGTCGCGCGCCCGTCTCCTTTTCGACGATCGAGGCGAGGATCAGCGCCTCGTACGGCGTCGCGAACGGCAGAGTCTCCGGCGCGCGCTTCGCCACCCGGCGTCGAGGCGCTCGCGCATCAGCGCGTCGCGCGCTGGCAGCAACGGCGGCATCCGGTCTGCCGGTCGCAAAATAATAGGTGTCGGGAAAGAACCATGCCTTCGGCGCTCGCCTCGCTGATGCCGAGCTTCGCCACGCAGTTCGGCGTCGGGCAGCGCCGCGACCGAATGTGCGAGCTCCGGAGTTCGCGCCAGCAGCGCGCGCTTCACGTCGCGCGAACGTCGTTCCTTCGATGATCGTGAGCGCAGCTCTGCGTCACGTCGCCTTGCGTCAATCGCGCAAGAAGCTGCGGCAGCGTGACACCCGTCTCCGACCTCGTAGCTGCCGGCCTTGATCGTGCGGTCGACGCCTTCGACGCGACGCGAGCGCGATCATCGCGATCGGATATTCGAGCACCGCCGCGCGTCGCGCAAGCTGACGCGCGACCGCCGACAGCGTCGCGCCCGGCCGGCACCTCGAACCGTACGGGCGTCGTCGGCAGCGGCAGCGGCTGGCGCAGCCAATCCAAGCGAAACCGCCCGCTGCGGCGAGCGCCGAGCAAGGCTGACGATGAAAACGAGGCGGAGGAGTCGCATGGGCGGATCGATACGAACGCGAACGCGGCCGCGCGCAAAGCCCCGCCGGCGATTGACGTCCGATTATAATGGCTCGATGAAACGCATCCTCGTCCGCCGCGCATATTGCACGCGCGCGGGTTCACGCTGATCGAGATCATGGTCGTCATCGTGATCCTCGGCGTGCTGGCGGCGCTGGTCGTCCCGCGCGTGCTCGAGCGACCCGACGAGGCGCGCGCGTCGTCGCCGCGAAGAGCGACATCGCGACGATCATGCAGGCGCTCAAGCTCTACCGCCTCGACAACCAGCGCTATCCGACGACCGAGCAGGGCTTGAACGCGCTCGTCGCGAAGCCGGTCGACGCCGCCGGTGCCGCCCAACTGGAAGCCCGGCGGCTACCTCGAGCGGCTGCCGAAGGACCCGTGGGGACACCCGTATCAATATCTGAATCCGGGCCTGCGCGGCGAGATCGACGTATTCAGCTTCGGCGCCGACGGCCAGCCGGGCGGCACGGGCATCGACGCCGACATTGGATCGTGGGATTTCGTAGTGTCGTTCCAACGGCCCGCACACGGATTCACGCTGGTCGAAATTCTGGTGGTGCTGTTGATTCTTGCGCTCGCCGGCGGGCTCGCCGTCGCGCCCTCGATCGCGATGAACGCGGCACCACAGCACGCGAGGCGAAGCGTCTCGCGGGCGCGCTCGAACACGCCGCGATGCGCGCGCAGTCGCGCAACGAAACGTTGGGCGTGTCGGCCGACGGCGTACCGTGCGGTTCTGGCGCCGCGACTCCGGGGCGATCGTTGGCTGCCGATCGACGACGACGACGCGCTCGCCGCGCATCGCGTTGCCGGATCCGCTGTCGGCGCGCCCGTCGCCTACGCAGGCCAACGCGTGGCCGCCAACGCGATCGTCCCGCTGCGCTCGACCGGCCGCAACGAGCCGTTCGCGTTCTGCGCTCGCTCGCCCAACTGGCGCGTCACGCTGGCCGCGGATCCGCTTTCCACGCGTGACCATTGCCGGACCGGTGCCGACGACGCCGTGAGCAGCGCGCGCCGATCGCGGCTTCACGCTGATCGAAATCCTGGTCGCGCTGGCAATCGTCGCCGATCGCGCTGATCCGCAGGCATGCGGGCGCTCGCGCAATCGGCCGACAGCGCGGTACGCTCAAGGCGCGCACGCTCGCCTTATGGGTCGCGCAAAATCGATTGGCGAACGCGCAGCTTCGCGACGCGCATGGCCCGCGGCGGGCACGACACGAAGGCGATGCGACGCCAGGCGGGCATCGCGCTTCGCGTGGCGGCGAGATCGTCAGCGGAACGCCCAACCCGGCGTTTCGCAAAATCGAGATCGCAGTCGCGCGCAACCGGAAGCGCCTGACTACGCGCTCGGCGCGCCTGGTTGGCTTCATCGGCAATCCGCGGCCATGAGGACCGGGGCCACGCACAGCGCAGTGCGGCGCGGCTTCACGCTGATCGAGGTGCTGGTTGCGATCGTCATCCTCGGCGTCGTCGCGTTGCTCGCGTATCGCGCGCACGGCGGCGATGACGGACGGCGAGGCGCGTCTCACTGCCGAAAGCGATCGCTGGCGTGCCCTCGACCGCTTGTTCGCGCGCCTCGAATCCGACATGCGGCAGGCCGTGCCGCGCCCGGTGCGCGCATGCGCGGCGACCGAGCCGCGCATGGCTCGCGTCCCTGCCGATTCGTCCGGCAACAGCGCGAATTGGTCTTCACCCGCGCCGGTCCGGAGTTCACGACCGAACCCGGCACGGCTGGGCAACGGATCGGCTATCGGTTGCGCGATGGCACGATCGAAACGGCTCTACTGGCCGCGAACTCGATAACGTGGCCGAGCGCCCAGCCGATGGCGTATCGCGCTGGTGCACACGACGTCGCACGGTTTCGCGTTTCGGGAGCTCGCCTCGAGCGAATGCATGGTCGCCGCAGTGGCCGATGTTCGGGCGAGCTGGCGGTGCCGCGCGCAGTGCGTGTCGAAATCGGCTTTGCCGATGGCACGGCAATCGAGCGCTGGATCGCGCTGCGATGAAGGCGACACGTCCAGCGTGGCGCGGCGTTGATCGTGGCGATGCTCGTCGCGGCGCTGGCGGCAACCGTCGCCGTTTCGCTCGCCGCGAATCAGCAGCAATGGCTCGCGCGACGTCGCGCAGCCGCCGCGATCAGGTGCAGGCGCAGTCGCTCGCGCAGGCCGGCGTGCAATGGGCGCGGCAGATCCTGTTCGAAGATGCGCGCACCAGGCGCAGATATCGATTTCCTGGGCGAGCCCTGGCGTCTGCCGCTGCCATCGACGCCCATCGAGGACGGGTCGATCGAAGGCCGCATCGTCGACGCGCAAGGTTTGCTCAACGTCAACAATCTCGCGCACAGGGACGCGCCGGGGGAACCGAGCGCAGGCGTTTCGAGCGTCTGTTGCACGGCTCGGCCTGCCGGCTGCAACACTCGATGCGATCACCGACTGGATCGACACCGACAGCGTCACGCCTGCCCGCCGGCGCGAGGACGCGTGGCTGCACGCAGCAGGCGAGTCCGATGCTCGCGGCCAACGCGCCACTCGGTGCGCACCGCCGAGCTCGCGCTCGTTCGCGGCACTGTCCCCCGAAGCTGGTGCGCGCACTGTCGCCTTCGTCGTCGCGCTGCCCACCAACGCCTACACGCCGCTCAACGTCAACACGCGCCGCCGGCCGTACTTCGCCGCGGCGGTAACCGGACTCTCCGACGCCGCGCTCCCCGGGCATGATCGCGGATCGCGCACAGCGCCCTATTCGAGCGTGCCGAATTTCGCACGCGGCTCCGCAAGAGCGCGTGCCCTGCGACACGAAGCGGCGGTCACGACGTCAAGTAGCTCGTATTTTCTGGTGACAGTTCGCGCACGGCAGGCGACGAGCCGGCGAACGCCCGCGCGCTGCTAAAGCGCGGCGGCGGCGGTTGGCCCGCCGTCGTCTGGCAGAACGCTGGAGTGACGCCGCGCGGCGTCCGAGCTGCGCCGTCCTTCCTGAGGCTCTGTCTCTTCGGACCTCGCGATGACCACGCTGCGCGTTCTGCTTTCGGCGCCCCCTCGCGCGACACGCGCCGACGCGTGGGCGCTGTTCGATGGCGACGGGCGCTGCGTGCGGCGGACGCAGCGTTCCCGCCGAGTGGCCCCGCCGGCCGACGTGCGCGAAGCGGTGCTTGCCGCACGAGCCTTGTGCGCATCGTCGCGCTTGACGCTTCCGCCCTGCCGCGCCGCGCGTCGCCGCGGCGGCGACATTGCGCGGCTCGAGGGACCAGCTTGCGCGATCGGCGAGGCGCCAGCCAGTCCGGCGTTTCCGCGCAGCAGAAAACGGTTCGGTGCTGGCGAGCGTGACATCGCGCGCGGCGCTGACCGCCTTGGCCGCATTTCGGCCGCGCGTTCGCCGCGTGCTCGCGGAGCCTTCGCTCGCGTGCCGTCAGCGCGGGATGGACGTGGTACGCGTCGAGGGCGCCACCGGAGGATTCGTTCGCCGCGCCGACGGCAGCGCATTCGCCGTCGGCGCGGCCGCTGCGACGGCAGCGTTGCCCGGCGAGCTTGCGTCGTCGTTGACGCAGGCGGCGCGCGCGAACGTCGGCGCCTGCGGCGATCGCGTGCGTTGCCCGCGGACGACGCGACAGCTCGGGCGCTTGGACGCGCGACACCGGTCGGCCGTTTGTCCGCGCGGCGGCATGGCAATGGGACACCGCTTCGCCAGACGCGTTTGCGGAGGCGCCACGATCTCCTTGCCGGCGAATTCGCGCCGTGCCCGTGGCGCCCGCGGATGGGGCGCTCCGCCTCGCGCGTCCCGCGCTCGTGCTTTGCGCGCTCGCGCTCGGCGTGCACGTCGCCGCGACGATTGCCCAATGGGCATGGCTCAAGCTCGACTTGTGGCGGACCGCGCGCGCGGAGATCGCGTTGGCACGGGCGCGCAACTGCCGACGCGACGACACCTGAGGCCGCGGTGCGCGCGATCGTCAAGCCGTCATGCCGATCTTCGATCATCGCGCCGGACTCGCGGCGCCCGCCGATGCGTTGCCGCTCCCTCGCACGCGCAGCGCCGGCACTCTCTGCGTTGCCGAGCGGTGCGCTCAAATCGCGCAACGTACGCCGACGGCGCCTGGACGATCGAATCCGCATCGGCTCGAGCCTGCGACCCGGACCGCGCTCGACCGAGCACTGCGCAACGCCGGCGCGAGCGCATTGCAGGCAGAAGACGAGCCGGCGGCTATCCGGATGCGCATTTCACTCGCGCCATGAGCACGCGCCGGGCCGTCCCAAGGTGCGAATTGCGCTCCCTCTGGGAGCAGCGCAGCGGCGAGAGCCGCAAGCGTGGGGGTCCCGTGGAGCCCAATAGACTCTTGCCGGCGTCGCTTGCTGCAGCGTGGGACCGCGCCTCGCCGCGCGAGCGGCGCATGGCAAGTGCGGGCGCCGCGATCGTCGCGCTTGAGTTGGCTGGGGATTGCTCTGGCAACCGTTGCAAGCCGACATCGATCGCACGCGGCTCGAGTCTATCGCGCGCGAACGAGGTCTTGGCCGCTACGCGAATGCTCGCCGACGAATCCGCCGGCCTCGCGCGTGAAACACCGCCGCTCCGTGGCGCGGAGCTTCGCGCCGGCGTCGCGCGCGTGCTTGGCGAGCGGCGGCCTCCGTGCCGGCCGGGGCGCTCGACGTCAAGGACAATCGCGTCACCGTCGTGGTGCCCGAAGCACGCTTCGACGCCTTGGTGGGCGCACTCGAAGCAATGCGAACGAGCGACGGATTGCGCGCGGTGGAAGCCACGCTGACGCCGCGCGTCGAACCAGGACGGTGCGCGCCGAGCTCGTGCTCGCCCGCTGATTGTCGCGATGCGCCGCGCCGCCGGCATTCTGTTCGTGTTGATCGTCGCCATCGTCGCGCTCGCGGCGTTCGCGTCCGCGACGTTCGCCGATCGAATAATCGCGGCATCCACGGCCGGTCGCCTGCGGCTCGCCGACGCCGATGGGACGCTGTGGCACGGTCGCGGCAATCTCAGCGACGCGCGCGGCGCGTGGCGCGTACCGATCGGATGGACGCTCTCGCCGGCTGCGCTGTTACGCGGTGCGATGGCGGTCCACCCGAACTGCTCGACGGACGGCGGAGGAGCCGCGCGGAAACGTTACGCTGCGCGAAAACGCAATCGAATTGCGTGACCTGTCGCTCACATTCCCCGCCGCCGCCGCTCCACGCACGTTGACCGACGCGACACCGGTCGAGCTCGGCGGCGACATCGTTGTCGTCGCGCCGGAACTTCGCCACGACATGAGCGGCAGCGGTAATGGCGCCCTCGACGTGCGGTGGGAGCGTGCGCGATTGGCGTGGAACGAAGCAACGCTGGATATGGGCACGGTCAGCGCGCACCTCGTCCCGCGCGGCCGCGACCTGGCGGGTCCGGTCACCAACACCGGTGGCACGGCGAGGGTCGACGGCGACATTGCTCTGGCACCCGACAGCGCGACGGTTCGACTCACGATCACGCCGGGTCCCGCGGCACCGCCCGCCATCGCGAGCGCCATTGCCGCGCTGGGAACGCCCGATCCGAACGGCGGCGTTCGTCTGCAATGGCACGGCGGCGCACGATAGCAACGCAGCGCGCACGTGGCGTCACGTCGCCGGCCAACTCGCGGATTGCCGGCGTCGACGCGCTTCGCGGCGTCGCGCTTTGCGCGATGATCGCCTACCACTTCTGCTTCGATTTGCGCTATTTCGGCGTGATCCGCGCCGACTTCGGAGCATGACCTGTTCTGGCTTGGCGCGCGCACGTTGATCCTGTCGTCGTTCTTGCTGATCGCCGGTGTAAGCCTGACGCTCGCCAACCCCAGCCGGGCGCAATTCGGCAAAATTCTGGCGCCATGTCGCGATCATTGCGCTTGCGCGCTTGCCGTGAGCGGTGCCAGCTACGTGTTTTCCTCGCTCCTATATCTGGTTCGGCGTGCTGCATGCGGTTGCCGTGGCGCTCGTCCTTGCGCGGCCGTTGATCCCGTTTCCGCGAGCGTCGCTCGCGATCGGAATCCTCGTCATCGTGGCGGGCCTGGCGCTATCGCACCCGGCGTTCGACAACCGCGCGCTCGGCTGGCTGGGATTCATGACCGCGAAGCCGTCTACCGAGGACTACGTGCCGCTGTTCCCGTGGGCCGGCGCGCTGTTGTGCGGCGTCGCCTCGGACACGCGCAGCAGCGCATCCGCGCCGCCACCGCGCCACTCGCGTCCGCACCGGCGTGGTTCCTCTGGGCGGGCCGCCACACGCTAGCGATCTACCTGGTGCATCAGCCGCTCTTGCTTGGCGCGCTGTGGCTTTTCGTGCGGACCCGCAGCGTGTAACCTGAACTCGGGAGGACGCGGCGATGCTGATCGACAGGATTCGTCCGGCGCGCCGAATCGATCTCGGCAAACGGGCCGGCGTGGTGGCCGGGGTGCTCGGCGTGCTATGCGTGCTGGCCGAGCTGTGCTTCACTGTTCCCACATATCCTGGTGTCCAACGACATGCGGCCGATGTATGCCGAGCACCTGGACGTGTTCCGGCGCATCCTTCAGGTCTCGATCGTCGTCACGTTCCTGCTCGGCGCAATCTCGATCTCGTTCATCCGCAGCAAGACGTTCGGCGCGATGGGAATTGCGCTCGCGCTGATCGCCACGCTGATGGGCGGCAGCAAGGTCGAGCCGGTGACGACCACAGCGCGTCCGTTTTCCGCCGGCCTCGACTACTTCGTGCTTGAGCTCCTGATCCTCGCGCTCCTGTTCATCCCCATGGAGCGCCTCTGGGCCTTGCGAGAGCAGAAGATCTTCCGCACCGGCTGGCAGACCGACGTCAAGCATTTCTTCGTCAGCCACGCCGGCGTGCAGCTGATCTCGTTCGCGACGATGATCCCCGTCCAGGTGGCGTTCGCGTGGGCGATCAAGTTCGACTTCCAGCAGCAGGTGGCGGCGCAGCCGCCGGTGCTGCAGTTCTTCGAGATCCTGTTTTGCGTCGACCTGATCAGCTACTGGGTCCATCGGGCGTTCCACACCATCCCGCTCATGTGGAATTTCCACGCGATTCACCATTCAAGCCTGGAGATGGATTGGCTTGCCGGCTCCCGCTCGCACCTGGTCGACGTGCTCGTCAACCGCACGCTTGCCTTCGTGCCGATCTTCGTCATGGGCTTCGCACCCGCGGCGATCTACGCGTATCTCGTGTTCGTCTCGTTCCACGCCGTCTACATCCACGCCAACGTCCGCCATCGCTGGCCCGGCCTCCGCTGGGTCATCGCAACGCCCGAGTTCCATCACTGGCACCACACGTCGGACGAGGAAGGCATCGACAAGAATTTCGCCGTTTTCCTCTCGTTCATCGACGTCATTTTCGGCACCGCGCACCTGCCGAATCACTGGCCGAAGCGCTACGGGACCGTCAGAAGTTCCAGCCAGCCTGAAACCTGGTGGGGCCAGTTCGTCTATCCGTTCAAGCGAAAGCGCGAGACGCCCTACGGATAGTAGGGCTGGATGGGCGGGAGGTTTTGCTACGTGTTGGCGTTCACGTATAATTCAACTTTTACAGGCGCGTAGCTCAGCTGGTTAGAGCACCACCTTGACATGGTGGGGGTCGTTGGTTCGAGTCCAATCGCGCCTACCATCGAACGATAGCGGCCACGACGGCGGAACTCGGAAAGGAATGGTTATGACACCGCGAACGCGCACGGAGACCCTGTAACCGAGAGCGAGCTCGCACGCGTTGTCGTCCAACGATGGTGGTGACGAAAGTGCGGCTCGCCCGCACTTTTGTTTTCAGGAGTCCGCATCATGCCTGCCATTCGATTGCCCGACGGTGCCGTCAAGCAGTTCGACGCACCGGTTTCCGTCGCCGACGTCGCCGCGTCGATCGGACCCGGCCTCGCCAAGGCCGCGCTCGCCGGCAAGGTCGACGGCAAGCTCGTCGACACGTCGTACGTCATCGATCGCGATGCCGCGCTCGCGATCGTCACCGACACGCGATCCCGAGGGCCTCGACGTCCTGCGCCACTCGACGGCGCACCTGCTCGCGTACGCGGTGAAGGAGCTCTTCCCCGACGCGCAGGTGACGATCGGGCCGGTGATCGAGGACGGCTTCTACTACGACTTCTCGTACAAGCGGCCGTTCACGCCCGAGGACCTCGCGGCGATCGAGCGCAAGATGGCCGAGCTCGCGAAGAAGGACGAGCCGGTCGTTCGCACGCTGATGCCGCGCGACGACGCGGTCAAGTACTTCGAGGCGATGGGCGAGCACTACAAGGCCGAGATCATCGCGTCGATCCCGTCGGACGAGCCGATCTCGCTCTATACCGAGGGCAAGTTCACCGACCTCTGCCGCGGCCCGCACGTGCCGTCGACCGGCAAGCTCAGGGTGTTCAAGCTGATGAAGCTCGCCGGCGCGTACTGGCGCGGCGACTCGAAGAACGAGATGCTGCAGCGGATCTACGGCACCGCGTGGGCGAAGAAGGAAGACCAGGACGCGTACCTGCACCGGCATCGAGGAAGCCGAGAAGCGCGACCACCGCAAGCTCGGCCGCCAGCTCGACCTCTTCCACCAGCAGGACGAGGCGCCGGGCATGGTGTTCTGGCATCCGAAGGGCTGGTCGATCTGGCAGCAGGTCGAGCAGTACATGCGCCGCGTCGTACCAAGACAACGGCTACCAGGAAGTGCGTGCGCCGCAGATCCTCGACCGCTCGCTGTGGGAGAAGTCGGGCCACTGGGAGAACTTCAAGGACAACATGTTCACGACCGAGTCGGAGAAGCGCGACTTCGCCGTGAAGCCGATGAACTGTCCGGGCCACGTGCTGATCTTCAACTCCGATCTGCGAAGCTACCGCGACCTGCCGCTGCGCTATGGCGAGTTCGGCGCGTGCCATCGCAACGAGCCCTCGGGCGCGCTTGCACGGGATCATGCGCGTGCGCGGCTTCACGCAGGACGACGGCCACATCTTCTGCACAGCCGGAGCAGATCCAGCCCGAGTGCACCGCGTTCAACCAGCTGGCGCTCGATGTCTACCGCGACTTCGGCTTTACCGACGTCGCGATCAAGATCGCGTTGCGCCCCGACAAGCGCCTCGGCGACGACGCGACCTGGGACCGCGGCCGAGAACGCGCTGCGCGACGCGCTCGCGCGCATGCGGCGTCGAATGGACCGAGCTGCCCGGTGAAGGGGCGTTCTACGGACCCAAGATCGAATACCACCTCAAGGATTCGATCGGACGCTCGTGGCAGTGCGGCACGATGCAGGTCGACTTCCAGATGCCCGGACGCCTGGGCGCCGAGTACGTCGCGAGCCGACGACACCCGGCAGGTCCCGGTCATGCTGCACCGGGCGATCGTCGGCTCGCTCGGAACGCTTCATCGGGATCCTGATCGAGCACTACGCGGGCGCGTTACCCTTGTGGCTGGCGCCGGTACAGGCGGTCGTCCTGACGATCACCGACCGGCAGGCGGACTACGCGCGAGCGTGTCGACGCGCCGCGCTAAAGGCGGCCGGCTTCCGCGTCGCGACCGATTTGCGCAATGAGAAAATTACCTATAAAATTCGAGAACATAGCCTGCAAAAGTTGCCGTACCAGTTGATCGTCGGCGACAGCGAAGCTGGAGGCTGACAGCGTGGCCGTGCGTACCCGCGGCGGCGAGGATCTCGGGGCGATGCCCGTCGATACCTTGCTGACCCGCCTCCGAGACGAGGTCGCGATCGCATCAGCTAAGCGCGCTTGCGTGATGCACGGGTCTCGCTTTTTATTGATCACTCAGGAGTAATCGACAATAGCCCAGGACAAAGCACGCAGCGGATCAATCGGTGAGATCAACGCCCCGAAATCCGCCTGGTTGGGGCAGAAGGCGAGCAGCTCGGCATCGTGCCGCCTGGCGGATGCAGTGGCCAAGGCCGAGGCAGCGGAACTCGATCTCGTCGAGATCGCGCCGATGGCCAAGCCTCCGGTGTGCCGGATCATGGATTTCGGCAAGTTCAAGTACCGGGAAGCGAAGAAGCAGCACGAGGCCAAGCTCAAGCTGAAGCAGATCCAGGTCAAGGAAGTGAAATTCCGGCCGGGCACCGACGAAGGCGATTACAAGATCAAGCTGCGCAACCTCGTCCGCTTCCTGGGCGAAGGCGACAAGGCGAAGATCACGCTGCGTTTTCGCGGACGCGAGATGGCGCATCAGGAATTCGGCGTGCGTCTGCTCGAGCGGATGCGCAACGATCTCGAGCCGTTGCAGCGTCGTCGAATCGTTCCCAGGCATCGGAAGGCCGGCAAATGGTGATGCTGCTGGCGCCCGAAGAAGACGCTGCCGAAGGCATCACTCGAACAAGCCCGAGGCCGGTAAGCCGCAAGGCAGGAAGCTCTCTCCGCCGCACAAGCGCCGAGAGCACCGCCGTGGGCAGCAAATAAGGATGGCATCATGCCGAAGATGAAGACGAAAGTCGGGCGCGAAAAGCGCTTCCGCGTACGCGGGAGCGGTTCAGGTCAAGCGCTCGCAGGCGTTCAAGCGCCACATCCTGACCAAGAGAACGACCAAGAACAAGCGGCAGCTTCGCGGCTCGACCGGCGTGCACTCGACCAATGCCGCCTCGGTCGCCGCGATGCTGCCCTACGCGTAAGGAACGATCCATGCCAAGAGTCAAACGTGGCGTGACCGCCCGCGCGCGGCACAAGAAAGTGCTCGACCCAGTCGAAGGGCTACCGCGGCCGCCGCGAGCAACGTCTACCGCGATCGCCAAGGAAGCCGTGATGAAAGCGGGCCAGTATCAGTACCGCGACCGCCGGCAGAAGAAGCGCGAGTTCCGCGTGCTGTGGATCGCGCGGATCAACGCGGCGGTGCGCGAGCTCGGCCTGTCGTACAGCACGTTCATCGAACGGACTCAAGAAAGCGTCGATCGACATCGACCGCAAGGTGCTGGCCGACCTGGCCGTGCACGACAAGGCAGCGTTTACGAAGATCGCGGAGCAGGCCAAAGCTTCTCTGACCTGATCCGACGTTAGAACTACCAAGGAGGCGCGTAACCGCCTCCCTTTTTTTCAACCTCGACGCACGTTGATTCGCGCATCGGATGAAGCTGACTCGCATTGTCGACGCCGCACTGGCGGAATTCGTCCGTCGTGCACGCGACGCGGCCGCGCTCGAGAACGCCAAAGCGCGCTATCTCGGCAAGACCGGCGTGCTGACCGAGCAGCTGAAGTGCGCTCGGCAAGCTCTCGGCCGACGGAGCGTCCCGCGGCCGGCGCGCGCGATCAACGCAGGCAAAGGCGCGCTCGAGGTCGGCGCTCAACGCACGGCGCGACGGCGCTGCCGACGCGAAGCTGGATGCGGCAGCTCGCGGCCGAAGCGCTCGACGTCACGCTGCCGGGACGCGGCCGCGGCACTGGCAACGCTGCATCCGATCACGCGCACGCTGGAGCGCGTCGAGGCGCTGTTCCGCTCGCTCGGCTTCACGGTCGCCGACAGGCCGGAGATCGAGGACGACTTCCACAACTTCACCGCGCTCAACACGCCGGAGAACCATCCGGCGCGGTCGATGCAGGACACGTTCTACGTCGAGGGCGGCATGGTGCTGCGCACGCACACGTCGCCGATCCAGATCCGCTACATGGAAACGCACGCGCCGCCGATCAAGATCATCGCGCCGGGCCGCGTTTATCGCGTCGACAGCGACGCGACGCACTCGCCGATGTTCCACCAGGTCGAGGGGCTGTGGATCGACCACGACGTGAGCGTTCGCCGACCTGAAGAGCGTGTTCACCGAGTTCCTGCGCTGCTTTTTCGAGCGCGACGACATCAGAGTGCGGTTCCGCCCGTCGTTCTTCCCGTTCACCGAGCCGTCGGCCGAGATCGACATGAGCGTTCGGCGACGGCCAGTGGCTGGAGCTCGCGGGCTCCGGGCAGGTGCATCCGAACGTGCTGCGCGCGGTCGGGCATCGATCCCGAAGCGCTGGCAGGGCTTCGCGTTCGGCATGGGACCGGACCGCCTCGCGATGCTGCGCTACGGCGTCGAACGACCTGCGACTGTTCTACGAGAACGACCTGCGCTTCCTGCGGCAGTTCGCCTGACGACACGGACGCATGAAATTCTCCGAACGCTGGCTGCGCACGCTGTGCGATCCGCCGATCTCGCACGGCGCGCTGTGCGACGCGCTGACGATGGCGGGCCTCGAGGTCGAGGACGTGGCAGCGCCGCGCCCGCCGTTCTCGGCGCGTGGTCGTCGCCAAAATCGAAGCGGTGGCGCGGCACCCGAACGCCGATCGGCTGTCGCGTCTGCATGGTCGACGTCGGCAGCGCGACAGCTACGATCGTCTGCGGCGCGCCGAACGCCGCCGCGGGCATGCTCGCGCCGTGCGCGCTCGAAGGCGCGATGCTGCCCGGCGGACTCGCGATCAAGCGCGCGACGATGCGCGGCGTCGAGTCGCACGGCATGCTCTGCTCCGCGAAGGAGCTCGGGCTGTCCGACGACGCCGGCGGCTTGTTGGCGCTCGACGATGCACTCACGCCCGGCACCGATCTTGCGCGACGCGCTCGCGCTCGACGACGCGCTGCTGACGCTCAAGCTCACGCCGAATCGCGCCGATTGCCTGTCGCTCGCCGGCATCGCGCGCGAGGTCGCGGCCGCGCACCGGCGCGCCGTCGCGCTGCCGCAAGCGCGCGGCGACACCGGTCGCGATCGACGCGACGCGCGCAGGTGCGCGTCGAGGACGCCGCCGCGTGTCCGCGCTTCGTCGCGCGGCTGATCGACGGCATCGACGCCGCGGCGCCGACGCCGGCGTGGATGAAGCAGCGGCTCGAGCGCAGCGGCATTCGCTCGATTTCCGCCGTCGTCGACGTCACCAACTACGTGATGCTCGAACTGGGGCAGCCGCTGCACGCCTACGACGACCGCGCTGCTCGACGGCGCCATCGTCGTGCGCTTCGCGCGCGACGGCGAAACGCTGACGCTGCTGAACGGCCAGGTGCTGCGACCTCGACGCCGGACCTCCTGCTGGTCGCGCGACGAAGCGAAGCCGCTCGGCCTCGCGGGCATCATGGGCGGCGAGCACTCGGGCATCGCGGACGATACGACCGCGCGTGTATCTCGAAGGCGCGTTCTGGAATCCGGCGGTGATCCAGGGCAAGATGAAGCGGCTCGGCTTCACGAGCGACGCCGGCTACCGCTTCGAGCGCGGCGTCGATTTCGCCGGATGCTGCGCGCGCCGTCGAGCGCGCGACCGCAGCTGATCGTCGAGATCTGCGGCGGCCAGGCGGGTCCGCTCACCGACGCGCGCGGCGACGCTGCCGCGCGCGCGATCCGCGTACGCGTGCGGCCGCGCGCGTCGCGACAAGCATCCTCGGTACGCGCATCGGCGACGACGTCGATCGCTGACGCCTTCACGCGCCTCGGACTTCGCATTCAAGCGCGACGGCACCGATTTCGTCGTCACGCCGCCGTCGTATCGCTTCGACCTCGCGATCGAGGAAGATTTCGTCGAGGAAGTCGCGCGGCATGTACGGCTACGACGCGAATTCCCGCCGACGCCTGCGCGCATGTCCAGCACATGCTGCGCGAGCCGCTGAGGCGCAGCGTCCCGTCGTCCGACGCTGCAAGCGGCGGCTCGCCGCGCGCGACTGGCAGGAGATCATCACGTTCAGCTTCGTGTCGTCGGCGACCGAGGCGCTGCTCGCACGCCGACGCGCGCCCGACGCGACGCCGATCCGCGTCCTCAATCCGATCGCCGCGCATCTCGACGTGATGCGCACGACGCTATTGCCGGGCTCGCTCGACACGCTGCGGACCAACCTGAGCCACAAGGCGCCGCGCGTGCGCGTGTTCGAGACCGGTCGCGTGTTCCGGCGCGCCGAATGCGCGGGCTACGCGCAGCCGCTGCGCATCGGCGGTCTCGCCTACGGCGACGCGCTGCCGGAGCAATGGGGCGAGCGCGCGCGCCGCGTCGACTTCTTCGACGTCAAGGGCGACCTCGCAGCGCTGGCTGGCGCCGCGTTCGGAGTGACGACGGTGGCGGCGCCGCTGACCGTGGCTTGCATCCCGGACGCGTCGCGCAGCGTCGCTGATCGACGGCGACCCGTGCGGCTTTCTGGGCGAGCTGCACCCGCGGCTCGTCGCGCCACTACGAGCTGCCGCTGGCGCCGGTCGTGTTCGAGGTCGACTCTCGGACGCTGCTGAGCAGCGCCGGTGCCGCGCGGGCGCGCCGCGGTGTCCGGCTTCCCGGTCGGTCCGGCGCGACATCGCCGTGGTCGTCGACGAGGGCGGTCGGCGCAGGCGATCTGACGAGCTGCGCTCGAGGCCGCCAAGCCGCCGCATGTCGAGCGGATCGTGCCGTTTGACGTCTATCGCGGCGCCGGTTTGCCACAGCGGCAAGAAAAGCCTTGCGATTCTTGTGCTTATGCAGGATACTGCACGTACTTTGACGGACGCCGACATCGACGCGACGCGTGGCGGCGCTGGTCGGTGTGCTGCGACAACGCTTCGGCGCGACGCTACGCCAGTAGGATCATTCGATGACGCTCACCAAAGCCGAACTCGCCGATCTGCTGTTCGAACAGCTCGGTCTCAACAAGCGCGAAGCCAAGGACATGGTCGAGCGATTCTTCGAGGAAATCCGCACGGCGCTCGAAGGCGGGCGACAGCGTCAAGCTGTCCGGGCTTCGGCAATTTCCAGCTGCGCGAAAAGCCGCAACGGCCCGGCCGCAATCCGAAGACCGGCGAGGAGATTCCGATCACCGCGCGGCGCGTCGTGACGTTCCACGCCAGCCAGAAACTGAAGGCGATGGTCGAAGCGACAAGCCATGCCGGAGCCAAGCCGAGCTAGGAACCGAGCTTCCGCCGATCCCCGCCAAGCGCTACTTCACCATCGGCGAGGTGAGCGACCTGTGCGCGGTCAAGCCGCACGTGCTGCGCTATTGGGAGCAGGAGTTCACGCAGCTGAAGCCGGTCAAGCGCCGCGGCAACCGCCGCTACTACCAGCACCACGAAGTGCTGCTGATCCGCCGCATCCGCGACCTGCTCTACGAGCAGGGCTTCACCATCAACGGCGCGCGCCACCGGCTCCGAAAGCGAGACCGCCGAGCCGCGCGCCGCCGCGCGCCGCGACCAGCCGAGCACCGCGACAGTTGCCGTCGCGCCGCCCCGCGCGCCGGAGTCCACCGCGCTGCGCGAAGATGCTCGAGCAGATCCGCCAGTTGCTCGACCTGGGACCTGAAGACGTACCGATGCCGTGGAGACGGCTTGGACGCCTGAACGCGTCAGTCACGCACAGTCCCGACACCAGCACCCGCAGCCGGTATAATTCGAAGTTCGGTCGGGGCGTAGCGCAGCCTGGTAGCGCACCTGCATGTGGGGTGCAGGGGGTCGCAAGTTCGAATCTTGTCGCCCCGACCGCCAATCAACAGCCTGACGGCCGCGCTCGCGGCAAAGTTTATTCTACAAAACGCCGCATTGTCTACGAACGCTCACCCAGCGGCACCGGGCTTTGGCTGATCAAAGCAACGCAGCTATGGGCTGACGACAGAAATCTGGCGAGCGGTGGACGGCATGCAAGCTCGAGGCGAATCGTCCCAGGAAGCCGACGCAAACGGGACCCAGCCAATCTTACTGCATGCGCCACACGCTAATCCCGGCCGGAGATGGGCGGGCGGGAGTCCGTCGGAATACCGCGCCAGCAAATCCTCGGCGAGCGCCCAGGCAGCAGTCGGTTCATCCCTCCGCGGCCGCCGACGCTCTCCGCGTCAGAGCTTGGCGTGTCCGGTAAAGCGTTTGGCGTACACGGCGATAGCGCAGTCGGACCTGATGATGGAAACTTCGGTTCGATTGCCCAGACAGTGCGTGCCGCAACGAAAAGATGAACGGCGAAGCCTGACAGGCATTTTGCCGGCGTTGGCGGAGCATTTTTCGGGAGGTGGGCGTTCAACGCCGCCTTGCCAACGATTCTTCATTGAGGCAATCAATGTTCCCTGCGCGCCAAGCCGTTCCTCCCTGCTGCCGAAGCGAGCCCAAGGCTTTGCCCTCTGTGTCGGACGCTGTCTCCGATGTGCATGCCCTGCGCCGCCCCATCGACCCCCGCGACAACGTCCTTCACCACCGGACGATCAAGTGGCTCGTCACGCTGCCCGTCAGCATCCGTCCCATTGCGACCGGGCGACTGTACCACGCGCATCGTCAGCCGGATTGGCGATCTGTGGTCGCAGTGCAGATACACGCGGCTCCACTTTCCAGAGCCTTCTCCTCGACCGGCACGCAAGGGCCGCAGGGGTTTCCCCACCCGAGGTGAAGGCGGAGCTTGAGGCGCTTCAGCGCTACTACTCGAGCATCTCTCAAGCTGCCCGCCCTTCTCGGGAACGCAGTGCCGATCAATCCGCCTCACATTCCCGATAGAGGCCTTCGCGCCCCAACCCGGAAACGACAGAGATCGAGATCCTGCCGCCGTAAAACCCGGAAACGCAATCGGAGGCTCGTACTATGAGTAGTCAAATCGCCCGCGGCACCATCGTGCTCGCCGCCAGCGGGCGATACCGCCGGGATTTTAGACCGGCGGCCATCGCCTCCTGCGCGCTCAGAGAGGCTGCGACCGACCTGCGGCCTCGCCACCCGTTGGCCCGACGGCCGCCTCGCGTTCCCCTTGCACCAAGGGTGCATGGCATTCTTGGATCCAGACCGTCCACTGGGAATGGAGGGGATCTCGTTGCAGCGCAGAGCTCCGGTCAGAAGACCATCTGCCGAACCAGTGGCCGAGCGACTGCAGAAGCCGTCACTGAGCACTGAGCTGAGCAAACCCCAACTCGCTCGTGGCGGGTTCGGGTCGAGAGTGGATCGGAACTCCCGTCCCCTAGCTCAATTCACGCGATACCAGGTAACCCGTCTGCAAACCGGCGGCAAAGCGCCGAATTCGTTTGCCACAGGGAAACCGGGCCCGCAATTCCTTGCGGAACAACGATACGGTTCGTTGGCCCCAGCATGAGGTGCAGTGGGTCGCAAGTTCGAATCTCGCCGCGCCGCGGCTGCGATCGGTGAGCCCATCGAGGCCACCAGTCCTCGGCGCTGGAGGATCTTGTAGCCGGTTCTTGCGCGAGATATACGAACTCCTGGCACACGGCCGCCATCGGATCGCCCTCGAGGCCGGGCCACGAATCGGAGACGCTCATCCATCTTGGAACACTCCTGCCAAGGCACTTTGCGCTCCCGCAAGTCGCAGAAGTGTTACACCATGTCTCCGGAATGATCTGTCACCCATGTCTCAGGATGGGCGATCGGTTGGCAGCGAGCTGAACGTGGCGCTGCCTACCTTTCTGGGAAACGCCTAACTTCTCGGCCACCCTGCACTCGGATCTTGCCAACCTCCGTCAATCCGCGGGGTGCCTCGGGTTTTGGGAAAGTTTGCGTCACGTCGGCGACGCTTATCGGGATCAGTTCGTATGCCCAAACATGCGGGCGATCCCTTGACAGATTTTTCGAGCGTGGTAATCGGTGCCGGCATGGGATGCGGGGACAAGCGTGTTGGGGACCTGTGCAGGTGGACGCCGTTCAGGACACCCGATATTTCTGTCGCGCCATCGTTGAATGGATTCAAATGACTCGCATGCCAAATTGCGGCGGCGGCAGTGCGACCCGCATCAACCCGTTCCAAAAAACAATTCTCGAGAGGATGAGGTGCGCACGCCATACCGAGTGCGTCGATCGTCCCGCTCACATGAAGTACAAACGGAGGTAAACGAAAATGTGTCGAACAATCAGGCGGTTTGGATGTCTCGTGTCGGCATTCGGCGTGGGTGCAATGATTGGCTGGAGCTCGCCGAGTATTGCGACATCGACCAGATCGTCATTGATCAGACAGCCACCGTCAACTTTACGCCGATCATCTCGGGAACCTCGACTCCCGGCTCCGCGACGTCCTACACGATCTACACGGGCCGTGTATTTGGCGAGACTCAAGCCGAACGATCCCGACAACAACAAGATCATCACGGATATCGACCTTGCGCCCAAGAGCAAGGGCCGGGTTGCAGTACGCCGCCAACTTCCAGATCGTCACACCGACCGATCCGAGCACAGCGCAAGCGGACTGATGGTCCACGCGGTGCCGAACCGCGGAGGCAACGCGTTCAGCACAAATGCGCTGCTGCAGGGTGTGACTTACGTTCAGAGTGGTTGGCAGGGCGATCTTCTGACGCAATGCTCGCCGTCCCCGGCGATCCCCTATCCCTGCTTTGACCTGAACTCCGGACCCTATGGCAGCCTGAACACCACCACTGGTGCCTTTACTCCTCCTCAGGTACCCGATGTGGCAGGTGCAGCGGGCCGTCACGAGCTCTGGCGAATTATGTCGTGCAGGTGCCCGTGGCAGACAATCAAGAACGGAAAGCAACCCATCACCGGCAAGGTGTACAGCCACGTGTGCACCGGCACCAATGGCTGCGGCCTGGCAGTCGGAAGTGCGCCGACGAGCACGGCGCAGCTGGTCATTCAGGGTGCGGGACATTTGCCCCGTACCAGCCGGCAAGCATGGACACGAACCAGGCTGAGTTCTGGACCGTATCGTCCCAGACCTTCACAGGCGTGACTGGCCCAAAGACGCCCATCCCGAGCGGCCAGTGGGCCTGGGCCTACTGCCCGAATGGTTGGCCCGGCACGCCGAATCCCAACTGGATCTGTCTGAAGAACGGCACGTTCAACCCGAGCCTCCTGTACGAGATGGTCTACACGGCGAAGAACCCGTTGGTGCTTGGGGTCGGAGCTGCCGCGTTTCGAGACCTTGGCTCTTTCCTCCGCTACGAGGCGGCTGCCCCAGGTGGGGGTTCAAACCCGATCTTCGGCACCGTCAGCAAGACGTACACCGTTGGCTCGTCGCAGTCGGGCGCATTCCTCCACGGCTTCATCTTCTGGGGCTTCAACAAGGACGAAAACGGCCGCAAGGTCTTTGACGGCGCCTGGCCGCAGATCGACGGGCGGATGATGGTCATGAACATCCGCTTGGGGTCAGCCGAACAACCTCATGTACCTGTACATGGGCGGCGACGAAGCGCCGGTCTGGTGGGCGGACTATCCGAACCTGGCCCGTGGCCTTCCGGCAAACGGCATGCTCCACCGCTGCGCGCAAACCAAAACGTGTCCGGAGATCCTGGAAACCTTCGCTTCGGCGGAGCTCTATTCCGAGAAGTTCTCATGCGAGCCTGTGCGGCTTCACTTGCATCGAGGACATTCCGACTACCTTCGAATGTCCATCGGTACTACACGGCGGGTGGTACGCATGGCGGTGGCACGGCCAACTTCACCTGGGTTTCCCCGCGACGATCACCACGCCGGGCTGGTCAGTCGCTTCCCACCAGTCCGATTCCGGCGACGCATACCAACAATGCATTAACGTGTGCATTCGCCCAATTGATCATGTCGGGTACGCCGATGCCGCCCAGCGTCTATCCCACGCTCGCGCGCGGAGAGCTCGTGCCGAACACGGCGGCGGCCGAGGGATATCCCGATTTCCACGTGACGGTTCCTCGTCTTACGTATCAGGGGATCAGGCCTGGCCACCGTTCGTCTATGACTTCGGACCCGGAGAGGACTACGACCAGGAGAGTGGCATACCTACTATCCAGCCGCCCATCATCAACGAGTGTGCTCCCGGTCTATGGCGTCAGAGTGAATGCGGACGGCAACGAGGTCGCTACGGGCATGCCAACCGTGCTGGGAGAGGCACCTTTGGGCACTTACGTGGGTTGGAACCTCGGCCACCACCGGCTGGTATGGACCCAATGCGAGCAACGGCCCGGGAAGCGTCGGCCAAGTCTTTGCCGGAGCAGGCAACAGCGGAGGCTATTGGCCCTTCTGGGACACCCAGGCGAACCGCACTGGCAGCCGGTGATCCGCGTCTGTCACTCGAGGAGCGGTACGGTACCCATGCCGGCTACGTCTGCGTCGTGACGGCTGCTGTGAACAGGGCTGTCCAGCAGCGCTTCCTTCTCCCGTCGGACGCACCGACGGTGATTGCCAGTGCGGCTGCATCGAACGTGCTCGGCGCCTCCCTTCGTGCCGACGGCGGCGGATATCGCTCTGGGCAATTCCCTGTGCGCCCAATAACGTAATTTGCGTCGGCGACAGAGCAGGTGGATGGCGGATCAGGGCAACCTGATCCGCCATTTCTTTTTCGAAGCGAAGAGCAGGCATCAACAAAAGCGGCCTGCATTGCTGCACGCCCTGAACGCTCCCGCAAACCCTTCCCCGGATCACTCCGCCGCGGATCCCCTCCTCCGTGCGGCATCGCGCGCCTGCAGAGTGTCGTAAATTGGTGGGTTGCCCAGCATGGAGGGAACCGCGACGGCGCTCGCGCACGCGGTCAGGAGCGGCACGAACAGACTGGTCGCCCCCGTCATTTCGACCACCAAGGCAACGCCTGTCGTGGGCGCACGCACGACTCCAACGAACAGCGCGCCCATGCCGACCGCGGCAAATGCCGACAGAGGCGTCGTCATTGCGGGAATCAGCGTTTCGACCGCCATCCCGAACAACATGCCCGCCGCGGCGCCAACGACAAGCAGCGGCGCGAACAAACCGCCGGGAAGTCCGGGCGCATAGCAAAGCGGCCCGAGCAACAGTCGCACCGCGAGAAGGAATCCAAGCGCTCCAAAGAGTGGCCACCGTCGAGCACTCCCTGCACCTGGGACTCGCCGCCGCCGACGGCGTTCGGCCATAGCCATGCGAGCAATCCCACAACTCCGCCGATGATCGCCGCCGGAATCTCCGGCGGCACACGCCGCACGCGATCCACGAGATCGAGACCCGCGACGACCATGCGGTTGTAGGCAACGCCGAGCGCGCCCATGACCCCACCCAGCACGAGGAACATGAGGTAGCCGGGAAACAGCTCGACCTCGATGGTGGGCACCGAGAACACCAGGCGATCGCCGATGAGCGACCGCATCACGGCCAACGCCGCACTGCATGCCGCAAACGTCGCGACGGCGACGCGCAGCTCGAAACGCCGCAGGAGCTCCTCGAACACGAAGATCGCGCCCGCGAGCGGCGCGTTGAATGCGGCAGCGAGGCCCGCGCCCGCGCCGGCAGCCAGCAGCACCCGGGCGTCGCCGGCGCGGAGCTTGAACACACGCCAACACAGATGGCCGATCGTGGCCCCCATCTGCACCGTCGGCCCTTCGCGGCCGAGCGCCATGCCCGTCCCGAGCGCCAGCACGCCGCCGACGAATTTGACCGGAAGCACGGCGGCGCGCATCGGGACAACATCGCCCCTGATAATCTCCTCCACGCGCTGCACGCCGCTACCCGAAGCTTCGGGTGCGTAGCGCCGGACGAGCCAGCGCGCGATGAATGCCGCCGCGGCCGGCGAGCAATACCGGCGCGAGCCAGCCGATTGCAGGCGAACCATGCGCCCAGTCGAGCACGCTTGCGCGAAAACGCTCCGCGCCGTCGAGCGCGAGATGGAACGCGGTGCCGACCAGCCCGGCCAGCGCACCGACCGCGAGGCCCACGACCGACAGCGCTAGCAACCGCGTATGGTCGTCGTCGGCCGAGGCTGGCCGCGCCCGGTGCCGATCTACCGGCATGACCTGAGACAGTTGCGAAGTCGCACCGGATCAGCGCGTCCTGCCAACGTGCGTGCAGCACTCACCGCGGCTGCGCCAGTCTTTCGACAAGCGCCCGGAACGCTGGCGAATCGCGCAGCACTTGCGCGCCGCTGGCACGCAGACGGCCGACCGCCTCTTCCGACAAGGCGAACGACGTTGGCAAGATTCTGCAGGTATTCGCGCAACTTCGAATCCGCAACCGCATCGAAGCTCACGACGACCACAGTGAACTCGATCGCGCGGCAGTTCGACGCCGGAGCTCGGTGTCCTGTCCGAGGCGCCGCGCATCTGCTTCGAGGCGCTGGCGCAGCTGCCACTCGGTGACCATGTCCTGAAGTGCGGCGATCGAAGCGGTCGAATAGCGATCCATCGGTACGCTCACCGACTGGGCGAGCAGTGCGATCGCTCCCCGGTCCATCGGGAAGCTTGTCGTAGTCGAAATTCGGCGCGTCCTGCGCGTTGACGATGATGATGGCAATGCGTCGCCACCTGCCGATGTCGAGAGCGGCGCGGAGTCCCGCATCGTCCATGAACCCTTGCAGGAATTGGACGATTCCGAGAAGCGCGAGATTGTCCGCCAGGCCGCCGTCCACCAGATGGATGTATGGACGTGCGCGCTGTCCTCGAGCAGCAGCGCCTGTCGGAGCCGGATGGCCGGCCGATTGTCGAAGTGCTGACCCTCCGGCGATTTCAACATCTCGGACATCCAGCGGGGCGGCTGGTACCCGCAGGTTCCACCGCGGTTGTCCAGCGTCACGGGCGTAGGACGACGGGCACCGCGGAGGACGCCGCCGCCGCACGCGACAGCCGGAATTTTGTCAGATCGGCGCAGATGATGTCGAACATGCCCTGCTCGAAACAGATGCGCCCGCCGGTGGTCAAGTCCGTCGCCCCGGCCATCGCCCTCGGCGTCGATCGCTCGAGCAGATCGCCGTAGGTTGCGCCGTGGAAGAGGATCTCGTCGTAATACTCCGCGGCGAGCTCGGAGCGCCCGAATCCTTCCGTCCACAGCTGTGGCCAGTTGAACGGATTGAACAGACGGCGCAACAGATCGCCCTCGACGTCGCGTCTCAGGAACGCGTCCTCGTAGATGTCGAACAGACGCTCTCCGTAAAGCGCGTACGCGAGCGCCGTGAAGCTGCCGCCCGACACTCCGGTCACGAGATCGACTTCGTCCAGCATGGGGTGGGCGCGCGCCCGGCGGCGTGGACGACCGTGCGTCGCAGTTCCTCGAGCACGCCGAAGGAGAAGGCGGCCGCGCGCGTGCCGCCACCGGAGAACGTCAGCACCAGCAGCGTGTGTGGATCGTTGTCCGGCACCACACGGCGGAATCCAGGCGGTAGCCGGTGTCGGCGATCGACGTGCGTCAGCTCAGGCGTTATGGGCCGGATTGCGCAACCGGCGAGCCAGAAGACCCCGACGCCGCGAGCGTCAGGTAATGTAGGACCACACTCGCTTTCGCGGCGGCCGCATTGTGCGCACACGAGGAGCTCATCCCCGGTACGCACCACCGGAACGACGGCAGGCTTGAGAGGCGGTTTCATGCGTCGGTAAGGGATGCCGGTACGATCGTCGCTACGGCCGCAATACTACTCGACCAGGTTCAACTGTCGCCCCTCAACGAGCCTAATCCCGACGGCTCGACGATGCCACTTTAGGAACCATCCTATTCCGACCAGAGCATCGCAATCAGAACCTCCGTCATCACCACCTGTGACACGTTCACGATCGACGATGCGATCAAGGCAGAGCGCAAGATCGAGGGACGTTCTCGGAGTCGTCAGGAGGACGTCGAAGATTGCTCCTCGCAGATCAGTAAGATAGCTCCGTGCACCTCGGTATGGGGTGCAGTGGGTCTGATGTTCGAATCTTGTCGCCTCACCGACCGAGCGAAGCGCGCGGTGAAGAAGACGTTCAATCCCGCGCTCAAACACTCCTCACCTCAGGCGTGATTGAGCCCTAGGCGACGCGAATCAAGCGCAACCACCATCAACTTTCCCGCTCGCTGTTACGATGAAGATGCCAGCAGGAAACTCGGCGTTTCCATCCGGGAGATCTCGGTCATGAGGTGGTTCA
>ERZ1370068.598-contig-10546_pt1 | contig 32280 bp, 46 predicted proteins | sample MGYA00561227_ERZ1370068 | MGnify/ENA primary metagenome ERZ1370068 (study PRJEB38410, sample SAMEA6850437) | metagenome | study: Metagenomic assessment of the ecological functions of the soil: analysis of the soil microbiota associated with the...
GGTGTAGCGGACCGGGTTGCATTATTGCTCTGTGTCCGACGATCGCAAATAAAAAGCCCGGCGCATGTCGCCGCCGAGACTCGATCCTCAAGTCGTCGATCAGACTGCCTGGAGATTGGCCGCCGCCGACTTTGCCGCTCCGCTGGTCGGCTTCGATCTCGAAGCTGAGCTTCTGACCCTCGACCAGACCGCGCATGCCGGCGCGCTCGACGGCCGAGACGTGAACGAACACGTCTGGGCCGCCATTCTCCTGTTGAATGAAGCCGAAGCCCTTTTGGGAGTTGAAAAACTTCACAGTACCTGTTGCCATATTGGCCTCCTTGAAAACGCACAAATGCGTCTGGACCGCATAACCATTCATGCGAGCCGATATCCGGATTTTGGCGTGTTCTTGGGAAAGGCCCGTTGCGGGCAGAGCAAGGCGAGGCAAAATCTCGAATGACGCACATATAGGGATGCATTCGCTCGGTTTGCAACGGACGATCTGGTGGCGAGCATCTCAGGCACTCTCGACTCAAGCAATCTCGACTCAAGCGATCTCGACGATTTCCGCGCTGGTCTGTCCTGCCTGGATGGTGTCGCCGATCTCCTTGCCGAACAAGGCGCGCGCCACCGGCGAAACATGCGAGCGTGCCGCGCGCGGGATCGGCTTCATCCTCGCCGACAATCCGGAAAGTCTGACGGCGCCCGTCGTCGCGCACGATGGTCACCGTCGAACCGAAATGCACACGCATCGTATCCTGGCAAGGAGGCGCGAGCTGCAGGCGCTCGCGCGCCGCGCACTCCAATAGCGCAGGTCGCGTGCCGCTCGCGCGATCGTGCCGCGGTCGCTCGCCGCTTGGGCGGCGGCGTGCTCTTGCTGCAGGCGTGCGAGCTCACGCTCGATCTGCGCGAGGCCCTCCGCCGTCACCAGGTTGGGATGCGTCGAGATCAGACGCTCCGGCAGCTCCGCGACCGCATCTTCGCCGTCCGGCTCTTTGATGAATGCCCTGCTCATGATGACGCAAGCCGATCCTTCCCGCTCCGTTACCCTCGGTCGGCCGGATGGCAACTTCCCGCATATAGGTGGACGTTGCGGCAGAACCAGATGGCGGCGCACGGGCCGCCCTTCCATGGAACGCTTTCTGCTGGGAAAAAGTTCTCTCTAATCGAGCGCGAGGTTGTCAAGCGTGCTGGTCCTGGACGTCGTTGATCTCACCGCACCCATTCAGGAGGAATAGATGCAGAAGGCGCCGTTTATCATTGCCCTCGGGTTGATGCTGCCGGGCATCGCTACGATCGCCCATGCCCAAACGCCGCCGGCAACCCCGCCTCAGCAACAGCTCGCGCCGACGAACCCGAGCTCAATCTCACGCTGGAACAACGCTACACCATCAAGGAGATCATCAAGGACGTGAAGACGCTGACGCAACGCCCGCGGACGTGCAGGCGGCGGTGGGCGAACCGATCCCGCCAGGGCGTCAGCCCGCAGCCCATGCCGAGCGGCAGTGGCCCAGAAAGTCCCGCAGGTGAAGGCGCACAGGTACTTTCTGACCGCGGAGCAGGTGGTGATCGTGGATCCGAAGGACAACAAAGTGGTCGAGGTGATCAAGCTGCAGGGCGAGTGATCGCGGACTCATCCTGAGCAGCTCAAACACTGTCATTGCGGGAAGATCAGCTAAGCGGCAAGGCGGAACAGGCCGACTGGCGATTCTGGCGGCTGCGGAATTCTGCGCAGCCGTCGATCAGTCCACGCGCACGCCGGTCTTGGCGATGACCCGCTGCCGCTTGGCGGCTTCTTCCTCCACGAAAGCCTTTGCTTCCGCCAGGTGTGCCGGCCACGGGCTCCGCGCCCAGTTCTGCAATGCGCGCACGGAAATCCGGGCGCATCGGCGATCCGCCTGATGGCAGCGGCAAGCGATTGCGTGACGATTCTGCGGCGTGCCTGCAGGCGCCGCGACCATGATCCACGATGAGGCTTCGTATCCCGGCACGCCGCCTTCGCTGATGGTGGGGAGCTCGGGAGAAGCGGCGACCGGACCGCCGTGCTCATGCCGAGCGCCCGAACCCGCCCGTCGCGGATGACCGGCAGGAACGATATCAGATTGTCGATCACCAACTGGATCCGGCCGGTGATGAGGTCGGTCAGCGACAGTGTGGTCGCGCTGTAGGACACGAACTGGATGTCCACGCCGGCCATCGATTTGAACAACTCGGCGGAAAGAAACGAGGTCGCGCCCGCGCCGATGGCGCCATAGTTGAGCTTGTTCGGATTGGCCTTGGCGTAAGCGACCAGCTCGGCGACGTTCCGCGCCGGGACGTCAGGATTGACCACCAATACATTCGGCAGACGGGCGAAGAGCGAGACCGGCTCGAGCTCGCGGTCGGATCGAACCGCATCTCGCGATAAAGCGCCTTGTTGTACGACAATACGCCGGGCGCGCCCATCAGGAACGTGTAGCCGTCGTTCGGCGCGCCGGCGACGGCCGCGCCGCCGACATTGCCGCCGGCGCCCGCCCCGGTTCTCCACGATAAACGGCACGTTGAGCTCGGTCGAAGCCGCTGGCACAACAGGCGCGTCAGAACGTCGGTGGCTCCGCCCGCAGTGAAGGCACGACGAACCGCACCAGACGCGTGGGCCATTCGGCGGCATGGCCGGGTGTTGCTATGGCAATTGCGGCAACGATTGCGAGAACAGCCGAGCGGATGCTCATCATCGATCCGTATCCCTCACGCGATTTTAGTTGGAACGCGCAGCGCCGATGGCGTGCGTGCATGGCGCGCGGTTCACGTCGGCATCAACGCGCGCGTGTGAGATAGCGCTTGTCCAGCATCACGTGGATTCCCTTGTTGCCGTTGACCACCTGCGTCACGCGCAGATCGGCGGTGAGGCTCGCGAGCGAATAGGCCTGGTAGCGGTCGAGCCCGGCGCGCGCGCAGATGAGATCGAGCATCTGGCGCAGCGCAATCACCACGCAGTCGTCGAGATCGGGATCGAACGCCATGGTGATCATGTGGGTCGGCGTCTCCGCCATCGGCCATTCGAGGCGCATGTCGTCGCGCACGGTGAGCCGGAAGGTGCCGGTGCAGCCCGGTCTCGACCGCGGTGATGCAGACCTCGCCGTCGCCCTGCACGCCATGACCGTCGCCGACGGAGAACAGCGCGTCCTCGACGAAGATCGGCAGATAGAGCGTGGTGCCGGCGACGAGCTCTTTGTTGTCGAGATTGCCGCCGTTCCGGCGCGGCGGAGCGGTCGAGATCATGCCCCACGCCGGCGGCGGCGCAGTGCCCATGACGCCGAAGAACGGCGCCAGCGGAACCTCCTGGCCCCACGGCAGCCGCCAGCATTTTGCGCGCGCGATCGAGAACGATGTGGATGTGCCGGTTCTCGGCGAAGTCGTCCGGCAAGCGCGCCGGCGAGCGGGCGCACCGAGTTGTAGCCCCAGTCGTACAGCACATCGATGGCCTCGATGTCGACCTGGAGCACCTGCCCGGGCTTGGCGCCTTTGACCGCCACGGGACCGGTGCAGGATGTGCGGCCCCAACTGCCGCACCACCTTTGCATGAATGGCGGGAGAGCCGGCGGCATGACGAGCGGCGGGCCGGGCATCAGTTCGGGACCGCCCGATACGCTCGAGATCGTCACGCGCTCGCCGCTGTCGATGGCGAGCCGGGGAGAAAGCCGGGCGTCGAAATAGCCCCAATGGACGTTGTCGGGGCCGGGCTCGAGGTGAATGGGCATGGGTTTATTCCAGTGACCGGCGAAGACAACACAGCATGTTTTTGCGGTCGATCCAACGGGCGTTGCAGCCGTGTCCCGGGACGACGGATCGAAGATTGGCCGCGCGCGAGGCCTACAACGCCGCGACGGTGTGCACTTCGATCAGGAACGGCTCTTGTACCAGTCGGTCCACGATCAGAAGGGTGTTGGGGGATACACGCCGCCGGGAAAGATGCGTGGAAATTCACGCAGCCGGAACGTCATGAATTTGGGGATGTCTTGCGAATGCACGAGATAGGTCGTGAACTCGACCACGTTGGCGAAGCCGGCGCTCTGCGATTTCAGCGCCGCTTCGATATTGGCAAAGACCTGCCGGCATTGCGCGTCGAAGTCGTCCTTGCCTACGCACGCGCCGCTCTTCTCCGCCGCCACCTGGCCGGCGATGAACAGGAATTCGGAGGCCTTGACGCGCGTGATCTGCGAGTATTGCCCGAGCGGCTTGCCGAGCGTCTCGGGGTTGTGAAACGTGATCTCGGGCATGCCTGGATCCTCGTCGGGTGAAAGAGCGAAGCGCATTGCACCGCAGATGGCCGACAGAGCGCAATATGCCGGAGCCATCGCGCCCGACTCACTAAGGCGAGATACGCCTCACGCCTCCGGGATCACCGGCAGCAGCAGGTGCGAGGGATGCTTGGGGTCGTGATAGACCTGATGCAGCACGGTCTTGCTGCTGCAGATATGGTAGGGGATGTATTCCGACATTGGTGGCGCTGCCGACGCCGGTCGCGACGTCGAGGCTCGTAATCTCGACACAGATGCGGTGTCCACGCTTGAACTGGTTCGCGGTCGCCATGATCTCGATGGCGTATTCGTTGATCTCGCCGGGAACGACCGGCTGGCGCGCCGCGCGCGTGAGCGGATGCCAGGGCCGGCCGGGCAGGGATCTTGTCGGATCGACCGCACGATGGGACGCCTTGAGCCAGCCGCGGGTGAGCTCGCGTTCGTGCAGGCCGGTCGTGACATCGCGCTCGCCTTCGCGAGCGGTCTGCGCACCGCCACGTCCGGCCCGACGTCCTTCAGGATGACGATCCAGTTGGTATCGTCCTGGTCGATCGAAGCGAAGAGATTGAGCACGCTCGGCCCCGCAATGGTGACGTCCTCGGCCAGCGGCTCGCTCAGATAGCGCAGCTTCTGGATCCGATTGGTCTGGCTCGCCGGCATTTGCGCGAAAGCATCGGGCGCCTGGTAGTCGTCGGCGCTCGCGGCGACGAACGGCTCGGTGGTCAATCGCTCCCAGCCCCTGAGATAGAACTTGACCCACTGCGTCTCCGGCAACGGCCAGTCGCTGCCGCTGCGCCATTCATTGGCGCCCATCACCCAGAACTCGCACCGGCGGATCGCGGAGGATTCCGGTGTCGATGCCCTTGAGCCATTGGTCGTACCACCGCAGCATTTCGTTGTGGAACGCCTTGACCGGGCGGTCGAGATGGGCGGGGCCGGCGAGCAGGAGCTTCTTATGGGGCGCGTCGATGTTGCGAAACCAGTTCTGCGCGCCGTTGAGATGCGTCTTGTAGGTGTAGCCGTACCAACCCGAGCCGGTATAGGTCGGGACCTTGATCTTCGAAAACTCGGCCTCGCTTTTCTCGACCGCCTCTTCCTTGTCGTAGGGATCGACGAGAATGTCGAAATAGGCCGGGAAATGTTGGCCCTTGAGCGCAAGCACGTTGTAGACGTGCGGATACATCCTGAAGTCGGGATTGGCGATCGCCTCCTGCCACAGCTTTTCCCGCTCGGGCGGCAGCGCCTTCGGCTGTCCCTTTTGCTGATGAGCCGACGCGTAGACCTGCAGCAGAAATCGAAAGAGGTGGATGACGCCGCCGGGATATTCGTCGCGAAAGCCGCCGGCATCGCCAGTAGGCGCCGCGCGGATCGAACGGAAAGATCGCCTTGAGGTGGGGCGGCTGCAGCTTCGCCGCCATGAGCTGCTCGGCGCCGAAGCCGGATATGCCGACCATGCCGACATTGCCGTCGCACCAGGGCTGCGCCGCGATCCATTCGATCAGGTCGTAGCTGTCGAACGCGCGCGAGCCGCCGGCTTCCGACTTGCCGACGCCGCGCGGATTGCCGATCACATGGACGTAGCCGCGCCCGACGAAGAAGCGCGTATCGCCGGCCTCCGCCGGACCGGTCCACAGCATCGACCAGGCCGGATGGGTGAGCGACGCCTGGGCCAGCTCGGGACCCTGCAGATCCTTGTTGTGAGATCGAGAAGGCCAGCAGGGCCGGGAGCTTTTCCTTCGTTTCCGGACGGTAGACGTCGACTGCGATCTTGACGCCGTCGCGCATGGGCACGAGGACGTCCTTTTCTGCGATCATGCCGGCGTAGGTTGGCGCTCTGATCGTAGTCGACCGGCGCCCGGTGGCCGGACAGCGAGAGTTGAAAGGCGCGATCGGTCGTCGTCTTCTTCGTCATCATGTCCTCGATGGCCGCGTGGATCGTCCTCGAAAGCAGGTCCGCCGATCGCGTCAAATGTCCTTGGCGTCGATGAGGATGAAGGCGATGCGGCAAGGCTCCTTGCCGCGATTGACCCAGGCGTGGATGGTGCCCTGCTGCACCAGCACGTCGCCGGCTTTGAGATGGACATCGGAATCGTCCAGCAGCATGTCGATCTCGCCTGCAAGCACGATGGCGTAGTCGATGCTCCGGGTGCGATGCATGCCGGGGTGTCGCGCCGGCTTGGCGCCGGATCGCCCCTGCCTTGGCATCCTGGCCGGCGATCTTGGCGAGGAAATTCGGATCGAGGTCGTCCGCTTTCGGGGTCGGATGGAATTCCACGATGCGGAAGATCGAGCCGTTGGGCGGCGGCGGAATGCCGACCTTGCGGGTGGCGGCGTCGGCCTTGCCGGAGATGTCGGCGGGCGTCGAGTCCGTGACCCAGAGGTTGAACACCTTGACGCCGAGTTCGGCCTCGCCGCCGGTCTGGGGCGCAACATTGTCGTATCCGACGATCGCCTTGCCGCTCGCGTCGTGGGTCGTGACCACGCGTCGGATATCGTTCGCTGCAGGCATCTGTGCTGTTCCCCCTGTTCGTTGTCACGATGGGCGTCACGTCCGATCGGGCGCGCTCATGCGGGCGCGCGCGGGGAACGTATCACGGGAGAGCCACGTTCCGACAAGCCCCGCGCAGCCGCAGCCGCAAGCGCACCAGCCATGCGAGCGCCGGCGGACTTTCGACCCCGATTGCTGTTGCGTGCGCTGCGCGCCCTTGGCAAGGAAGGCCCGGATTGCACGCCGAACAAGAAGCCGCGAATTAAACCCCTAGGAAACGCCCAAGCACAGATGCTCAGGTCCGGGACTGTTCACGCCGGGGTCGAGTCGCCCTTCGCCTGGTGGCGGCTTGCTGCCGCCGTCGTGCTCGGCGCCGTCGGAAGCGTCGGCATGTGGTCGGTGCCGGTGGTGCTGCCGGCGGTACAGGCCGAGTTCGGCGTCGCGCGGGCCGACGCTTCGCTGCCGTTTACGCTGGCCATGATGGGCTTTGCGTTCGGTGGCGTGGCGATGGGGCGATTGTCCGATCGGCTGGGCATCGTGGCGCCTGTCGTGTGCGGCGAGCTTGCGCTGAGCGTCGGCTACATCGGGGCGGGTTTGCCCCCAACCTGTTCTGCGTTCGCGCTCGCTGCACATTGTGATCGGTATCGGCGCGTCCGCGACGTTCGGGCCGTTGATCGCGGACACGTCGCAATGGTTCAGCCGCCGGCGCGGCATTGCCGTCGCCATCGTCGCCTGCGGCAACTATCTCGGCGGCGCCATCTGGCCGCCGATCCTGCATCACTTCATCGCCAGCGAGGGCTGGCGGGCAACTCATATCGGCGTCGGCGTGTTCTGCGGCCTCGCCACGCTGCCGCTCTTGCTGGCGCTGCGGCGCCGCGCGCCGATGCAGGATACCGGATCGATAGGGGCGTGGAGCGCCGGCGTCCAGCGTGGCCTGGGCTTTTCTCCCAACGCGCTGCAGGCGGTGTTGTGCCTCGCCGGCCTGTCCTGCTGCGTGGCGATGGCGATGCCGCAGGTCCACATCGTCGCCTATTGCGGCGATCTCGGCTACGGCGTGGCGCGCGGCGCCGAGATGCTGTCCCTGATGCTGGGCTTCGGCATGGTCAGCCGCATCGCCTCGGGTTTCGTCGCCGACCGCATCGGCGGCGTGGCGACGCTGCTGTTGAGCTCGGCGCTGCAGGGCGTGGCGCTGTTTCTCTATCTGCTGTTCGACGGCCTGGCGTCGCTCTACGTGATCTCGGCGCTGTTCGGCCTGTTCCAGGGCGGCATCGTGCCGATGTACGCCATCATCGTGCGCGAATATTTCTCCCCGCAGGAGGCCGGCACGCGGCTCGGCCTCGTGCTGATGGCGACGCTGTTCGGCATGGCGCTCGGCGGCTGGATGTCGGGCGTGATCTTCGATCTCACCGGCTCCTACCAGGCGGCGTTTGCCAACGGCCTGATGTGGAACCTGGTGAACGTCTTGATTGCGCTTTGGCTGCTGATGCGACCGGGCCGGCGGGTCGCCCACGCGTGGAGCGAGCTATTGCTTGCTTGCAACGGCGGAGAGCGGTGCGGCGGACTGGATCGTCACCTGCTGGCTCAGGGCGAGTTGCCAGCGCCCGTCGCGAAGCACCCAGATGCGCACGTTGCTGTAGGGCTTGCCGCCGCGATAGGGCGTGTGCTGGGAGGTCATGAGCGCCGAGTTGGGTCCGAAACCGTAGATCCGCATGGAGGTGACTGGATCGCCCGGCGTGCCCGCGCCGGCGTCCTGCATGGCGCGTGGCGATGCCTACGCGCTCCTCCTTGTTGCGGACCGTGGTGTTGTTGATGATCATGAATTCGTCGGCGATGAAGCGCGCCCATTGCGCCGCATCCGGCTTCCATTCGAGCATCTTGGTCTTCTGCCACGCCGCGAGGATATCGTTGTCCATCTGGCGTCTTCGGCGTGTAGGGCACGGTACGGCAGGGATTGTCGCAGTCGCCGGCGCCCGCAGCCTGCTCGACCGAGGCCGGCGCTCCGTCGCCGGCGGTCGGCGTCTCCATCAGGGCGAACGCTTTCCAGCCGTGGCGCCGCTTCACGAATACCCGCAGGACGCGCGCATGGTCGTGGGTCCCCGCACGGTGAACATCCGTCCGTAGAAGTGCGTCTGGACGTCGCTGTCGCCGCGGATTGGCGGCTGCGAGCGCGGGCAGCTCCTTAAGATGTCTCGCGCCGTGTCAGCGCGCCGTCCCTCGGCGTCGGTCCAGGTGAAGCGCCGGTCGAGCACCGCGCCGATCGCCTTCTGGTCGCCCTTGCCGAGATTCGCGACGAAAGCACGATGCGCCTCTTTCGCCGCCTGCTCGTCGTTGACCGGAGCGGTGCGCGCGATCACGAGCGTGCCCGCGGCCAGGACGGCGATGGCGAGGGCCGCGATCACGAAGCGACGCATGGCTATGTCTCCGACCGGGCGAGCGTGGCGCGATTCAGCGCTCACGTTCATTGCTCCGCCTTATAGTCCTCGCGCGGCTGGTTCGCGATGTTGATCAGAAGCTCGGCGTCCTGGCGGTCCTTCTTCAGGAATGCTGCGAATTCCGCGGGCGTTCCGGGCGCCGGCAGCACCGCCTGCTTCTCGAGATAGTCGACGAATTTCGGCTCGCGATAAAGCTTCACGAATTCGGCGTTGAGCCGGTCCACGATCGGCTGCGGCACGCCCTTGGGAGCGGCAAGGCCCCACCAGCCAAACGGCGGGAAATCGATGCCGGCTTCGGCAAGCGTCGGCACGTCAGGCGCAAGCGGCGAACGCCGTACGGCGGCGACCGCGAGCGGCTTGATCTTGCCGGTTCCCAACAGGCCGAGAAAGTTTCCGAGGCCCATCTTTGCGATCTGCAGTTCGCCGGCGACCAGTGCTTGCGCGATCGGCCCGCCACCGCGGTACGGGATGCCGACGATGTTCACGTTCCACTTCTGGTTCATCCATTTCAGGAACATTTCCGGATTGGAGCCGGGTCCGAGCGTGCCGTAGTTGAGGGCGCTCGGATGCGCCTGGGCATAGGCCTTGAGCTCGGCCGCGGTGCCGACGTTGAGCGCGCTGTTCACGAACAGCGCCTCGACCAGAAGATAGAGGTTGGTGATGAGCGTGAAGTCCTTCTCGGCGTCATAGGGCAGCTTGTTGAACATCAGCGGGTTGATGGAGAGCGTGTTGTGATAGACGAGGCAGAGCGTGTAGCCGTCGGGCGTGGCCTGGGCGCAGGCCTGGGCGCCGGGAATGCCGCTCGCGCCGCCCTTGTTCTCGATCACGAACGACTGGCCGAGCCGCGGCGTGAGTTCGTTCGCCGTGGCGCGCATGATGACGTCGGTCACGCTGCCGGCCGCGATCGGCACGATCACGCGGATCGGCCGGTCGGGATAGGTCTGGGCGTTCACCGGGAACGCCCAGACCATGAGCAGAGCCGACGATCGGAGCAGCCACCGGCAAAGCCAAGCAGCACGCGAGCAATCCGCCCGCGAGAAAGTCTCGTCATGATGCGTCCTCGTGGTGCAGGCACGGACGGCGCGCGGCGCGCTCTGGTTATTTGAGCTGGTCGGCGACCTTGTCGATGCCGGCCTTGACGCAGGCTTCGTCCTTCTCGCCGCCGGGAGCGCCGGAGACGCCGGCCGCGCCGATCACGTCCTCGCCGACCATGATCGGCAGCGCGCCGCGCGCGGTGGTGAAGCCGGTGAGATACTGCGCGCCCATCTGCGGATTCTTCTTCAGCCGCTCTTCCATCTCGCCCGACGGAATGCGGAAGGTGCGCGACGTGAAGGCCTTCTTGAAGCTGTTCTCCATGGTGTGCGGCCCGGTCCCGTCGCCGCGGATCTGCACGATGAACCTCGCCGTTGCGTCCGACGATCGTGGCCGACACGCTGATAGCCGTTCGCGTTGCAGGTCGCGATGGCGGTTTGCGCGATGGTGAGGGCCGTGGCGGCCGACAGGTCCTTGCGGGCGAGGAGTTGCGCGCTCGCGGGCGCCACCAAGACGCAGGCGAGGCCGATGCCGGCCAGGCGATACAACACCACAGACATGAGTGGAATCCTCCCTTCGTGATCGAGACCGCTCTCATCAGAGGTGGCGGTCGGCGGGCAGAGCCTAGCTTATTTCGGGCGATTTGTATGGGTCCATCGCCAGGAGTTTCCCGTCCGCGCTTTCGGTGTGGTATCTGCGAGCGGCATAACGGGGATGAGAGGGCAATGAAAGGCATAGGGATGCAGCCGAGCCCGGCACCTGCGCCTGGAAGTCGTTCTGCCGCCGCCAGCAAGCGGAGGCGTCGCGGTGATCGGCGTCGGCATCGTCGGCAGCAACTATGGGCGAACCGTGCTGCTGCCCGCATTCCGCACCGATCCGCGCTGCGAGGTCGTGGCGCTGGCGGGAAGCGATGGCGCGCGCACGGCCGAACTGGCCCGGGCGGCGAATGTCGCGCGCGGGTTCGGCGATTGGCGGGCGCTGATCGAGGATCGCGCCGTCGCCGCCGTCGCCGTCGCGGTGCCGCCCGATCTCCAGCCCGAGGTGGCGCGCCGCGCGCTCGACCTCGGAAAGCCCGTCTTCGTCGAGAAGCCGCTCGCCGCCGATCTCACCGCCGCGCGGGCCATGCGTCGAGGCGGCGCGCCGGAGCGGGCAGCCGACGATCATCGACTTCAACTTTCCCGAACTGCCGTCGTGGCGCCGCGCCAAGGAGATCTTGGATAGCGGGGCGCTCGGGCGTTTGCGTCATGTGGTCGTGACCTGGAACGTCGAGAACCAGGCGACGCGCCTGCGCCTCAAGAGCTGGAAGACGCGCGGCGGGGAGGGCGGTGGTGGGCTGCTCGGCAATTTCGTCTGCCATTGCTTTTACTATCTCGAATGGTTTCTGCGGCCCGATCGCGCGGACTCGGCGGCCGCGTGTTTCCGTTGCCCGACGGCGACGCCGAGAGCAGCATCGCGCTCGCGATCGCCTTCGCGTCCGGCGTCGGCGGCAGCCTGCAGATGAGCTGCGCGTCGTTCCTCGGCTCCGGCCACCGCCTTGAGTTCTACGGCGACGACGGTACCCTCGTTCTGGCCAACCCGACCGCCGATTACTTCCGCGGCTTTCAGCTGATGCAGGCGCGCCGCGCCGACAGCAGCCTTGCAGGCGGTCGCGACCGAGGACGTCGAGCGCCGATCGATTCGCCGATTCCCGCGTCGCCCCGGTGGCGCGGCTGGTGCAGCGCTTCGTCGATGCGTGCGAGCGGGGCGGTTCTCCGTCGCCCGGCTTCGCCGAAGGCTATCGCGTGCAGGGCCTGATCGATGCGGCGCGTCACGCGCACGCATCCGGCCGCTGGATCGACCGTCGCGCCCTCGACCGGGGAGTGGCGTTCGTGAGCGCCCGGCGTGTCCTGGTGACCGGCGGCAGCGGCTTCATCGGCTCCGCGCTGGTCAAGGCGCTCGTGCGCCACGGCGACGACGCGTGCGCGTGCTCGACGACAATTCGCGCGGCGCCCGCGCCGGCTGCGCGGAGGTCGAGCGCCGACGTCGAGTTCGTCGGCGGCGACATCCGCGACCCGGCCGCGGTCGATGCCGCCATGCGCGGCATCGACGAGGTGCATCACCTCGCCTTCGTCAACGGCACGGCGACGCTTCTACAGCGCGCCCGAACTGGTGCTCGATGTCGGCGTCAAAGGCATCGTCAACGTCATCGACGCCTGCCGGCACTGCGAACGTCGGGCGCCTGGTCCTGGCCTCGAGCTCGGAGGTCTATCAGTCGCCGCCGCAGGTGCCGACCGACGAGAGCGCGCCGCTCGTGGTTCCCGACCCGCTCAATCCGCGCCTCTCCTACGGCGCCGGCAAGATCATCAGCGAGATGATGGCGATCAACTACGGCCGCAAGCACTTCGAGCGCGTGCTGATCTTTCGGCCGCACAATGTCTATGGTCCGGACATGGGCTTCGATCACGTCATTCCGCAATTCGCGCTGCGCCTGAAACGCACGGTCGACAGCCCATGCGAGCGGCGCCGCTGCCGTTTCCGATCCAGGGCAGCGGCGAGGAGACGCGCAGCTTCTGCCACGTCGACGATCTGGTGCAGGGCGTGATGGTCATGCGCGAGAAGGGCGAGCACCTCAGCATCTACCACATCGGCACCACCGAAGAGGTCAGCCATCGCCGATCTCGCGCGCCGCATGGCCGCCGATTGCCGGCCGCGAGATCGCGCTCGCGCCCCTCGGCCGTGCTGGCGGGCAGCACGCCGCGCCGCTGCCCCGACGTTTCGAAGCTCGCCGCGCTCGGCTATGCACCGCGCGTGCCGCTCGACGAGGGATTGCCGCCGACGCTCAAACTGGTACTGGGATCACGAAAGCATGGCGCCGGCGGCATGAGCCGGTCGTAGCAAGGAGATCGCATTGTTTCCAGCAAAGTCGCCCGCGCCGCCGGCAGCGGAGCAAGCGTTCCGGTGGAATGCTGTCAGGTCTGCGGACATGCGCCGCTGACCAACGTGCTCTCGCTCGGCTACATGCCGCCGGTGAACCAGATGGTGGCGATCGGCGCGGTGCCGCGGCAGCAGCCGTGGTTTCCCACCAACCTCCTGCACTGCGCGCAAGTGCGATCTGGTGCAGCTCGGCCTGGCGGTCGATCCCGTCATCATCTTTCCGCCCGAATATCCCTACACCAGCGGCACCACCAAGCTGTTGCGGGACAATTTCGCCGACCTCCATGCGGAAGCATCGGCAATGCTGAAGCTCGGCCCGCAGGACCTCGTCATCGATATCGGCTCGAACGACGGGACGCTGCTCTCGAACTTCAAGACGGCGGCCACCGCGTTCTCGGCATCGAGCCGACCGAGTGTCGGCAAGATCGCCGCCAGCCGCGGCATCCCGACGCTGCAGCGCTATTTCACGCCCGGAGACGGCGGCCGAGGTCAGGCGCGAGCACGGCCCCGCGCGGGTGGTGACCGGCGGCGAACTGCTTCGCCCATATCGAGGACGTGCACGCGATCGTCGCGGGCATTCTCGATCTGCTCGGCCCCGACGGCGTGTTCATCTCCGAATCGCACTACCTCATCGGGCTGCTCGACACGCTGCAGTACGACACCGATCTATCACGAGCACCTGCGCTACTATTCGCTCAACAGCCTGGCCAACCTGCTGCAGATGCACGGGCTCGAAGTCTTTCACGCGCGGCCGATCCCGACGCCACGGCGGATCGATCCGGGTCTATGCCGCGCGGCGGGGCGTGCAGCCCGTGAACGACAGCGTCGCCAAGATGCTGGCGAGCGAACCGCGCGGCGAGGCGATGCTGGCGCGGCTCAAGAGCTTCCGGCGACGACGTGGTGCTGTCGAAGCTGCGGCTGTTCGCCATGATCCGCGACCTCAAGGAGGCGGGTGCGCGCATCTGCGGGATCAGCGCGCCCTCGCGCGCCTCGACGCTCGTCAACTATCTCGGCCTCGACGAGGCGATCATCGACTATGTCTGCGAGATCGCGGGCTCGCTCAAGATCGGCAAATGCATGCCGGGGACGTCGATCCCGGTGGTCGAGGAAAGCCGCCTGTTCACCGACCAGCCGGACTGCGCCATCATCTTCTCCTGGCACATCGCCGATGAGCTCGCGCCCGAAGCTGCGGGCCAAGGGCTATCGCGGGAAGCTGATAACGCCCCTTGCCGGTTCCGCACGAGCTGTGATGCGGCCGTGGTACTGGGCGCCTTTGAATAATTCCGGAAGGCTGGGCTATCAATCGGCGGGTGCCCGCGGGGGCGTCTTCGAGCGGCAATTTTGGAGCGCTGTGCGTGAATTTTGCCGGTGCCAAGCCGACGCCAGCGATGCCTGCGCAGCTCGATACGGCCGACCTGACCATTGTCGGCGGCGGCGGGCATGTCGGCATTCCGCTGGTCCTGGCCTTTGCCGAGGCCGGGTTTCGCGTCAACGTCCACGACACCAATCGCGACGTGCTCGAGACGTTGCGCGTCGGGCCGCCTGCCGTTCATCGAGCACGGCGGCGAGGCGCTGCTCGCCAAGGCGCTCGAGCAGAACCGGCTCGTGTTCACGTCCGCGCCGGCGGATATCTCCCGCAGCGGACCCGTCATCATCACCATCGGCACGCCGATCGACGAGTTTCTCAATCCCGTCCGCAAGGTGGTCCAGGACTGCATCGATGCGCTGCTGCCGCATCTCGGCGACGGCCAGCTGCTGGTGCTGCGCTCGACCGTGTTTCCCGGCACCACCGATTGGCTCGACGGCTATCTCAAGCGCAACAACCGCGAGCTCAAGGTCGCCTTCTGCCCGGAGCGGATGGTGCAGGGGCACGGCATCAAGGAGCTCAAGGAAACGCCGCAGATCATCAGCGCCACGACGCCCGCGGCCGAGGAGGAGGCGGCAAAGCTGTTCTCCGCCATCGCCCCCGAGCTCGTCGTGGTGACGCCGCGCGAAGCCGAATTGGCCAAGCTGTTCAACAATGCCTATCGCTACATCGAGTTCGCGACCGCGAACCAGTTCTACCTGATCGCGAAGGCGGCCGGCGTCGATTACCGGCGGGTCTCCGATGCGATGAAGCGCAACTATCCGCGCGCCCGCGGCATTCCCTCGCCCGGCCTCGCGGCCGGTCCTTGCCTGATGAAGGACACGGTGCAGCTTGCCGCGTTCGCGCAGAACCAGTTCAGCCTCGGCAACGCGGCCATGCTGGTCAACGAGGGCCTGGTGCTCCACCTCTGCGATGACCTGCGCCGGCGCTACGACCTCTCGCGCATGACGGTCGGGCTGCTCGGCATGGCATTCAAGGCCGAGATCGACGACACCCGCGCGTCGCTCAGCTACAAGTTCAAGAAGGCGCTCGCCAGCCTCGGCCGATGCGGTGCTGACCACCGATCCGTTCGTGACCACCGACCCGGAACTGCTTGCCGCTCGACGAGGTGATCGCGCGCAGCGATCTCCTCATTCTGTGCGCGCCGCATGCGGCCTACCGCGATCTCGACTTTCGGCGGCAAGCCCGTGGTCGACGTGTGGGGCTTCCTCAAGAATGCGAATGTGATTTCGTAGATCCGGCCGCCGCATGTCGGACCGTTCCGCGTTCAAGATCGAGATTGCTAAGACTGCATGCCCCATCGGCGCACGGTCACCGCCTCGATGTTGCGGAAGATGAAGTTTTCCACGATCAGGCCGATCAGGATCACCGTCAGCAGGCCCGCGAACACGGCGGGAATGTCGAGCATGTTCTTGTTCTCATAGATGTACCAGCCGAGCCCGCCCTTGCCGGAGGAGACGCCGAACACCAGCTCGGCCGCGATCAGGGTGCGCCAGGCAAAGGCCCAGCCGATCTTCAGCCCCGTGAGGATCGACGGGAACGCGGCGGGGATCAGGATCTTCGCGATGAAGCGCGGCCCGCTGCAGGCCGTAGTTGCGCCCGACCATGCGCAGCGTGTTCGAGACCGACCTGAATCCCGAATGGGTGTTGAGCGCCACCGCCCACAGCACCGAGTGCACCAGCACGAAGATGATGGAGATTTCGCCCAGCCCGAACCAGATGAGGGCGAGCGGCAGCAGCGCGATGGCCGGCAACGGGTTGAACGCCGATGTCAGCGTCTCCAGCAGGTCGTTGCCGATCCGCGACATCATGGCGAGCGCGGTGAAGAGCATGGCCGAGCGCCAGCCCGATGGCATAGCCCTTCAGCAGCAGCAGCACCGAGTTCGCCACCTTCTGCGGGAGATCGCCGCTGATCATGGCGGCCTCGAGAACGCGTCGATCGTGGCCGTGAATGTCGGCACCAGCAGCGGGTTGTTGAGCTCAGCGGGCGTAGAGCTGCCAGGCGCCGGCAATGACCACGAGAATGAACGCCTTCCTGAGCCAGGCCTGATTGCACGAGCCGCTGCCAAAGCGTGAGCGGCTTCTGCACCACGCCGATGTCGCCGCTGGCGACGACGTCGCGCAGATATTCCGGCCGCGATGGCGGAACCGCGGGCTGGCGCGCCACGGTCGTTTGGGTGTCAGCCATGGCGGACAACCTCCTGTTCCTCGATGCGATCCGCAAACAGCATCTCGTGAATGCGGTCGGACAGCTTGCGCCCGCTCGGCGGGTCGGACGGATCGCTGCCGTCGCTGTTGAGCTCGCCCTTGACCTGCCCCGGGTGCGGCGAGAGCAGCAGGATGCGGTTGCCGATCAGCACGGCCTCCGGGATCGAGTGCGTCACGAACAGCATCGTGAAGCGCGTATCGGCCCACAGCTGCAGCAGCTCCTCCTGCATCTTCCGCGCGCGTCAGGGCGTCGAGCGCGGCGAACGGCTCGTCCATCAGCAGCACGTCCGGCTCCATCGCCAGCGCCCGCGCGATGGCGACGCGCTGCTTCATGCCGCCGGAGAGCGTGTGCGGGTAGGAGTCCGCGAACTTGGTGAGGTTGACCTTCTCGATGTAGCGCATCGCCTGCGCGCTCGGCGGCCTTGCCGCGCATCTTGCCCGAGGATTCCAGCGCGAAGATCACGTTCTGCTTGACCGTCTTCCACGGCAGCAGCTGATCGAACTCCTGGAATACGAATACGCGGTCGGCGCCCGGCGCGCGGATCGGCAGCCCCTTCAGCCGCATGCCGCCTTCGGTCGGCGCCATGTAGCCGCCGACCGCCTTGAGCAGGGTCGACTTGCCGCAGCCCGACGGCCCGAGAAGCGACGAACCGATCCGCACCGTGAACGTCGAAGCTGACGCGATAGGTGGCGGTGACGAGATGCTTCTCGGTCCGGTACTGCAACGTCACGCCTTGCACCTGCAGCAGCGGCGCGGGGCTGGATGGAACGTTCATCGCGAGTGTCGGCCCTTCCGGTATCGGCGCTTGCGCGTCGCTCTGTTCGCCGTCCCTCAGCTGCCGGGCAGCCCGTGGATCTCCGGGAAGAACAGGTCCTTCCAGTTCGCGGGCTTGATCTTGATCGAGCCGACCGCATGCATGAACTCGGCGTATTTCACCGTGCTCTCCGGCGCCATCGTCCATTTCACCTCCTTGCCGGAGGCGATCTCGGCGACCTTCTCGACGGTCAGTTTCGATTTGACGTCGTCGATCCAGTATTGCGCGGCCGGTTTCACGTCCTTGTTGAGCATCTCGGTCGCTTCCTGGAAGGCGCCGACCAGCGCCTTGTAGAGCGCCGGGTTCTTGTCGTGGAACTGGGTCGAGGTCCACGCCACGGTGAAGGTGTGCGGCCCGCCGAACACCTCGGTGGAATTGAGCACGGTGCGGACGCCGGGCTTCTCAGCTGCTGGTACTGGAACGGCGGCACGCTGAAGACGCTGGTGATCTCGGAGGATTCGCTCAGCAGCGCGATGGTCGCGTCCGGCGGCGACATGCCCACGGTGAGCGGATCGAGCTTGGCGAAATTGCTCTGTCCCCACTGCTTGGCCGCCGCCATCTGCAGCATCATCGCCTGCACGGAAACCTTGACCGCCGGCAACGCAATCTTGTCCTTGTCGGTGAAGTCCGCGATGCTCTTGATGTTGGGATTGCGGGTGTTGAGCAGGATCGGCTGCGACGAGAACGCGGCAATGCCCTTCACGGCGTTCGCCGTGCCGTGCGTGCGCGCCCAGATCGTCAGCAGGCCCGGCACGCCGCCGGAGACGATATCGATGGAGCCGGACAGCAGCGCATCATTCATCGCCGCCGGGCTGTTGAAGGTCGCCCACACCACTTTCACCTCGGGAATGCCCGCGGCCTTGGCGTGCTTCTCGAGCAGCTGATGCTTCTCCATGACGTTGAACTGCAGGTAGCCCATCGAGAACTGACGCGCGAAGCGTATCTCGAGGCACCTGTGCGGCCGCGGTCGCGGCAAAGACCGTCAGCGCCATCGCGGCCAGCAGCGAAACGGCCGGCAGCCGAATGGCTCGCCCTTGAGCTATGCGCACCGCATTCCTCCCTGGTTCTTTTGGCCCGCTCAGGCGGCGAGGCGGGCGTAGTCCTTGGTCGCCATGACCTGCACCCGGCGCATGTAGCGCGGCTCGTCCGGGCGATAGTCGGGGACCGCGTTGTGCACGGTGCCGATGTTGTCCCACATCAGCACGTCCCCCTCCGCCCATTTGTGCGCGTGGAAATATTTTTCCTGCTCCTGGTGCTTGAAGAGATACCGGAGCAGCTCGTCGCTTTCGGCTTCCGGCAGCCCGTCGATGCGCGTGGCATAGCCCGGGTTGCAGTAGAGAATGGTGCGGCCGGTGATCGGGTGGGTGCGAAAGATCGGCTGCGACACCGGCGGCTTCTTGGCGCGCTGCTCCGCGGTGAGGGCGCGCGCTGGGAGCCAGGTCGCGCGCGCATCATGTCCCAGAATTTGGCGAAGTCGTGCGTGGCCGTGCGCCCTTTGAGCCGCGTCTTGATGTCGGCCGGAAGATCCGCGTAGGCCGCGTGCATGTTGCGGAACTGGGTGTCTCCCAGCGGCACGCCGTCGCGCATCGGCACCTTGACGGCATGGAGGACGTTGGCGAGCGCGATCTCGCGGCTGTAGGACATGTCGGTGTGCCAACCCTGTCCGGCATCGCCGAGACCGACCGGCTTGCCCTCAGCCACCATGTTGGACAGCACCATCACTTCCGGAAATCCGGGTTCGTGGAACTGATTGGCGACGTTGATCTCCAGTTCGCCGAACATGCGCCCGAAGCGGGCGAACTGCGCCGTCTCGAGCTGCTGTCCGGGAAGCAGAGCACGCCATGCTCGCCGAGCGCACGCAGGATCCGCTTGAACACGTCGTCCGAGACCGGCTGGGCAAGGTCCACGCCCTCGATCCGCGCGCCCATTGCCTTGCCGGGATCAATCTTCATGTCCACGCTCAAGCTTGGACCTCCGTTGCCCGCGATGGTAGCACCCGCCGCGGGCGTTGCGGAAGCGCGCGCCGACCAGCGCCGGCGGCACATCGGCTTGGTGCGGCGCACCGCCGCGGCGGTCCGATCCCGATCGTTTGTTGACGTGCGCGACTGGGCCTATCATGGACCGGATCGAGCCCAGGACGGTGCTCCACCAAGAACCTGACAGAGCGGGAGACGAGACGATGCCAGGGATGAAGACGATCGAGGCTGTAAGCCGGCGGCAGGCCTTCGCGACGGTGGCGGGCGGCATCAGCCTCATCGCGGCCCCGGCCATCGTTCGCGCGCAAGCGCCGCTGAAGGTGACCTTCGCGCAGCAGCGCGGACTGCTCTATCTCCCGGTCGACATCATGGTCAGCGGCGGCATCCTGCAGAAGGAAGCGGACAAGCTCGGCCTCGGGAAGATCGAAGCCACCGCGACCGCGCTGAGCGGGCCCGGCCCGGTTCTCGACGCCATCCTCTCGGGCGCGGCCGACTACGGCACCGCCGCGCTGCCGTCGCTGCTGACGCTGTGGGAAAGGACCCGCGGCTCGGCCAACGAGGTCAAAGCGGTCGGGACCGTGTCGAACGGCGCCATGACGCTCTACACCATCAATCCCAACGTCAAGACGATCGCCGACTTCAAGCGACACCGACCGCATCGCCGTGCCGACCGTGCGGCTGTCGTTCAACGCCATGATGCTGCAGATGGCGGCGGAAGAACTGTGGAAGGACCCCCATCGTCTCGACCACCTGACCGTCGCGCTTGGTCACCCGGATGCGGTCACGGCGCTGTCGGCGGGCTACGGCAAAGCCTCCATCACCGCGCATATCGCCGTGCAGCCCTTCACCGACCGCGGCCTGAAGCTGCCCGGCGCGCACATCATCACGGATAGCCGGAAAGTCTTCGGCGGACCGCTGACGCAGATCACGCTGCTGGCAACGAAGCCGACCAAAGAAAAGAACCCGACGCTGTTCAAAGCCGTTGCCAACGCGCTCGACGAATCGATCAAGGCCGCCAATGCGGACAAGCGCGCCGCCGCCTTGCTCTGGAAGGATGCGCAGAAGGCGCCCGACAACGTCGACGATCTGGTGGCCCAGCTCAACGATCCCGGCTTCGAGTTCACCTCGCAGCCCCGCCGCATCGCCTACTTCGCGGACTTTCTCAATCGCACCGGCACCATGAAGGCGAAGCTCGGCGACTGGAAGGAGCTGTTCTGGGAGACCGCCCATCAGCGGCAGGGCGACTGATGGCGGGCGAGCGCCTCCCGACATTTCATCCCAATCCGAGCACGCCGAAGCTGCGGTTGCCGCCGGGCTCATGGGACACGCACTGCCATGTCCTGGGCCCGACGGATAAATATCCGTTCGCGTCCACGACGACGATCAATCCGGCCGATGCGCCGAAGGAGAAGCTGTTCGCGCTGCACGCAATGCTCGGGATCGAGCGCTGCGTGATCGTGCAGACGGCGACGCACGGCATGGACAACCGCGTGACCGAGGACGCGCTCGCGGCCAAGGGCGGCGCCTATCTCGGCGTGGCGCTGTTGCCGACCACGGTGAGCGATGCCGAGCTGCGCCGCCTCGACGGGGCGGCTTTCGCGGCGTGCGCTTCAATTTCATGCGGCATCTGCACCAGGCGGCCACGCTCGACGAGGTGATGGCGCTCGCGCCGCGCCTGGCGAACATCGGCTGGCACCTGCAGGTCCACATGGACGGCGCCTTCATCGCCGACATGGCGGAAGCGCTCGAGCGCTCGCCGGTGCCCGTCGTCATCGATCACATCGGCCGCGTCGACGCCGGACTGGGATTGGAGCAGGCGCCGTTTGCGCAGCTGCTGCGTTTGATGCGGAACGATAAGTTCTGGGTGAAGGTCAGCGGCTGCGATCGCATCAGCCGCGCCGGGCCGCCTTACGCCGATGCGGTGCCGTTCGCGCGCAAGCTGGTGATGGAATTTCCGGATCGGGTGGTGTGGGGACCGACTGGCCGCACCCGCATCACAAGGGTCCGGTTCCGGACGAAGGTGAACTCGTTGACATCATCGCCGAGATCGCGCCGAGCGACGAATTGCGCCGCAAGCTGATGGTCGACAATCCGCGTCGCCTGTACGACCGGCGCGCGGCGTCCTGATGCGCGCGCGCTCACCATCTGCGCCGTTCATCGTGCTGAAGAGTCGCAGGCGGTGTAAACTGCGACAGCGCCGCCTGCGCGGTCCGAGCGTGGATGTCCTCTTCTCTCTTGCTGTCGAACGGCAGCTCTCGATCCCCGCGTCGCTTCCGGAGTCCGCGGTCGCGTCTGCATTCGGCATCACCCCGGACGCGGGGTGGATGGACGCGCCGGCAGGCGGCACTCTTTGGCTTTGTCGGCGTGCGACGGCACGACCTCCACGCCTGCGGCGCGGCCGGCAGTCCGTGCCGTCGGGCTTCCCGGCGCTCCACCGTGGCGATTGTCGACCCGGGACCGCGGTCGCACGCCTCAGGGAGTGAAAGACCACGCAGCGGTTACAGTGCCAGCCGCGAAGCCTGCCGGAGCCGGGATCCCGGCACCTCCCGCGGTGCGGATTTCGCGCCACAGCCGGAGGACGCCACTGCTTGCTCCGTCTCTGAGCGATCGTCTCCGGAAGACGCCCCTCGCGAGCGAGGATGCAAATCTTGTAGCATAAATGCGTTACGTAGTCAATATCAAATTCAAAATGTAGTCGGCAGGAAGCGCGCAGCGGGAGGCAGTACCATCGCGTCACCGTCGCGTCCTGATCGCATTGAGTCATCGGGCGCTTGTCGCCACACTGGCCATGCGAGGATTCATCCTCGCGGCCAATCCTCGGAGACCGACGCTCTTGAACATCCGACCCGGCGGCAGTGAGCAACGCGACCGCGATCGTCACCGGCGCCGCGCGCGCGCATCGCGCGCCGCGACGGCGCTGGCTCTGGCCGCGCGCGGGATCGCGCCCGCCCTGCTTCGTGCGCGACCGCCGCCGCGGCGACCGGCATTGCGCGAGCGGATCCGTGATCCGCGGCGTCGCCTGCCGCGTCGAGACCGTGCGACGTCGCCGACTACGGCAGCGTGCGCGCAGCCTTGGCGCGGACGGCGGACGCGTGGGGACGCCTCGACGTGGTCATCAACAACGCCGGACAGATCGAGCCGATGGGGTTCATCGCCGACACCGATCCCGCCGACTGGGCGCGCGCCTTCGCGGTCAACGTCGTCGGCGCCTACCACGTCGTTCGCGAGGCCTTGCCGCTTCCTGCTCAGGCAGGGCGGCGCCGTGGTGAACCTGTCGACCGGCGCCGCGCACACGCCGCGCGACGGCTGGTCGGCCTATTGCGGCACCAAGGCCGCCCTGGCCATGTTCACGCGCAGCATCGCGAAGGAATACGGCGACAAGGGCGTGTTCGCCTACAGCCTGCAGCCCGGCCTGGTCGACACCGAGATGCAGGTGCGCATCCGGCGCGCCGGCATCAACGAGATCAGCCGCATTCCGCGCGAGCAGCTCGATCCGCCCGAGCGCTCCGCCAACGTCATCGCATGGCTCGCGGCCGAGCTGCGCCACGCCGGCGATCTCGCCGGGCAGGACCTGTCATGCCGAGGTCACCCGCGGCATTTGCGACCTTCAGCGACAGTGCCAGCCCGGATGTGCCGCGCATGAGCGCGTGGATCGCGTCGGGACCACCGCACCGAGTACCACGCGGGTGGGCATCGCGGCGGCGCCGTCCATATGCCGATACCAACCAATCGTCCGGAAGTCGCCTGGGACGCACTCATTCGCTTGGTGATGTTGGCGATCCGCGCACGCCTCGCGGCCGCTGGCGTCGAGCCCACGACAACAATGAAGATGATCGACCTTGTGGCCCGGGTTAGGGCTTAATGTCCTTCTAATCGGTTCGTCCGACGCCCTTCGGTGCCCCGTCGTGTGCCACCTGTTGCCTGTTCGGCTTTGCGAAGGAGGTTTGGCTGCCAAGCTTTCGCTGAGATCCTCCCGGCGAACTGTTCGATACAAGATGAGAGCAACACATGTCGATGGAGGCTGCCGGGCACCAGGATCGAGCCGCGGGATGCCCTGCTGACGGCGGGCTCAGCCAAGGTCGAGATCGATGAACTTGGAGTCGAGTGCGAGCGCGACGACCAAAGCGCCGATAACGCCAATGGAGTATGCGTGTGGCACCGCGCGAAACCATGCTCCCAGTTCGTTGAGGTTGATATCCACATCAATGGATCGGATCCCAGTGATAACTGAGAGAGAGCGCCAATGCGCCAAAAGCGCCGTAGATCGCATAGATGATGCAGGATAGGCCAATGTCCTGCTCAAACTTAAATACTTCTACAACGACAGCTATAGAAATGAGGATGGTCTCGATCGCGACAAACGCGAACAAGTTCGCGATAACGTATTTCTTGAGATAATGGCCTCTCACTAGGCTACGCAACTCGCGCATCCACTCGGGTCAAAATCTGCTTGGGTTCTTCCGACGGTACGCCGTGCCGTCGTCCTCAAACCAGGGCCGAGTGCCCATCGCCATTTCTCGTGCAGCCCTTTCCTTTTCATTGGGACGAAAGGCCGAAGCTCCGCTCTGAGATCGTCTATGCTTGCTCGCAGCCCACCGAGGCCGGCAATTCTGGCACTAACTTTCTGTCCGGTCGTCGAGTTGTTGGGCAACTGGTAACGGACTTCGCCGCCCGCTTCATAGATAGCGAACCGCCGTGTCGACTTGAATATCCTATCGATCGTAATCCCATTTGGGTCCAGTTTGCCGACTTGGGGAGGATTAGTGATCTCGTCGTCCTTCGTCTCCGTGTAGGCGCGATTCTCGGTATGAGCGCTATCACCGCTAGAAGTGGATGTGTCGTCGGCGGTCGGGCCATTGCCAATATCAGGCCTTGCCGATCTGGGCTCGCCGGTGTGTTCGTCCACATGTTCACCATTGCCGTTTCCAGTACGCCCGGATCCATGGAGCACCACCCTCAGAATGCGCTGTTGCCCTCGGCGCATGTTCTCGCGGAAAAATGGGCACCGGCCATCAATGGTTTAATGCTACCGGATACACGTATTAATTGCAAGAACTAAACATTGCTCGCCATATGAGAGTCGCCGCTCGGCTGAATTCGCCACCGTTGGACGATGGCGACTGCGGCTATCGCGTCCGGCTATTCGTTCCCGCCCGGCTCGCGGCCGCGAAAGTCGACCAGATCTCGGATCGAGGCCGCCGAGCCGAAGCTCGACTGCGCGATCCTGGCGCGGCTGCCGGACAAGCAGATCATCCTGGGCGTGCTCGATCTCGGCGCCAAGGCGGTGGGAGACGCCGGCGCTCGTGGCGGAGCGCATCCCGCCGCGCGCTCGCCTGCGTGGCGCCGGAGCGGCTGATCGTCGGCGCCGGACTGCGTGCTGAAATATCTCGCCGCGCGAGGTCGCGTGCGCCAAACTTCAGGCGATGGTCGCCGGCGCGGCCATCGTCCGTCGTGAGCTGGGGGATAGGAATCGGTCTCACGTGCAAGATGCAGCAAAATCGTCAATGCGCTTCGCGCTTTTTTTGAGCTGGGTCCCGGGTCTCGTTCCGCTCGCGCAAGAGCAGCTCTCGCCGCACTCGCCCGGGACACGAGATCTCTTGTCCCGGACAAGCGGAGCGCTAGCGAGCGAAGATCGGGACCCAGTGGCACCGTGGCACCGCACGCGCGCAGGGTTCTGCGCTTAGCTCACGGGCACCCGCTTAGTGCGGCTTTCCCCATAAGCCGTCGCCGAGGCGAGGTCCGCACCCGCCCGCAGGGTCTTGAGCTTGGCCCACACGACATCCTCGGTCACCCATTCCCATCCGACAAACGTCCCGAAGCCGCAATCGACGCCGGCCACGACGCGCTCGCGATCGCCGACCGCGGCAACCACCGCTTCGATGCGTTGCGCGACCACTTCGGGATGCTCGACGAAGTTGCTCTTTGCAATCGATCACGCCGGGGATGAGCAGCATGTGATCGGGCAGTCTGTGCTTGCGCACCGCGGCGGTCTCGTGTTGTCGCCGCGGGTTGGCGAATTCGAGACCGAGCGCGCCGACATTGGCCCGGTAGAGGGCCGGCAGGATCACCTCCATCGCCACGTCGTAATTGTGCGGCCCTTCCCAGTTGCCCCAGCAGACGTGCAGCCGGACCCGGTCGCGCGGAAGGCCGTTCAGGGCGCGATTCAGAGCCGCCACGTGCTGCTCGACCAGCTTCGCGAACTCGGCGTCCGAGGCGTCCTGGTAGAGCAGGACACGCTCCATCGCGAGATCGGGCGCGTCGATCTGCAGGACAAATCCGCGTCGACGACCCTGCGATACTCGATCTGCATCTCGCGCGCGATCGCATCGAGATAGTCTTGATGCGAAGGGTAGTGCGCGTTCAGCATCGTGGTGGCGATGATCCCCGGCGAAGGCGCGTTCATGAACAGCTCGCTGAAGCGGGATTTCATCGGCGCCGACAGCCGCTGGTAGCGCGCGATCTCGCCGTCGATCGCGGCCGTGTCGCGATATTTCAGCGGGCCGACCGCCTGCGGCGGCGTCGAAGCACCTTGCTGTGGTTTCGGAATGCGCGCCAGCATCCGCTGCGTGAACTGCGAGAACTCTACGAACTCCCTGCCGAAGGGTCGCTTCGACACGCCGCCGAAACCGTCCATGCGTTGCGGGATATAGGTCTGGAAGCCGACACGCGCCTGCTCGCCGTCATTGGCGCTGTCGATGCCGACCTCCGCCTCTTTCGCGAGCACGTGCGCGACGCGCACATCCACGAGCGCGTCGAGGCTGGCCTGGTCGACCGGGTTGCCGCGTTCCTGGTCGAGGAGCATGGCGCCGGAGCGCCTCGCCCGCGCGGGATGCTGCCGGCATGCGTCGTCAAGATGCGGTCGATACTGTGCTGCATCGCGGGCCTCCCTAAGCTCCTTTCCGGAGCGGTCGCGCAGGTAAAGGTGGCGCCCTGTAAGAGCGCAAACGTGCCTGCCGGCCCGCTCAAATCGGCGTCTTGTCGATCTGCCCGTTCGAGCGCACGAACCAATGCTCGCTCGGGAACGGCTTGCCCGCGAGCCGGTCCGCCAGCCAGTCCGCCACCAGGATGGGCGGGAACGGTCCGAGATTGGCCGCCGGCACGTTGCCGACCGAATGGCGCGATTCCTGGTAGACCACCATCCGCTTCGGGCCCTTGCACGGTCTTGACCAGCCGCTCGGAATGCTCGACCGGGCTGAGCTCCTCGCACTCGCCGGCGACGCACGAGATAGGGCACGCGGATCTTGTCGGCGTGGCCTTCCCAGGTGATGGTCTGGCGGAAGCGTGTCGAACTCGTCCTCGTCGGTGATGCCCGACATGTACATGAACCGCTTCTTGAAGGTCGGCGACGCCTCCTGGAAGATCGTGTGGCAGCCGGGCTCGTGGCACACCGACATCGCGGCGAAGGCGCGGATGCGCGGCTCGTGCGCGGTGAGGATGGTGCCGAAGAAGGTGCCGAAGCTCGTGCCGGAGCAGCCGATGCGCTCGGCATCGACCTCGGGCCGGCTGGCTCAGCCAGTCGACCAGCGGCTTGCCGGCCGCCATCCAGTTCTCCACGCGAGAAATAGACGCCGAGCATGGGCGCCTCGTACTGGCCGGGCCCGTCGATCGCCAGCACCGCCATGCCGCGGTTGAGGAAGCGGTCGCCGTAGAGCGCGACCTGGATCTCCTTGAAGCTGTCCATGCCGGGGATCGTTGATCACCACCGGGATGCGGCCGCCCTTGTAGTCCGGCGGCAGATGGAACCAGGCCGGGATCGCCTTGTCCTTGAACGGCACCCACACCGGCTCGACGTGATGATCGGCGAGCGCGGCGTATTTCGCGTAGCACTCGCGCTTCTTGTTGTTGTAGGCGATGTTGGTCTCGTTGTTCTGGTCATAGGGCCATTGCGCCGCGCCCCAGTGGACCGCCGCCATGAAGTAGTTGTCGCGCGCGGTGACCTTGTGACCGGCCTCCTCGGCCGCCTGCGCCTTGGCCTCGCGCCGGCGCGCCACCGCCTCGAAGGCCGGGCCGATATCCGCCATCTTCTTCACCCGCTCGCGGATGCCGGCGAAGTCGGCGTTGGCCTCGTTGCCGCAGGGGCCGCTGAGATAGAGCGAGCGCGGCTGGTCCCAGTCGATGCCGTTGGCGCGGATGATGTTGTCGATGCAGCCAGCGCTGCTCCTCGAAGCGGCGCACATGCGGCTCGCCGCGCTTGTCGAGGACGGGATGCGGTGGCTGGATCACGTTCATCGCATTTCCCCTTGTGGTTTCAGGAGCGGCAAGCAGCGCTCATTCCGGTTTCATGCTGATGGTCTTGAGGATCGGCGTCCAGCGCACGAGCTCGTCCTGGAACACGCCCGCCGCCTTGTCGGGACCGACGTCGAGCACCGGTTCGAAGCCGACCCGGAGCAGCTCGCGCTGGAAGGTCTCGTCGGCCATCGCCTCCTGGGTGACGGCGTTGATGCGCTCGAGGATCGGTTTCGGCGTGCCCGCCGGAGCGAAGATGCCGAACGTCGTCTGCGCCACCATTCCCGGCAATCCCGCCTCGATCGAGGTGGGAATGTCGGGCGCGCTCTGATGCGCGTTTGCGAATTCACCGACAGGATGCGGACCTTGCCGGCGCGATGGAGATCGAGAATCTGCGCGGTGGCGTTGGCCGAGAACATCGGGATCTGCCCGCCGATCAGGTCGGTGACGCCCTGGCCGATGCCCTTGTAGGGCACGTGCACGATGTCGAGACTGCCGGCGCGCAGCTTGAACAGCTCGCCCGCGAGGTTGGTGATCGAGCCGTTGCCAGCCGAGCCATAGGACAGCTTGCCCGGATTGGCCTTGGCGTAATCGATCAGCTCCCGAGCGTGCGCACCGGCAGCGCGGGGTTGATCACGATCGAGGTCGAGCTGTAGGCGAACACGGCGACCGCCGCAAAATCCTTCACCGGATCGTAGGGCGGGTTGGCCATGACCGGCGTGAGCAGGACATGGGTCGACGTGCTGCCGAGCAGGATGCTGTAGCCGTCAGGCGGCGAATGCGCGACGTCATTGGCGCCGATCAGGCCGCCGCCGCCGCCGCGATTGTCGACCACGATGGTGCCGAGCTGCGGCTTGACCCGCTCGGCCCAGACCCGACCGATCACATCGTGCACGCCGGCGGGGACCGACGGGATCACCAGGCGGATGGGGCGGGCGGGATAGCGGTCCTGCGCGAGCGCGGGCGCGGCGATCGATGCCGCCAGCGCCGCGAGGCAGAGCACGCCAAGAATGAGCACACCGTGCCGCTTCATCATGCTCCTCCCCAATTTTTTGCCGCTGAGCCTGGCCATTGTCGCCGCCGGCAGCAATCGCATTTCGGCAGTCGAGCATCAAGTATTTGCGCTAGACGCCGCGGACCTTGGGCAGGTCGATGAACGGCCACGGGCTCGGCATCTCGCCGACCGGAACCTCGATCAGCGCCGGCTCGTTCTCGGCCAGGCTCTGCTCGAGCGCCTGCGCGCAGCCCTTCCGGACTGGAGACGCGGCGGCCGGCGATGCCGAAGCTCTCGGCCAGCCGCACGAAGTCGGGGTTGGCGAGGTCGGTGCCGATCAGCGCGGTTGCCATGCAGGCTCTTCTGCATGTTGCGAACATTGCCGTAGGCGCCGTCGTTGAACACGATCACCACGACGGGGATGCGGTGGCGCACCGCGGTCGACGAGCTCCTGCACGTTGAACATGAAGCCGCCGTCGCCGCTGAGCGCCACGACCGGCACATCCCCGAGCGCGTGCTTGGCGCCGAGCGCGGTGGCGACGCCCCAGCCGAGCGTGCCCTGGTAGCCGGACGAGATGAAAGTGCGCGGCTTGCGCGTCTCGTAGGCGTTGCGCGCGGTGTAGCCGACCTGGGTCAGCTCGTCGATCAGGACGCCGTCGTCGGGCAGGACGTCGCGGATCGCGCGCAGGAAGCCGAGCTGCGGCGCGAGCACGGACATCGCGGCGCCGATGCGCTCCTTGAGCGCGCGGCTGCGACCGACACGATCCGGCCGCGTCGGCGGCAGATGCGCAAGGTGCTGGTTGAGACGCGCCAGCACGGCCGGCGGCGTCGCCGGCGAGCCCGATCTCGGGCTTGCGGATGCGGTCGAGCTCGTCGGGGTCGATATCGACCTTGATGAGCGTGAGCTTGTCGTCGGTGCCCCAGCTCGCGAGCGGAAGCTGCAGCCGCGTCCCGACCGCGAGCACGACGTCGGCCTTCGCCCACAGCGCATGGCCGCCCGGCAGCGCGTGGCTGAGCGGATGGCGATCGTCGAGCACGCCGCGCCCGCGGCGATAGGACACGACCGGCGCGCCGAGACGCGCTCGGCGAGCGCGCGCACCTCGTCGGCGGCTTCGAGCGCGCCGCCGCCGACGAAGATCACGGGACAATCCGCTTTCGCCAGCAGCGCGGCGGCGCGCTCGATCGCGTCCTCGTCGAGCGGCGGCGCGCCATCGAGCGGCAAAGGCGATGACATCTCGACCTCGGCGCGCGCCGCCAGCATGTCGGGCGGCAGCTCCACGCCGACCGGCCGCGGCCGTCCCGATTGCAGCGCCTTGAACGCGCGGGCGATGATATCCGGGCGCGTCCTGCGGCGTGTCCACGCGCTCGGCCCATTTGGTCAGTCTGCGCAGGATGCCGATCTGGTCGGGAATTTCGTGCAGGAGCCCGTGGCCCTTGCCGATGCCGCGGCTCGGGATCTGGCCGATCAGCGCCAGCACGCGCGCGCCGGTCGAATAGGCGGTGGCGAGCGCCGCGCTGCTGTTGAGGAAGCCGGGGCCCGGCACCACCGAATAGGCAGCGGGCTTTCCGGTCGCCAGCGCGGCGCCGAGCGCCATATAGGCGGCGCCCTGTTCGTGCCTGGTATGCACCACCGAAAGCGCGTCGCCGGCGTCGAACATGGCGTTGAACAGATGGTCGCTCTGGACGCCGGGCAGGCAATAGATCGTGGAGATGCCGTGCGCGAGGACGGAGCGCACGACGGCATCACCTCCACTCATCAGCGGCATGCGGGCTCTCCGATTTGGCTGCAGCGGTCATTTGTCAGAGGGACACCGCTCGTCGCGGTAAACTCGATCTGCTCACGCGCCGCCGTGTTGGGATCGGCTAGCCGAGGTCGTGCAGTCGCCGACCTGCGAGCTGAGAGTCCGCGAAGTCGATGGCCACGTCCTGGCCGAGTGGAGCCCGGGCCTGACGCCTTCGGCGCGTCCCTGGAGGATGACATCTTGAGCAACGCAGGTGTCACGACTTGAGTCTAGTTCGACAGATTCAGCGACGACAGCGCCTGCTTCCATTTCGCGGACTCGGCGGTGAGGAAGCGCGCGAAGGTCTCGTCGTCCTCGTAGGCCGTCGCCGAGGTCAAGGCGCGCGGCGGTGGTCTGCGCGCCCGGCGTTGCAAGAATGGCGGCGACCTCCTGCGACAGCTTCTTGACCACCGGGGCCGGGGTTCCCGCGGGTGCGAACAGGCCGATGAATCCGGAGGCGCGTCCGAAGCCCGGAACGCCGCCTTCGGCGATGGTGGGAATTTCAGGCGTCACCGGAAAGCGCTTGCTGTCCGCAAGGCCGAGCGCGATCAGGCGGCCGGACTGGATATGCGGATAGGCGGAAGTGAGGTCGACCGACGCCAGCGGAATCTGTCCGGCCAGGAGATCGACCACCGCCGGGGCGCTGCCGCGGTAGGGGACATGCACCAGGTTCGCGCCGGTCGCCTGCTTGAGCAGCTCGACCGAGAGGTGCTGGCTGGTGTTGGTGCCGGTCGAGCCATAGGCGAGCCCGCCGGGCGTGGTCTTGGAGCGCTCGATCATGTCGCGAATGGTCTTCGGGCCGGTCGCCGGATTGGCCACCAGGACGATGGCGACATCGATCAGCTTGGCCACGGGGGCGAGCTCGCGCAGCAGATCGGGTCCGGGATTGCTGGGCAGATTGGGATTGAGAAGGAGCGCTCCGGTCGCGCCGACGCCGAGCGTGTCGCCGTCGGGGGTGGACTTCGCGACCTGCTGCAGGCCGAGCGCGCCGCCGGCGCCGGCCTTGTTCTCGACCACGACCTGACGGCCCAGGCGCGGGCCGAGCTCGTTCGCGACGATGCGCGCGGCGCCGTCCGCGGACGCGCCGGGCGCGAACGGAACGATGATCTGGATCGGCTTTTGCGACGTTTGCGCCAGCGCGGGACCGCACGCCAGCGCGAGCGCAAGTGGCAGAGCACGCTTCAGCAGCATCACTTCCTCCCGCTTTTAATCAGGCGCGACTGGTGCGCGCTTTTTCGTTCTTGATCGTTTTGGCGTCCTGGATCGTTCTCCAGATAGTATACGGCGTTGCCGGCATCTTGATGTCGCGCACGCCGTAGTCGCGCAGCGCATCCACGATCGCGCTGACGACGACCGCCGGCGCTCCGGTGGTGCCGCCTTCGCCGCCGGCCTTGATGCCGAGCGGATTGGTGGGCGAAAGCACCTCGGCGATCTCGGTTGTGAACGGCGGCACGGTGTCGGCGCGCGGCAGGCCGTAATCCATCAGCGAGCCGATGAGCGGCTGGCCGGAATCGGGCTCGATATAGCATTGCTCCCCCAACGCCTGGCCGATGCCCTGCACGATCCCGCCGTGGGTCTGGCCATGCACGATCAGCGGATTGATGCGGCGGCCGGCAAACGTGGCGTCGACCGGAGGCGCTAGCGGGTGATCCGCAGCGCGCCACGGTATCGGTCGTTCTCGACACTTCGCGGCTCGGCTGCGCCGGTGCGTTGGGGTGAAGTCCGGATCGGTGCAAATCTCGTTTGTCGGTCACGATGTGGTGCAAGTCTGATCGTCGGGGCGCGGT
>ERZ1370068.3836-contig-2936_pt1 | contig 32279 bp, 36 predicted proteins | sample MGYA00561227_ERZ1370068 | MGnify/ENA primary metagenome ERZ1370068 (study PRJEB38410, sample SAMEA6850437) | metagenome | study: Metagenomic assessment of the ecological functions of the soil: analysis of the soil microbiota associated with the...
CGCGGCTCGGCCTGCACGGCGGTCTGGATCCCGTCGAACTCGCTCACGCCCTGCGGCGAAGTGACGACGACGAGCGGTTCGGCGTCGACGCGCGCGCGGCCTCGACCACCCAGTCGACCATCCGCCGGCCGAGGAGCCGGTGGAAGTGCTTCGGCGTGTCGGACTTCATCCGCGTGCCGAGCCCGCCGGCGAGCACGACAGCTGCTGGTTGCTGGTTGCTCATGGGCTGGACAGGATCCAGGCGCTGGTCTTTGCCGCCGAGCGGCGGCTCGACGGCGCATCGCCTACGACGAAGTGCTGGGGCTAGTTCGAACCTGGGATCACGGGACCAAACCCGTTGCCTTACCACTTGGCTACGCCCCAATTCGGCTGTCGAAGTCTAGCTTCGGCTCGGTGAAGAGGAGCACCAGTGCGAGGACCGCCAGGATGCCGACGGCGACGAAGGCGAGCGTGCCGACGACGATCGCAAGGATCGGGATCAGCATCACGAACGCCTGCGAGACCAGCGGCGATCCACGCGACGTCTCGGAGCGCTCCGGGGCGCAGGCGATGCCCGAGCCAGAAGAAGACGAGCACGATCGACGACGGCGATCGCGAGCGTCAGCAGCCGCGGGATCGCGTGGACGATGAGGAGGAGGCCCTCGACGACCGCGATCCAGACCGCGATCGCCACCCGGCGTTCGCGGATCCACCGTCCGAAGCGGCCCTGCCGGTGCTCGATGACGCCTGGTTCGATCATGCAGCAAAGCTACCAAGCAGGCGCCGTCAGCCAGGTCGTGCAGCGGTCGGCGAAGAGCTCTCGAGCGGCGGCGGCTTGCTCTTCGTCGGCGAAGAGCCCGTAGACGGTCGGGCCGGCTCCGCGAGACGTCGGCGCGGAAAGCGCCGGCGGCCCGAAGCTCCTGTGCGAGCGGCGAGGAGGCGAGGTCGTTGGGCGGGCAGCGCGGCGAGGTCGCGGGCCTCGACGGCCGCGATCAGCTGAGCGCGCCGCTCGCCGAAGTCGCGTTCGCCCGTGAACGCGGCGTAGACGTCCGCCGTCGACGACTTCACTGCGTTCTCGGGGAGCAGTAGGAGCGACCGCGTAGTCGGTGGGCAGCTGGACGGGCACCAGCTCCGATGCCGTCACCGGTGCCGAGCAGCGTGCCTCCGGTCAGGAAGAACGGGACGTCGGCGCCCTGTTCTGCGGCAACTTCGTGCAGACGTTCGGCAGGCAACGGAGACGACAGCGAGTCGTTCGCGAGCCGGAGCGCGGCCGCGGCATCCGAGCTTCCGCCACCGAGAGCCGGCCGCGACCGGGATTCGCTTCTCGATCCGCACCGACCAGTTTGGCTCGACGGCCGCAGCTTCGCGAGTGCGAGCAGCGCGCTCCGGACGAGCGTGTCCTCCGGGAAGCCGTCGATCGCGAGGGTCGAGCGCCGGCTCGAGCGAGATCCGGTCTGCGAGGTCGACCCGCTGGAGCACGGTCGCGACCTCGTGCTTCCCGTCTGGCCGGACCGGGCCCGACGACGAGCGCCAGGTTGATCTTCGCCGGGGCGTCGAGCGACTTCATCGCATCGCGGCGGTGAGCGCGACGAACTCGTGCGGCTCGAGCGCTTCTGCCCGGACGCGCGGGGTCGCGGTCGATCGCGCCAGCGCCTCCGCGGCCCGCGCCGCGCGTGCCAGGCCGGCGAGCTCGACCGAGTTCGGCAGCGTCTTGCGCCGGTGCGCGAACGCCGCCTCGACGACGTTCTTGATGGCCGCGAAGTCCTCGGGCAGCGCGGTCCGGCGGAACGCGACGAGCGCGGAGTCGACGTTCGGCGGCGGCCGGAAGACCGTCCGCGAGACCGGGATGGAAGCCCGTGCGCTCGGTCGCGAGCTGCACGAGCACCGAGACCGCGCCGTAGGCCTTCGTGCTGGGCCGCGCGAAGAAGCGGTCGGCGACCTCGCGCTGCACCATGACGCGTCCAGTGGCTCGACGCTCGGCAGGCCGTCCAGGCTCTCGACGATCGAGCGGCGTCGCGACGTTGTACGGCAGGTTCGCGACGAGCTTCGTCGCGGCGCGGGCTCGAGCGCAGCGAGGTCGAGGCGGAGCGCGTCGCCGAATGTGAGATCGACGTTCTCGCGACCGCGAAGGCGCTCGGCGAGGTGCGGCTCGAGCGCGCGGTCGAGCTCGACGGCGTGCACGCGCGCGACTCGCTCGGCGAGGTATGCGGTCAGAACGCCGAGGCCGGGCCCGACCTCGAGCACGACGTCGTCCGCGTCGAGCTCCGCGAGCCGGCCGATGACGCCGAGGATGTTCTCGTCGACGAGGAAGTGCTGGCCGAGCTGACGGTTGGGTGCGACCGGAAGCCTCACGGGAGCGAGAACGCAGCCGCGGCGTTCGCCGGTCGATCTGCGCACCGAGGTCGGCGCGCGTCGACGCCGCGGACGTCGGCGAGCGCTGCGAGGGTGAGCATGACGTTCGCCGGCTCGTTCGGTCGGCCGCGGCGGGTCTGCGGCGCCAGGTACGGGCTGTCCGTCTCGACGAGGATCCGCTCGTCCGGGACCTGCGCCGCGGCCGCTCGCAGATCGGACGCCTTCGGGTACGTGACGTTGCCGGCGAACGAGACGTAGTAGCCGCGCTCGAGCGACCGTCTCGAGCAGGCCCGGCGACGAGAAGCAGTGCATGACGACCGTGCCGTCGAAGCCGCGAGGACGTCGGCCGTGTCGGCGTCCGCGTCGCGTGTGTGGATGACGACCGGGCTTGCCGAGCTCGGCTCGCGAGCTCGAGCTGCGCCTCGAAGAGGCGACGCTGCCGGTCGCGCGGCGCGCGGTCGCGGAAGTAGTCGAGGCCCGTCTCCCCACTGCGACCGCTCGATCGTGCTCGGCGAGCGTCTCGCAGCTCGTCGACGCGGTTCGCCTCCGCGTCGCCGGCCTGATGCGGGTCGATGCCGAGCGCGGCGAAGACCTCCTCGTGCGCGGTCGGCGAGCTCGAGCGCCGCTCGGCACGAGTCGATGCCGGTGCCCACGGTCACGATCTGCTCGACGCCCGACCGCGCGTGCTCGCCTGATCAGCGCAGACGGCCGGTCCGCGCACGCGTCGAGGTGCGCGTGGGTGTCGATCACTCGACGCTGCGGCGCGCGCTTCGCATCCGGTCGAGCTCGTCCGGCACGACGACGTCGGATCGAGCTTCTTGAACAGCGGCCGCGGCTTCTGAAGCGCCTGCCCCGGCGCGAGCTCGCTCGGCGCCCAGCTCCCCGTCCACGATCTCGTAGTCGCCCGTCAGCACCTCGTGCGGATCAGCCGTCGCCGCCGACCTCGCGAAGCTCGAGCGGCCCGGCGATCGTCCCTCGTTGCCGAGCAGCTCGTGCACCGCCTGCGACGAGAACGGCAGGAACGGCGTGAAGATCGTCTTCAGGCTGTCGATCGCGCGCAGCGCGACGTAGAGGACGGTTGCCGGCGCGCTCCGCGATCGGTCTCGATCAGCGCCCACGGCGCCTGGTGATCCGTGTAGCGGTTGACGAGCGTCGCCAGCCTCATCGCCTCGCGCGAGCGCAGCCCGGTAGTGCGCGGACTCGATCAGCTCGCCGACGGTCTCGAAGCCGGCCGCGATCGCATCGAGGAGCGCGCGGTCGTCGGCCGGTCGAGCTCGCCCGGCTCGGGCACCGCGCCGAAGTTCTTGTGCGCCGAGCTCGCAGCGTCCGGTTGACGAGGTTGCCCCAGTTCGCGACGAGCTCGTCGTTGTTCCGGCGCACGAACTCCGACCACGTGAAGTCGGTGTCCTGCGTCTCCGGCCCGGCGGCGGTCAGGAAGTAGCGAAGCGGGTCCGGGTCGTAGCGGCTCAGGAAGTCGCCGACGTCGATCGACGACGCCGCGGCTGACGCTGAACTGCTTGCCCTCCATCGTCAGGAACTCGCTCGCGACGACGTCGTACGGGCAGGTCGAGCGGCCCTGCCTGGCGCCGAGCTCGCCGCCCTGCCGTACCCGAGCAGGATGCTCGGCCAGATCACCGTGTGGAACACGATGTTGTCCTTGCCCATGAAGTACAGGTGGCGCGCGTCGGGGTCCTGCCACCAGTCGCGCCAGGCCTCGGGCGTCCCGCGGTTCGCGCGCCCACTCGACGGCCGCCGAGAGGTAGCCGATGACCGCGTCGAACCAGACGTAGATCCGCTTGTCGTCGCGCTCGGCGTACTCGGGCGGCACCGGGATCGGCACGCCCCAGTCGAGGTCGCGCGTGATCGCGCCGCGGCTTCAGGTCCTTGAGCAGCCCGAGCGAGAAGTTCCGGACGTTCGGACGCCAGTGGTCCTGTCGCTCGACCCACTCGGTCAGCTGCTCGGCGAACGCCGGAAGGTCGAGGAAGAGGTGGCTCGTCTCCCTGAAGACCGGCGGCGTCCCGTCGATCTTCGAGCGCGGGTTGATCAGGTCGATCGGATCGAGCTGGTTCCCGCAGTTGTCGCACTGGTCGCCGCGGGCGTGCTCGAACCCGCAGATCGGGCACGTCCCCTCGATGTAGCGGTCGGGGAGCGTGTGACCGGTGGTGGCCGAGAACGCGCCCATCGTCGTCTGCTCGACGATGCTAGCCGTGCTCGTAGAGCGGTCCGGAACAGGTCCTGCACGACCCGGTAGTGGTTCTGCGTCGTCGTCCTCGTGAACAGGTCGTACGACGAGACCGAGGTCGTGCAGGTCGCTGCGGATGAGGCTGCTGTACCGATCGGCGGTCTCACGCGGCGGACAGACCCTCGCGATCGGCCGCGACCATGACCGGCGTGCCGTGCTCGTCGGTGCCGCTGACCATCAGGACGTCGTCGCCCCGCAGCCGGTGATACCGGGCCGTGATGTCCGACGGAACGCCGAAGCCGGCGACATGCCCCAGATGCCGCGGGCCACTCGCGTAGGGCCACGCGACGGCGATGAGAATGCGCTGTTGTCGACGGTTCGGGAAGGCGTTCCTCCGGGGCGGGCTCGGTCTCGGACATCTTACGGAGGGGCGGTTGGACGAACCGACGCGGGACGACCGGCTGCCGGCGACGCCGACCGGCGACGCCGAGCCCACGAGTGCGAAGCCGACCACGCCGAGCGGGATCAGCAGCATCCGCCTCGAGCGACCCGGCCGCGCTTCCACGACCGGCGTCGCAGGTGGCGTCGCGACGCCGTGCGCCTCCTCACGCCAGCAGACGTTCCGTTCGGCTCCGGCGCTCGTGTCCGGTGCGCCGCGGAAGGTCGAGCGCGCGAGCTCCGCGCACGAACAGCTCGCGCTCGGCGACGGCGAGCGCCGAGGCATGGTGAGCCCGGCGCTGAGTGGAACCGCGGCGTCGACATCGCGCCTCGCAGGCGCATGCGCTGCCGCGCGCGCGGTGTCGCCGCGGATCGTTGCGGGACACGTGCTTTCGCCGCGGCCGCATGCCGGCGCCGCGGGGCGGAGCGCGACGGACCGGCGTGACGCGCCGCCACCGGCGGAGCCGGAGCCTGCACCTGTGACGTCTGCTGGACCGGTGGCACCTGCTCCGGCGCCTGCCTGGGAGGCAGAAGCGTCAGCGGGTCGACGTAGCCGTTGGGGTCCGCCGTGAGGCGGATGCCCAGATGAGACGTACGGCTCCGTCCCCTCGGGCTCACCGCTCGGGCCGATCGTGCGCGACGACGTCGCCCTCGCTGACCTGAGTCCCGACGGGCACGCCTGATCGAGCCCAAGTGGACGAGCGTGACCGACCAGCCGTCCTCGGTTCGGACCGTCAGGCAGAGGCCCTGTCGAGGCAATCGTCCGGCGAACGCGACCACTCCGGCGCGCGGCGGAACGGACGTCCGAGCCCGTGGGAGCTCCGATGTCGATCCCTCGGTGCTGGCCACCCGCATACGGATCGCCCTCGGAGACGAACGGCCTCAGCACCGGCCCGTCGACCGGCCAGGCCCACGCCGCCGCGCCCGGTGAGCACGAGTGCGGCGAGCAGCACGACGAGGAGCGTGTTGCCTGATCTGCAAACCATGTGGTCAGAGTACAGTGGCGCTCAGCTGTTGTCAAATTTGATTACAGCGAGGCGCGATAGAGGCGGTTGCGCGGGTGCCCGGTGAGGCGTGCGACGACGATCCGCGGCCGTCCGCCGGCCGACGCCCGGCCTCGACGAGCTCGGAGACTGCCGCGAGCGCATCCGACTCGGCCCCGCGCTCCGCCTCGGCCGGGCCGATGACGACCGTGATCTCGCCGCGAGGAGGCTCGGAGAAGCGGCCTGGCGAGCTCGTCGGCGCTCCCGCGAACGACCTCCTCGAAGCGCTTCGGTCAGCTCGCGGCAGACTGCGACCGGGCGCCCCGGCAAAGCATCGGCGAGCGAGCGGAGGCTCGCGGGCAGCCGGCGCGGGGACTCGAATGCGACCAGCGCGGTCCAGGCCATCCGGAAGCTCGGCCCAGAGAGCAGCCCGCGCGCTTTCGCTGCGCGGCAGGTACCCGACGAACTGGTAGCCGATCGCCGACGAGCCCGCTCGCGACGAGCGCCGTCTCCGACCGCCGACGGCCCGGGCAGCACCGTCACCGGCACGCCCGCCTCGAGCGCGGCAGCGATCAGACGCGACGCCCGGGTCGTTCACCCCGGGCAGGCCGGCGTCGCTCGTCAGCGCGACCCGCTCGCCGGCCTCGAGCCGCGGCAGTATCTCGAGCAGTCCGCTCCGCCTCGTTGTGCTCGTGGTAGCTGAGGAGCTTCGCCTCGATCCCGTGGCGCTCCGAGCAGGACACTCGTCCGCCGCGTGTCCTCGCAGAGGACGAGCGTCCGCCTCGCGCCAGCTCGCGGAGGACGCGCAGCGTCACGTCTTCGAGGTTCCCGATCGGCGTCGCGCAGACCGCGAGCAAGCGACCTCAGAGGGCCTCGAACCCGACGAACCCCGCTCCGACGAGGCCTGCATCGGGGCCGAGCAGTGCCGGAACGACCCGGACGAGATCCCGGCCCGGAGCGAGCGCTTCGACCTTCATCGTCTCCAGCGCGGGCTCGAGGAAGAGGTCGCGCGCCTGGCTGAACCCGCCTCCGATCACGATCACCTCGGGGTTGAAGATGTTGACCAGGGACCCGAGCGCCGCGCCGAGCTTCCGCCCGATCTCGCGTACGGCCTCCAGCGCCTCCTGGTTCCCCTCGCGCGCGGCGCCGACGAGCTCGCGGCCGGTCGCGTCGGGGCCGAGCAGCTCCACGGCTTTCCGATCCGCGGCACCGCCGGACGAGACCTGTTCGAAGTGCCCATGGCCCGTGCAGTTGCCGCCGCACGGCGGGCCGCCGTAGTCGAGCACCATGTGCCCGATCTCGGCGCCGGCTCCGACGAAGCCGCGATACGGCTTGCCGTCGAGGATCAGCCCGCCGCCGACGCCGGTCCCGAGGGTGAGCATGATCATGTGGTCCGAGCCCTTCCCGGCGCCGATCTTCCACTCGGCGATCGCGGCTGCGTTCGCCGTCGTTGTCGAGGGCGACCGGGATGGAGAACCGTTCCGCAGCGTGGTCGCGGAAGTCGGAAGTCGGAGAGCGGAACGTGCACGGAGCCGACGACGCGGCCCGTGCGCTGGTCGATCGTCGACGGGAGCCCGAAGCCGATCGCGGCCACGCCGTCGCCCCGGAGCTGGTCGACGATCTCGTCGAGCAGTTCGAGGAACTCCTCGCGGGACTCGGTCGGGGTCGGGCGTTCGACCCGATTGAGGATCTGACCGTCGCGGTCGATCACCCCGGCTGCGATCTTCGTCCCGCCGACGTCGATACCGATGGCCCGTTCGGTCACGCGGCTACGATACGCCGCCGAATGGCGCAAGGAGAGAAGCCCTATCGCGTCTACCGAGGAGGTCGCGTCAAGGGGCGTGTGCCGACGCTCGGCCAACCCGAGCGCGCACCGGCGCGAACGGACGGCCGCCGCGCCGGTTCAAGGGCCCGGGCCGAAGCAGCCCGGACCGAAGCGCGAGCGGAACTGGGGTCGCTGGATCGGGATCGGCGTGGCCGCGTTCTTCGTCCTCGTGCTCGTCTGGGGCGTCGCCAGCTACCTCTCCATTCGGAGCGGCGCAAAGGCCGCGAACAAGCGGCTTCCCGCATCGGCGAAGGCGGCGCTCGTTCCGCAGAGCGGGCTGATGCTCTCGAACCCGAGCGTGATTCTGCTGCTCGGCACGGACCACTCGTCGAAGATCCGGGACCGCGAACAGCTTCGAGCGCTCGGACTCGATGATGCTGCTCCGCACCGATCCGGGCAAGGGGCGCCTGAACTACCTCTCGATCCCGCGCGACCTGCGCGTCAACGTCCCCGGCCACGGCTACGACAAGATCAACTCGGCGTTCCAGATCGGCGGCCCGCGCTCGCGATCAAGACCGTGCGCGGCTTCACGGACGTCGAGGTCAACCACGTCGTGATCGTCGACTTCGACGCCTTCACGAAGGTGATCGACAGGGTCGGCGGCGTCGACATCAACGTCCCGGGCCGATCCTCTCGAACAAGTTCGACTGCCCCTACGCGACCCAGGCGCGGTGTGACCGCTGGCAGGGCTGGCGCTTCGCGAAGGGCATGCAGCACATGAACGGCCAGCGCGCCCGCGTCTACTCACGGATCCGCGAGAACAAGCTGAACCCGCGCGAGAGCGACGTGACCCGCACCGAGCGCCAACAGGCGGTGATCCAGGCGCTGCTCGCGAAGCTGACGAGCGTCGGCGTGCTCGCGAAGCTCCCGTTCATCGGGCGACGACGTGATGAAGCCGCTGACGACCGACCTCACGGCCGGTCAGATGATGCAGCTCGCGCTCGTCAAGAAGCGGAGCGGCAACCAGCTCCACTGCCGCCTCGGCGGGACGCCCACGGGCTTCGGCGGCGGCTACCTCCAGCCGGACGAGGAGGCCCGGCGCACGATCGCGGCGTTCCTCGGGCGCTCGGCGCCGCAGCCGCCCCTCGCCAGGGTCCACGTACGGCTCGGGCTGCACCTAGTCTCCTCCGCGACCTTCTTGACGTCCTTGTCCTTCTTCTCGCCCTTGTCGGAGGACGATTCGCTCGGCTTGTCGCCGTCCGCGACGGGCTTGCGCGAGCCCCGCGCCGTAGTCGGTCGAGTAGAACCCGGAGCCCTTGAAATGGACCGCGACCGGGTACAGGACTCGCTGGACGGGGCCCTCGCCGCAGACCTCGCAGACCTCCGGCGGGTCGTCGGCCATCTTCTGGAAGATCTCGAAGAGATGGCCGTTCGGGCATTTGTACTCGTAGATCGGCACTAGACGGAGCTTAGCCCGAGCCCAGGCGACACTCCGCGAGTCGGCTCCCGTGCTAGCTTCGCGGCTTGGCGACGCGACGCGTGAGGTGTCGCCGGGCCGGCCAGAGCCCTACGCCCGCGCTCTCGCGGAGCCCGCGGCCGAGCTCGGCCTCAGGACGTTCTGGCTCGGGGTCACCGGCTGCACGCCGCGCCGTCGCCGTCTTCCTGCTCGCGCGGCTGACCGCCTGGCCGCCGCACGAGGACGAGACGCTCGCGCTCTTCGTCGGCCGCGAGTCGCTCGGCGGGCTGTTCGAGACCGTGCACGACCGAGCGCGGCGGCGCGCCGCTCCACTTCTCTTCGCCTGGCTCGTCGCGCACCTCGGCGGCGGCCTGACCGGCGCTGCGCCTCTTCTCGGCGCTCTTCGCGGTCGCCAGCGTGCCGGTCGATGGCGCTCCTCGGGCGCGCGCCTCGCCGGGCGGACGGCGGCGCTCGCGGCGACCGCGCTCGTCTCGGCGAGCTGGATGCTCCTCTTCCACGGCATCTACGGCGCGGATGTACAGCCTCTTCCTGCTCACGAGCGCGCTCTCGTACCTCGCCTTCCTCGGCGGCGATCGGAGCGGCGGAAGCGGCGCTGGGCGCTCTGGGGCGCTCGCCGATCCTGGCGACGCGTCGCGACGCACCCGTACGGCGCGCTCGTGCTCGCCTCGCAGGGCGTTACGTGCTCGCGCGCGCGAGCGCTGCGCGAGCCGCGCTCGTCGCGTTCGCGACCGTCGGCGTCGCTCGGGATCGCCGTTCTGGCTACAGCGACCTCGTCCTCGCCGGCCGCTTCGACGTCGGCGTCGGCGGCGGCGGCGCAGAGCTCGGCGGGCCGCTCGCGGTGCTCGAGCTACCTCGTACCGACGTCGCCGGCGACTTCACCGCCGGGCTCACGCCGGTCGTGATCGCCGTGCTCGCTGCGTCGCGGTCGGTCGGCGCTCGCGCGCTCGTGCGCACGAACCGCGACGCGGCGCTCGCTGACGGCGTGCGTCGTCCGCGTCGCCGACGGCTCGCGCTCCTGCTCGCGCGATCCGGCCAGTCGACCTCGCCCGAGTCGCGGCACCTGATCTTCGTGCTGCCGTTCTTCGCGCTGCTCGTCGCGCTCGGGCTGATCGACGCTCTCGCGCGGGCGCACGCCGCGTCGCTCGTCGCGGTCGCGCTCGTCGCGCGCTCGATCGCCGCCGAGGTCGCGTGGGGCTGGCGACAAGACGCCGCCGCTCTATCGAGGGCGAGCCGGCGTACGCGAGTCGAGGCGCGCGAGGCCGCGTCCGCGTGGCTCGCGCGTCGACCGCGCGGCCCGACGACGTCCTCTTCGGCTACGAGCCGCTCTACCTCGGCGCGTGGGAGCGCAAGCGACGACGGTTCTCGAGCACCGTGATCCCGCGCGCCGACGCCGAAGCTCGCGCTCGACGCCGCTGCGAGAGCGCCGCGCACGCTCGGCCGCGGCGTCTGGGTCTTCGACGCGAGCGACACCAACAACTTCACGCAGCAGCCTGACGATTCCGCTGCGCTACCCGAATCCGCGCCGGACGATCTCGAGCGCGCGCGTCTTCGGCCCGTTCCTCGTCATCCGCACGCGACGAGCCGACGCGGACGCCGAAGGAGTTCCTGATCGAGTCGCGGCAGGCGCCAGATCCTCGGAGGTCGCTCGGCGCTCGGCGACGCGGACGTGAACTTCTGCTCACCGCCGACCAGGCTCTCTGGACGCTCGAGCGCGGCGGTCTTCGCGCTCGATCGTCTCCTGGTAGCAGGGGGCGTCCTCGAACGCGGCGAGGCCCGCGGCATGCGGCGCGGCGCGGCGCGCTTCCGGCGCGGCGCCGTCGACGCGCGTCGGCGATCACCGCCGAAGCGCCGATCAGGCCGCCGACGACAAACGAGCGGAAGCGGTCGGCTGGCGGTCGGCGCCGTCCATGGGCGCGACTCTACGCAGCGCGTGAAACGATCCTCGCGATGCGCATCTGCGCCCTCGGCGACCTGCTGCTCGACGTCGTCGTCCTGCACGAGCGGCTCGAGCGGCGCCCGATGCCGGAAGGCTCCGCGGAGACGCGCGGTCGGCGCGGGCGGCCAGGCGGCGAACGTCGCGGCCTGGGCGGCCGAGCTCGGAGCGGAGGCGCGGTTCGTCGGCAAGCGCGGGCTCGACGCTGCGGGCGAGCTGGTCGCGCGCGAGCTCCGGCCCGCGGCGTCGAGCTGCTCGGGCCCCGTGGAGGAGGGCCGCAACGGCGTCGTCGTCTCGCTCGTCACGCGCGGACGGCGACCGGACGATGCTCACCGACCGCGGCGTCGCTCCGGGTTCGCGCGCCGAGGAGCTCGACGTGCGCTGGTTCGGCGGCGTGCGACTGGCTCCACCTGTCCGGCTACTCGCCGTTGCGCGCGCCCGATCGAGGAGGCCGCGGCGAAGGCGGCTCGCGCGGTGCAGTGCTCAGGGGCGGCCGGCGTCAGCATCGACTCTCGCGTCCGCGTCGGCGATCGCCGAGTACGCGGCCGGGAGACGGCTCCGCGCCGGCTCGAGCTGCTCCGGCCGCGAGCTCGTGTTCGCGAACGAGGGCGAGCTGGACGCGATCGGGGGCGAGGTGCCCGGGACGCTCGTGCTCAAGCGCGGGCGCGCGATCGGGTTCGCGCGTCGACGGCGCGCGATTACCCTCTGCGCTGCCCGCGGACGGTCGTCGACACACGACCGGCGCGGGCGACGCGCTCGCGGCCGGGCTACCTCGTCGGCGGTCCGGAGCTCGCGCGCCGCAGGCGCGGCCGCCGCGCATGCGTCGCCCAGCTGGGGAGCGATGCCGTGATCCGGGTCGCGCCCGAGATCGCGGACGCACTTCGTGCAGCGCGCGCGCCGGTCGTCGCGCCTCGAGACGACGCTCGTCGCGCACGGCTTCCCGGCGGGCGAGGGCGTCGCGGTCGGCCTCGAGCCGCGCGAGCGCCGTGCGCGAGGCGGGCGCGGTGCCGGCGACGGTCGGCGTTCTCGACGGCGCGCGTTCGGCGTCGGCCTCGACCGACGCGAGCTCGAGCGCTTCGACGCCCGACGCGCAGAAGGTCGGCCCGCGCGACCTCGCGGCCGCGAGCCGTCCAGGGCGCGGTCGGCGCGACGACCGTCGGCGGCACGCTCGCCGGTCTGCCGCGCAGCCGGGCATCCGGCTTCATGGGCACCGGCGGCTCGGCGGCGTCCACCGCGGCTGGCCGAGCACTCCCGGACGTCTCCGCCGACCTCGGCGAGCTCGCGCGCACGCGCGCGCTCGTCGTCTCGTCCGGCGTGAAGTCGCTGCTCGACGTCCCGGCGACGCACGGAGTGTCCTCGAGACGCTCGGCGTGCCGGTGCTCGGCTGCCGCACGGACGAGCTGCCGCTCTTCTACACCGCGCGCGGCGGCCCGCCGGTCTCCGCACGCGTCGAGACCGCCGGCGGAGGCGGCCGCGCGTCGCGCGCGCGCACTGGGAGCTCGGCGGCACGCGGCTGCTCGCTCGCCCGTCCAGCCGCGACGAGAGCCTCGACGACGTCGAGCCGCTGATCGAGGAGGCCGCTGCGCGAAGCCGAGGAGCGCGGCATCCGCGGCCAGGCGCGTGACGCCGTTCGTGCTCGGCCGCCTGCACGAGCGAAGCGGCGGCCGCACGCTCGCGCGTCGAACCGCGAGCTCGTCGTCGCGAACGCGCGGCTCGCCGGCCGAGGTCGCCGTCGCCTGCTCGGGCGCTAGCTCGACGGCGCCCAGGAGCTCGTCGATGTCGAGTCGCCGGCAGCGTCTGGAGTCTTCGCGCCGCCGCGCGCTCCTGAGCGCGACCGACACGCGGGCGATCGTCGCGGGCGTCCGGCGCCTCGACGACGCTCACGAAGTCGAATCGGCCCGAGCGTGGCCCACTGGTGCAGCACCTTGGCGCCGAGCCTCGACGTCACGGTTCACCTCCGCGCAGCCGGTCCGGGTTCGACTTCAGCGGTCTGCACGCCCTGCGCGGTCAGGCTCGACAGCATGATGTAGACGGGCATCGCGCCCTCCTTCGTCGTGGTGAGCCCGACTCTCAACCGCGCCTTCTGGTCGACATAGAGAAGTGCGCACCCGACGAAGAAGAGCGGCGACAGGCGACGATGACAGGCCATGACCGCGGACACGGTGACGCTCTGGGCGCCGAAGCCCGCGAGCAGGAGCGAGAGCGAGAAGATCGAGACGATGCACGACGATCGCGAGCGCGGCCACGGCGCCGAACGCGTGGACGGAAGTCGAGCGCGCGCGAGCCGGAACCCGTGCTGGAGGGGCGTCCCGCAGGCCCCGACCCTCGACGAGCACGCTCGGCACTGCGAGGCCGACGAGCGCGAACCAGGCGAGCGCGATCGAAGTAGACGCCCAGTGAAGACGAGCAACGCGCGAGGCGGCAGCGGCAGGAAGGCAACCGCGCCGCACGAGGAGCGCCCGCCCTCTGCGTCTCTCGCATCGGTCGCGAGCGTCACCGCCCAGGACGTAGCTGAGCGCGAGCGCGAACGGGCCCGACGACGAACGCCCGTACCCGACGCGCGCTGCCGCCGTCGAGGAACGAGGCCCCGATCGTGAAGGCGGCCGCCGGGATCCCGAGCCCGAGGCCGCGCCAGAAGCGGTGCTCCGTAGAGCTTGATCGCGTCGGCGATCAGCTGGCCGACGGTCCGCCTCGGCCGGAGAAAGCCTCGGTCATTGGCTGAGACACGCGCCGGACCGTATTCTAGGAGGGCCGCAGGGCCTCGACCAGCTGTTCCTGGAGCCACTGACAGGTAGCCGTAGACCGCCAGCTCAGCGACCGCGCGGCTCGTCCAGGTCGAGCTGCCCGTAGTCGAGCTGCTCGGTCACGTCCCAGCGCGTCCCGAGCACGAGCCGCATGTCGTTCAGCGCCCGCAGCCACTGGTCGGCCTGGCTCGAGGTCGAGCGTCTCGCCCGCACGAGCGTCTCGCGTGACGGTCGCCAGAGCCTTCGAGCGCCCGGAGACGAGCTGGTCGCGCGACGAGCGAGCGGTACTGCTCTCGTCTGTCGGCATGATCGGAGTACGCGGGCGGGAACGAGCCGCCGCAGCTCGGGATCGTCCGGGTCGTCGAGCAGGCCTTCCAGCTCGTCGAGCAGCTCGCCGAGCAAGCAGCCGCTCGTGCATCGTCGAGGTTCAGCCGCACGGCGGTCTCCTTTGCGCTGGAACTGCGGCCGCGAGAGACACCCAGTCCTGCTGCATCGTCGCCCAGAGCCCGTGCGCGCAGCCGCGCGACGTCGAGCTCGGACTTCTCGCGGTTCCCGCTGGAGACGACCGCCTTGCCCTCGTTGTGCACCTGCAGCATCAGCCGGCGTCGCCTTTCTGGAGGCTGAAGCCGAACAGCTTCTGGAAGACGAGCGTGACGTACGACATGAGGTTGATCGGGTCGTTCCAGACGATCACGACCCACGGGCGGTCGTACTCGACGGTCTCGGCCGCGCGGGCTCCTGAACCTCGACCTCGGCCGGCGCGACGATCGTGCTCATCGCCCCGGAATTGTTGGTGAACGTCAGGCTGGGCGGGCTCGGCGGCCTGGGCTGCTCGCTCGAACGTCAGCTCGCCGTCCTCGACGTCCACGCGGACCGTGTCGCCCTCCGCGAACTCGCCCTCGAGCAGCCGCAGCGCGAGCGGGTTCTCGACGCAGGCGCTGGATCGCGCGCTTCAGCGGCCGCGCGCCGTAGGTCGGATCCCAGCCGGCCTCGGCGAGCGCGCTCCTTCGCCGTCGTCGGTCAGCTCGAGCGACAGGCCCGCGCTCGGCGAGCCGCGTCGCGCAGCCGCGCGCAGCTGGAGCTCGACGATCTCGCCGATCTGCTCGCGCGTCAGCGGGTCGAACTCGACGATCTCGTCGATCCGGTTCAGGAACTCGGGCCGGAAGATCTCGCGCATCGCGCTCGGCCGAGCGGATGTTCGAGGTCATGATCAGCACCGTGTTCCGGAAGTCGACCGTGCGGCCCTGGCCGTCGGTCAGGCGGCCGTCGTCGAGGATCTGCAGCAGGACGTCGAAGACCTCGGCGTGCGCCTTCTCGATCTCGTCGAGCAGGACGACCGAGTACGGGCGGCGCGCGGACCGCCTCGGTCAGCTGCCCGCCCTCCTCGTAGCCGACGTAGCCGGGCGGCGCGCCGACGAGCCGCGAGACCGTGTGCTGCTCCTGGTACTCGGACATGTCGAGCCGGACCATCGCCCGCTCGTCGTCGAACATGAACTCGGCGAGCGCGCGGGCGAGCTCGGTCTTGCCGACGCCGGTCGGGCCGAGGAAGACGAACGAGCCGATCGGCCGGTTCGGGTCCTGCAGGCCCGGAGCGCGCGCGGCGCGAGCGCGTTGGCGACCGCCTCGACCGCCTCGTCCTGGCCGACGACGCGCTGGTGCAGCCGCTCCTCCATGTGGATCAGCTTCTCGGTCTCGCCCTCGAGCAGCCGCTCGACCGGGAATGCCCGTCCAGCGGGCGACGACCGCGGCGACGTCGTCCTCGTCGACCTCCTCCTTGACCATCGGCTCGCCTCGGGCTCGGCGCGCTCCTCGAGCTCGTGCTCGAGCTCGGGCAGCTCGCCGTAGCGGATCTCCGCGACCCGCTGGAGCTCGCCGTGCCGCTCCGCACGCTCGGCCTCCATGCGCAGCTCGTCGATGCGGCGCGTGATCTCGCTGACGCGCGTCGAGCGCCTCCTTCTCGCGTCGACCAGCGCGCGGCGAGCTCGTCGCGCGCGCTCCTTGGCCTCGGCGAGCTCGCGCTCGACCGGCTCGCGCACGCTCCTTCGACTCCTTCGCCATCGCGGCGAGCTCGATCTCGAGCTGGCGCACGCGGCGCTCGGCCTCGTCGAGCTCGATCGGCGCAGCGAGTCGATCTCCATCCGCAGGCGCGACGCCGGCCTCGTCGACGAGGTCGATCGCCTTGTCCGGCAGCAGGCGGTCGGTGATGTAGCGGTCGGAGAGCACCGCGGCGGCGACGAGCGCGGCGTCGCGGATGCGCACGCCGTGGTGCGCCTCGTAGCGCTCCTTCAGGCCGCGCAGGATCGCGATCGTGTCCGCGACCGACGGCTCGCCGACGAAGCACCGGCTGGAAGCGCCGCTCGAGCGCCGCGTCCTTCTCGATGTGCTTGCGGTACTCGTCGAGCGTCGTCGCGCCGATCGCGCGCAGCTCGCCGCGCGCGAGCATCGGCTTGAGCAGGTTCGCCGGCGTCGACGGCGCCCTCGGCCGCGCCCGCGCCGACGATCGTGTGCAGCTCGTCGATGAACAGGATCGATCTCGCCCTCCGCGTTCTGGATCTCGGCGAGCACGGCCTTGAGCCGCTCCTCGAACTCGCCGCGGTACTTCGCGCCGGCGAGCAGCGCGCCGATGTCGAGCGCACCAGACGCGCTTGCCCTTCAGGCCCTCGGGCACGTCGCCGGCGACGATCCGCTGCGCGAGGCCCTCGACGATCGCGGTCTTGCCGACGCCGGGCTCGCCGATCAGCACCGGGTTGTTCTTCGTGCGCCGCGAGAGCACCTGGATCACGCGGCGGATCTCCTCGTCGCGGCCGATGACCGGGTCGAGCTTGCCCTGCTCGGCGAGCGTCGGTCAGGTCGCGGCCGAACTTCTCGAGCGCCTGGTAGGTGCCCTCGGGATCCTGCGACGGTGACGCGCTGGCCGCCGCGCACCTCCTTCAGATCTTCGCGAGCAGCTCGTCGCGCGGGACGACGTCGAGCGCGAGCAGCAGGTGCTCGGTCGAGACGAACTCGTCCTCGAGCTTGCGCATCTCCTCCTCGGCGCCGGTCGAGCACGCGGAGAACGCCGTCGACGCGCTCGGCTGCTGCTGCTGCGCCCTGGATGCGAGGGCTGTCGTCGCGAGATCGGCCTCGGCCTGCGGCGCGCAGCTCGGCCGCCGGATCAGCCGAGCAGCGTCTGCGGCAGCTCCTGGTCGAGGAGCGCGAGCAGCAGGTGCTCGGGTACGATCTCCGGGTTGCCGCGTCCGGCGCGCGAGCTCCTGCGCGGCCGCGATCGGCCTCCTGCGATTTGATCGTCAGCTTCTTGAAGTCCATCTCTTCGGCATCGAGCTCGGACGCTCGTGGGGTCGTAGGGAACGAGGTCGCGGCGGTACTGCTTGTGCATCTCGTGCGATCGCCTCGCGCATCTCGCGCTCGAGGCGTTCCATCGTCCGCTGCATCCGCCGCAGCTCGCTCCTCGAGCCGGATGCACGTGCTCGACGCCGGCGAGGTTGAGCCCGAGCTCGGTCGTCAGCCGCTGGATGAGGCGCAGGCGCTGCGAGGTCGGCGTCCGAGTAGAGACGCGTGTTGCCCGGCGGTGCGCTGCGGCGTGACGAGAGCCCTCTGCTCTCGTAGATGCGGAGCGTCTGCGGGGTGCATGCCGACGAGGTCGGCGGCGACGGAGATCATGTAGCGCGGCCGCTCGTGCTCCGCTCACGATTCGCCTCCTCGCGGCGCCGGCGACGATGCGGCGTCCGGCCAATCACGCAGGACCAGGCGTACGAAGACGAGCACCGCAGAGCCGAGCCGACGCAACGTCGCAGACCGGTCGAGCCACCGGACGACCGCTGAGCCGACACGAACATGCGACGATCCGTCGCGGCGCAGCGTGACGAGTCGCCTATGCCCGCGCGACCGCGAGAACGCACTTACGATCCCGGGACTCTCCGCGTCGCATCACCTTCTGCACGTTCCGAGCCCTCGAGCAGCTCGCGCTCTTCTTGTTCGGCTTCTTCGGCACGCGATCTTCAGACGCGCGAGGACGTCGCCCTGCGCCCTGCCCCTTCAGCTTGGCGCGCGCCGCGGCCCTGCATCGCGCAGCAGCTTGCCGTCCTCCGAGCCCCGCCGGAACCTTCAGCGACACCGGGCCGCTCGGGCGTCGGCACCTCGCACCTTCGTCGCCGAGCGCCGCGTCGGCGAACGTGACCGGGCACCTCGACCTGACGAGGTCAGTCAGCCGCGCCGCTTGTAGAGCGGCGAGTCGCGCCACGCGAGTTACGACGATCAGAGGTCGCCCGGCTGGTCCGCCGCTCGCAGCCGGGCTCGCCCTTGCCCTTGCAGCCGGATCTGCGTGCCGTCCTTGACGCCCGGCCGGGATCTTGACGCTGTACCGCTTCGGTGCGGCGCTCGCGGCCGGTGCCGTGGCAGCGCGGGCACGGCTTCTCGATCACGGTGCCGTTCCCGCGGCAGCGCGGGCACGGCTGCGACAGGCGCGAACAGGCCCTGGCTCTCGGCGATCACGCCGCGGCCGTGGCACTCCGGGACAGACGATCGGCGCGGTGCCCGGCTGCGCGCCTGAGCCTGCCGCACTCGCGGCACGCGGTCGTCGAGCTCGACCGGGATCTGCGTCTCGACGCCGTGGAGCGAGTCCTCGAACGAGAGGTTGCACGCTGCGCCTGCGAGTCGTCGCCCGCGCTGCGGCCGGACGGCTGCCGCGCGCGGCCGCCTTCCGCGCCGGCCGCCGAAGCCCCAGACCGCCGAGATGTCGCCGAAGTCGAAGCCGCCGAAGTCGAACCCGCCGCGCCGCTGACGCCGGGAAATCCGCCGGGCGCCCGTTCGGCCGAGCCGAAGCGGTCGTACTGCTTGCGCTTCTCCGGGTCGGAGAGCATGTCGTACGCGCCCTGCACCTCCTTGAAGCGCTCCTCGGCCGCGCTCGTCGCCCGGGTTGCGTGTCCGGGTGGTACTGGCGCGCGAGCTTGCGGTACGCCTTCTGATCTCGTCCTGGGACGCGTTCTTGCGCGACGCCGAGCGTGCTCGTAGAGAGTCCTTAGCTCGCCACTCGTCCTCCCGTCGGCCGCGGCGACCACCACGCGCGCGGCCGCAGCACGCGGTCGCCGAGCCGGTAGCCCTTCTGGAGCACCTCGATGCACGGAGCCCTCCTCGCGTCGGACGGCTGGGAGAGCAGCGCCTCGTGGACGTGCGGGTCGAACATCGCCGTCGGTCTCGATCTCCTGCGACGACCCTCGCTTCCGCGAGCAGCGTGCGCGAGCGAGCGGTGGACGAGTTGCACGCCCTCCTCGAGCTGCGCCTCCTCGTGCTGCTCGGCGGCCGCGAGCGCGCGCTCGAGGTCGTCGAGAACCGGCAGCGAGCTCCTGCACGAGCCGCTCGTGCCGCGCGCGCGACCTAGGTGCTCCTGATCGCGCGCGGCGCGCTTGCGGTAGTTGTCGAACTCGGCCGCGAGCGCGCTCGAGCGTCGTCGAGGTGCTCGTCGCGCCTTCGTACTCGGCGGCATGGAGCCGCTCGACGCCTGCCTGCTCGACCAGGTGACCTGCTCACGCGTCCTCGCGACGACGGCGCTGGTCTCGGTCGCGACTCCGTTCACGACGCTCGTCCTCCTCGTCGATCACCTCGTAGTCGGCCTCCTCGACGACCTCGTCGTCGCTGCGGCGCGACGCCGTCGCCGGCCGGCTGCCGACTGCGCCTGCGCGGTCGCCTGGGCGTAGACGCGCCTCGGCGAGCTTCTGCGAGGCCTCCTGCAGCGCCTCCGTCTTCTGCGCGGATCTCGCTCGACGTCGATCGCTCTCGAGCACCTGCTTGCAGCTCCATGATCGCGGCCCTCGATCGTCGAGGCCTCGGCCTCGTCGAGCTTGTCGCGGTGCTCCTTGAGCGTGCGCTCGGTCTGGTAGGCGAGCGCTCTCGGCCGTGGTTGCGCGCGTCGGCGAGCTCGCGGAGCTTGTGCGCCTCGTCGGCGTGCGCCTCGGCGTCGCTGATCATCTGCTCGCACCTCGTCCTCGCTTCAGGCCCGAGCCGCCCTCGATCCTGATCTGCTGCTCGTTGCCGGTGCCGAGGTCCTTCGCCGAGACGTTGATGATCCCGTTCGCGTCGATGTCGAACGTGACCTCGATCTGCGGCATGCCCCGCGGCGCCGGCGGGATGCCGACGAGCTGGAACTTGCCGAGCGTCTTGTTGTAGACGCGCCATCTCCGACTCGCCCTGGAGCACGTGCACCTCGACCGACGGCTGGTTGTCCTCGGCCGTCGTGAACGTCTCCGACTTCTTCGTCGGGATGGTCGTGTTGCGCTCGATCAGCCGCGTGAAGACGCCGCCCTTGGTCTCGATCGCCGAGCGACAGCGGGGTGACGTCGAGCAGGAGCACGTCCTTGACCTCGCCCTTGAGCACGCCGGCCTGGATCGCCGCGCCGACGGCGACGACCTCGTCCGGGTTGACGCCCTTGTGCGGGTCCTTGCCGATCAGCTCCTTGACCTTCTCCTGCACCGCCGGCATGCGGGTCATGCCGCCGACGAGGACGACGTGGTCGATCTTCGACGGCGTCGAGGCCCGCGTCCGCGAGCGCCTGCTTCGTCGGGCCGACGGTCCGCTCGAGCAGGTCGGCGGTGAGCTCGTTCGAGCTTCGCGCGCGTGAGCTGCAGGTCGAGGTGCTTCGGGCCCTCCGGCGTCGCGGTGACGAACGGCAGGTTGATCTGCGTCGTCATCGTCGACGAGAGCTCGATCTTCGCCTTCTCCGCAGCCTCGTAGAGGCGCTGGAGCGCCATCTTGTCCGCGGCGAGGTCGATGCCCTGGTCCTTCTTGAACTCGGCGACCATCCAGTCGACGATCGCCTTGTCGAAGTTGTCGCCGCCGAGGTGGTTGTCGCCGTTCGTCGCCTTCACCTCGAAGACGCCCTCGCCGAGCTCGAGCACCGACACGTCGAACGTGCCGCCGCCGAGGTCGAAGACGAGGATCGTCTGGTCGGCGCCTTCCTTGTCGAGCCCGTACGCGAGCGCGGCCGCGGTCGGCTCGTTGATGATCCGGAGGACGTTGAGGCCGGCGATCTTGCCGGCGTCCTTCGTCGCCTCGCGCTGCGCGTTGTTGAAGTAGGCCGGGACGGTGATCACCGCGTCGGTGACCGGCTCGCCGAGGTACGCCTCGGCGTCCGCCTTCAGCTTCTGGAGGATCATCGCGCTGATCTCCGGCGGCGCGTACTCCTTGCCGCTCGGCCTTCACGCGCACGTCGCCGTTCGGGCCCTCGACGACCTCGTAGGGGACGATCTTCATCTCCTCGGAGACCTCGTCGAACTTGCGGCCCATGAAGCGCTTGATCGAGAAGATCGTGTTCTGCGGGTTCGTCACCTGCTGGCGCTTCGCGGGCGCGCCGACGAGCCGCTGGCCGTCCTTCGTGAACGCGACGACGGACGGCGTCGTGCGCCCGCCCTCGGCGTTCGGGATGACGGTCGGCTCGCCGCCCTCGAGCACGGCCATGCAGCGAGTTGGTCGTGCCGAGGTCGATACCGATTGTCTTTGCCATGCTTAGCCTCACTTCTGTGGGATGGGAGTGGGACTGGTAGCTGGAAAATCTAAGCCACCTCGTTATGGCAAAGATCTCTTTGACGGAGGACGAACGCCACCAGGCTGCAGAACGCGCCGAGCTCGAGAGCGGCGGTCGAGGCGCGCCGCGAGCTCTCAGGCCAGCCTACCAGGACAGGTGCTGAACGCGTTCCTGGCGAAGATCGAAGCGCCGTCTGGCGGCGGAGAGCGGGTCCGATCGCGAGCGGCTCCTGAAACGGCGCCGGGGGCATCGAAGGAGATGATCCTGGGCGCGATGGGGATCTCCGCCCGCTCTTCATCGTGGCGGCGATCTTCACCGGCATCTGGGGAATCGTAGTCGTGTGCGCCGTCGCTCATGATGATCGCCGTCGCGGTGACGCGGTCTTCCTGAACGCAGATCAGGACGCCCGCAAAAAGCCATGTCGAGGAGGCCTGTCCGGGACGGGCCCCTATCAAAGTTCGCACCAAGACTGCGCCAACGCACTGTACCAGCTCAGGCTCGGACGGGACAGATCGCCTGCATCCGGCCAGTCACGACGCGCACGGCCACTCGCGCAAGCGGTCTGGCCCGGGCGCGGCCTGGCGCGCGCGCAGGCCATAGACCCTCACCGCGCCAGGCACACAGCGCTACAGCGCAGGCCAAGCGGGGTTCATTCCCGCGAGGCCACGCACAGCGCGGCTTTACAGCCGAAGCGAGAGGGAAGGGGGCCCGTGGAAACCGCGAGTTCCCCACGCTCATCAGCAGGCGCCGATCAGGATGCCGCCCGCGACGATCAGGGAGCGCGCCGACGACGACGGCCTGGCCGATCAGCTCGCTTCGCCCGATGACGAGGCCGAGAGGAGCACGCCCACAGCGACTCGGTGGCGACGATCAGCGAGACGATGCTTACCAGCCGCGGTAGTAGGCCTCGAAGGGAAGCGCGACGTACGAGAGACCGAAGAGGACGCGGCGGGGACGAACAGGCGCACAGTGGCGCGGGACGCCAGCTCACGGCGCGACGAGCCGGTAGGCGAGCTGTAGCACGATCGCCGCGAGCAGCGCGGTGGCGGCCGCCGCGGCCGAGTTCACCGGCGTGCCTTCCGACGCCCAGCAGACATCGTTGTCGCGAATCCGGGAACATCGCCGTCGCGCCGACGGCAGGCCCGACGCCGATCAGGTGCTCGGCCGGACACGCTCGCCGAGCAGCGCGAGGCCGCCGCCGACTTGATCAGCAGCGCCGAGGAGGAGCGGCGGCGAGAGCAACTCGTCAGGCACGACGAGCGCGATCGCGACCGCGAGAAGAGCGGGGCAGCGCCCACGAAGGCACCGACGTCCGCGACCTTGGCCTGCGTCGCGCACCGCCAGCGTGAAGAGGAGCTGCGAGGTGCCGGGCGCGAGTAGCCCGGCCACCCGCGAAGAGAGCGACGTCGCCCGCGTCGAGCTCGGGCGGCCAGACGGCCACGGCCGGCACGGGACGACCGCGAACGCGGTCGCGGTCATGTTTCCCAGGCGCGCCGAGCTCGGCGTCAGGCTGCGGCGCAACGCGAGCCGCAGCACGACGGTCATCGCGCGAACAGGAACGCCGAGCAGGCGGCGAGCAGCACGGCGTCCACGAAGGCGGCAGCCTACGCGGCGGCCCGCGGCGCCGCGCAACCACGCACGTGTGTGGCGGTGAAGGCGATACCAGTCAGCCGGTGAGCACGACGGCAGCGACGGACGCGCGCGCCACCCTGCTCGGCTTGGGCTGGTCGACTACGCCGGGCTGTTCCCGCCGGCGCAGCTTCCGCCAGGCCGAGGCGCTCGCCAGTACCGCACCGGACGCGCGCGTCGGCGGGATTTATAACTCCAGCCACTTCGTCTGCGGCCTCGCGACTGGTCGAGCTCGGCGACGAGCCACTGCCGCTCAGCGTCGTCCTCGACGCCCCGCTGCCGGAGGACGCGCATCGAGGCCGTCGAGAGGGGCGAAGCGGCGCGCACCCGGATCGCGTCGGCGGCGTCGGCAGGTCTACGTCAGTCCCGGACTCTTCCCGCTGCGGCCCTGCGCATCCTCGGCGTGCGGGCGAGATCCGCTGCGGCGGCGAGCGAGTGCCACGATCGACGAGCTGGCCCTCTTCGTGCGCCGCTGCCTGCCCAGCTCGGGCTTGTGTTCAAAGGCGACCGCGGGCCTCCATCACCCGCTCCGCGCGCCGGGTCAGCACGGCTTCCTGAACCACTGCTCGCCGCGGCCGTCTTCGGCGACGGAGGCGCGCTGGAGAGGGCGACGCGGACGCCTTCGCGGTCACCGCCGGGGAAGCTTCGCCTGGCGCGACCGCCGCGCCTCGGCAGCCGAGATCAGCGCGGAGTCCGGCGCGGCCTGTTCGTCGGCTTCAGGAGCTTTTGGCTTCGCCGAGCCGGTCGAGGACACCAGGCTCTCGGCATCCTGCTTTGCTGTAGTGGATACGGCGTCTTCGCGCGCGGCGACGATGCGCCGCGCGTCAGCACCACCGCGACCGGCGACCACGTGCTCGACCTGGCGGCGGCCGGGCTCGGCGACATCTTCGCGCCGTCGCTGAACCCGTTCATGTCGCAGGGAGCCTGACGGCTGGGCGGAGACCTTCGTACAGCGTCCCGGGAGGCTGCGGGCGACGAGCGCCACCACAAGTGCGCTTTCGGAGGCTCGCCTCCTCCTGCCAGGTTCGCCGTCGCCGACTACGTCGACTTCTACTCCTCGCTCGAGCACGCGACGAACGTCGGCCGCATGTTCCGGCCGGACGGCGAGCCGCTGCCTGCCGAACTGGCGCCACCTGCCGATCGGCTACCACGGCCGCGCCGGCACCGTCGTCGTCAGCGGGACGCCGACGTCGTCCGCCCGCAGCGGCCAGCTGCAAGCCGCGGACGCGCGACGCGCCGTCGTTCGGCCCGTCGCGCGCGCTCGACATCGAGCTCGAGCTCGGCTTCGTCGTCGGCGTGCCCGAGCCGGCTCGGCAGCCGGTGCCGCGTCGCGACGTGCGCGCGAGCACGTCTTCGGCGTCGTGCTGCGTCAACGACTGGAGCGCGCGCGACATCCAGGCGCTGGGAGTACCGTGCCGCTCGGCCCGTTCCTCGGCAAGTCGTTCGCGACCTCGATCGTCGCCGTGGGTCACGCCGCTGCGCCGCGCTCGAGCCGTGCCGCGTCGCCGCGGCCCGCAGCAGGAGCCCGCGCCGCTCGACGTACCTGCGCGCGGCGAGCCGGCTGGGCGCTCGACATCGCGCTCGAGGTCGAGCTCAGCGGCGACGGTCGTCATCGCCGCACCAGCGCGCGCCGCCTCTACTGGAGCGTCGCGCAGCAGCTCGCGCACCTGACGGTGAACGGCGCGCCCGCATGCGGGTCGGGCGACCTGTGAACGGCGTCGGGCACGATCTCCGGGAGCGCGGCTCGCGAGCAGCGCGGAGCGCTGCATCGAGCTCAGCTGGAACGGCGCCGGAGCCGCTCGCGCTCGCCGGACAGGCTCGACGCGGACGTTCCTCACGAGGACGGCGATCAGAGGTGGTGCTGCGCGGGCGGCCGGCGCAGGCGACGTCGCGCTGGGCGAGGTTCGCGGCCGCGTCCTGCGGCCAGCGCGATAAACCCCCGCCTGGGGGCGTACGCCCGCCTGCTCGTCCAGACGCTCGATCGACCCGCGTCGGGCTGGCGGGTGCTCGTCGCCACGACGACCGAGGCGCGTCCGCTCGCCGAGCTGCTCTCCGGGAGCTTGCCCGCCGCGCGCCTGCGCCCCTGACCCGGATCCACTTCGGCGCGCTCGTCCCCGTGGACGCGGCCTGGATCGAGGGAGGCGCCCGCGGGCGCGTTCGCGATGGGGCTCGCGCCGCTCGAGCAGCACGTGGTCGACCGCGTCGACGGCTCGATCCTCGTGCTCGCCCCGGGGATCCGCCGGCCGACACCGGCTTCGGCCCGGGCAGCGCCGCGCCCTGCGCGCCAGTTCTCCGCCTACCGCGCCCGTGGCAAGACCGGCGACGCGCCGGAGGTCCGCTGCGACTTCCCGTGCGCCCACTTGCCAACCAGCGCGCGGGGATGTCGGCTCGCCGACTACGAGGATCTCTTCTACGCCGCCTGCCTGCGGGACTGGGACGAGAGGGCCGGAGGATGCAGCCGGTCCGGGAGCGCTTCGACCGCGCGTCGGTGCGGATCGTCACTTACGGCAGGAGACGGACTGACTCTGAGCCTGGAAGGCCGCGGCGGCCAGGTCGACGCGGCGCCCACCCAGGAGAGACGTTCCGGGCGGCGAGGGTGTTCTACAGCCCGTGGAGGATTCGGCGGAGGGCGTCGTGCGCTTCCCGACTTCGACTCCGGGCGCCGTGGACGGCATCCGGCTCGTCTTCCGCGACTGGGAGGTCGTCGAAGCGTCAGCGGAGCGAGGCGAGGCGGAGCTCGTCGCCGCACTGAACGCAGACGGCGGCTCCCGACGGCTCAGGCTCGGGATCGGCTGCAACCACGGCATCACGCACATGCACAACACGCTCTTCGACGAGAAGATGGACGGCACCATCCACCTCGCTCGGCAACGGATTCCCCAAGATCGGCGGCACGAACCTGAGCTCCACTGGGACTGGTCAAGGAGATCCGAACGGCGGCCGGATCGACTCGACAGCAACCTCGTACAGGAGAACGGCGTATGGAGCGATAGACCCCGCGTCGAGGCAGTACGCGCAGGCTCCTGGTCGGGCGGTGCCTGGACGTCCAGCCGGGCTGGCAGGTGCGCGATCCGGCACGAACGCCGCCCGCGCGGCCGCTGCGTCGACGAGATCAGGTCGCGCGGGGCTCCGCGCGCCGCAAGGGCGCCTGTGCACGTGATCGTCCGCCTGAAGCTCGGCAGTTCGAGCACTGTGGCCGACCGACATTCCTCGTGGGCGCGCGGAGGCGCCGGAGGGAGATCGCTCGGCGAGCTGCCGCCGGTCGAGAGCGGGCGGTACGCGTCCGAGCAGCATGCGGCGCGACGGATGGGGACCATCGACGCGCCGGAGAACATCGCGCGAGTGGGCGGAATCGACTGCACGCCGGCCGAGCGCCGCGCGAGCCTCGCGCACGCCGGCGAGCAGCCGCTTCCTGCGGAGGACGATGACTCGACGCGGGAGTGCCGTGGGTCAGTCTGCCAGCTTCCCGACGCATGCGCTGCGCGCAGAACGCGGGCATGCCGCTGCGCGGTTCGAGGACTTCCTCTACGGCGCCTCGTCTCTCGTCGACTGGGACGCGCGAGGGCGCGGCGATGACGCCAGATCGCGGACCGACTCGCGCCGCGGGCCACGTGCGAATCGTCGGCGCCGGCACCGACCTCCGCGTCAGCCTGGAGGGCGCCGCGGCGAGGTGGACGACGCGGCGGTGCGAACATGCCGGGCGGCGAGCGTTCTTCTACGCGCCGCGTCGAGGACTCCGCCGAGGGAACGATCGCGTTCATCCGAGTTTCCCGCCGTCTGCGCCGGGACGCAGGTGACCGGGCGTGCGCTTCGCGTCCGCGGGCGGGCAGCGTGGTCGAGGCGTCTGCGGACGCCGGCGCGGAGGCGTTGTTCGCGCGCTCGATACCGACGACGGAGCTCGCGCGGCTCGGGAGCTCGGCATCGGCTGCAACCCGGGCATCACCGCGCCACATCGCGCGAACACGCTCTTCGACGAGAAGATCGACGGGACGATCCACCTCGCGCGTCGGGGGCGGGCCTGACACGGTCGGCGGCGTGAACGGGAGCGCCGTCCACTGGGACATCGTCAGGACCTTGCGGACGAGCGGGCGGATCGAGTGTCGACGGCGAGCGTCGTCAGGAGGACGGGCGGTGGCTGATCTGATCAGCGGCGGCCGAGCACGCGGCGCAGGACGTCGGCGGCCGCGGGCTCCGCAGGCGCGATCCCGGAAGATGACCGCGCAGCCGGCCCAGCCGACCGCGCGAGGCGGTCACCGACCAGCGTTGTCTTAGCCGAAGATCGCCGTCCGAACCGGCTCCAGCGTGAAGATGAAGCGCCGTCCGCGTCGCGCTCGTCCCGCTGCTGCACCCACGTCTGGAGGAGGTAGGCGAGCGCGCTGGCGAACGCCGGTCACGAGCAGCGCGGCCCAGACGGTCGCGCCGTGCGGGACTGCGAGGTCGCCGCAGGCGAGGGCGATCGCGGTGAAGGCGCCGCAGGCGGCAAGCATCTCGACGAGCGTGAGCGCGGGCGGGGTCGTAGCGCGGCGCGTAGCGCTCCATCAGGACGATCTGCAGCGAGTACGCCGCGGCGCCCGCGAGGACAGGGAGGTCGCCCGCGACCGAGCGAAGCCTCGACGCCGGAAAACATCGCGAGCCGACCGTGGCGAAGCGCGACCCCGATCAGACCGCGGCGGGGCGCGGATTCGGAACAACGGCAGGCCGAACAGCGGCGTAGAAGACGACGTAGAGCCCGGTGATGAAGCCGGTGGCGGAGACAGTCGTTCGCGAGAGGCGGCGGTCTGGAGGCCATGCTTGACGGCGGCGAGGAGGCCGAGCAGCTGCGACGCCGGCACCGCGGGCGCCCAGCCCCAGGCACCTCGCACCGAACGGCGCAGGCGTCGCGCTCGATGGCGGCGTGCGCACCGGAGGGAATGCGAAGAGCGGGTACAGCTCGACGGCGTCGCCCGACCTGGACGAACGTGACGCCCCAGACGGCGGTGACGAGCACGAGCGCGAGGGCGCGTTTCGCGCGACGTTAGTGCGCCCGGGCCGACCTCATGGGGCATGGCGCACCTGCGCTGCTCTAGCTCCGCGCGTGCTCGCCGACGCATTCACGTCGGAGCTCGCCCGGGGGCTCGCGCCCGACGCGCTCTCGAAGGCGCTTCCTTCGCTACGACCGGATCGACACGCAGTCGATCACTCGACGACGTATCCGAGCACCGCCAAGCAGCTCGACCACAAACCAGCTCCTCGTCGACGGGCTCGCGAGCTCAGGCTGGCCGACGCGCGGCGCTGGACGAGCACGGCTACGTCTTCGCGACCGTTCCGGCCACGGTCGATCGCACGACGTGCCGACCATCGGGCTCAATCGCCCATGTCGACACGGTGCCCGGGGTCTCGGGCGCAGGGTGCAGCCGCAGGTGATCCGCTACCAGGAGGCGCGTCTCGCTGCCCGGCGACTGACGGAGCAACGAGGCGCTCGACCCCGACAGTCCCGGACCTCGAGAACCACGTCGGCCACGACCTGGTGACGAGCGGCGGCACCGCTCTCCTGGGCGCCGACGACAAAGGCCGGTGTCGCGGAGATCATGGCCGCGACCACTATCTCGTCCGCCATCCGGAGATCCCGCACGGCCCGATTCGCATCGGGTTCCACGCCAGACGAGGAGGTCGGCGAGAGGGCACGACGCACTTCGACCTCGACCGCTTCGGCGCGCGCTGCGCGTACACGCTCGACGGCTCGAGCTCAGCCAGGCTGGGACGAGACCTTCTCGGCGCTCAGGCTCGAGGGTGACGTTCCGCGGGCGGAGCACACGGGCACGGCCAGGGCACGCTCGTCAGCGATCAAGCTGGCGGCCGACTTCGTCAGCGCGGCTGCCGGGAGACCTCTCGCCGGGACCTGGACGACCGCGAGGATTCGTCCACCGACGGAGATCGACGGCGGCGCGGGCGATGCAGGGTGACGCTGATCACTGCGCGACTTCGACGAGACGAAGCTCGCCGAGCACGGGGGGCCCTCGTCCGACGTCTGGCCGCGAGGTGGTGGCCGACGAGCCGATTGCGTCGGCCGAGATCACGCAAGGTGCAGTACCGGAACCTGGAGCAGTACCTCCGGGACCGTCCGAGGGTCGTCTCCGCGGCCGAGGAGGCGATCCGCCGGGCCGGGCTCGAGCCGTACGAAGGATCGTCCGCGGCGGCACCAAACGGCTCGCGGCTGAGCGAGGACCTGCCCCGAACCTCTTCACGAGCGGGCACAACTACCACCTCGCTGCGAGTGGGCCTGCGTCAGGAATGGGCGCGGCGGTGAAGCGATCGATCCCACCTCGCGGATCTGGGCAGATGACCGCTACTCGACGGTGAGGCGGCCGTCGGGCGGACGAGCCGCGCTCGTCCCGGACGTCCCGGCGGGACGCGCGCCCCTTCCATGGGCCGCATCAGGAGAGACGGTCGCATGGGCGGACAGGCGACCCCGGTCGTCGGCGACCGCCTTGTCGAGGACGATCGACGTTCCGCGTGCGATCCTCGAACGCGGGTGTCACTTACGGTCGCCCCGCGGGATAGCCGGAGCCGCTCAGCGTGACCAGGTCCCCGGCGGGCCACTTCTTCCGGCGTCACCGCGTGAGCCTCGCGCGCGTCACGACGAGCGACATGCTCCCCAGGCGCGTAGACGGGCCGGTAGCGGGCGCCGGTGATCACGGCCCCGTCCAGCTTCGCGAACTGCCCGCTGCGGCGCTTGCGGCGACAGGCGGGAGAGATCTGACCGAGGTCGGGTGGGAAGCCCGCGGCGGCGCTCGCCACGGCCAGCGTTCACGGCGGCTCTGTGCGTCCATCGCCGCGCACGCGACCGGGAACGCCTTCTCGTCATCGATGGCGACCGCAAATGCCCGACGCGGCCTGCGCTACCGCCGCTCAGCGCGAGCGTAGACGCAGCGCTCGCTCGATCCGCCCGGCGTTCGACCGTTCTCCGCGAACCTCGAGAGCTCGCCGCGACCGTGCCGCGCGGAACCGCGGGTAACGTCCGCGCCGACGTCGCCGACCAGGACGTTGCCCGGTCGAGTCAGCGCTCGCCCCGCCATTGGGCGCGACCCGCGCCCGCGGATCAGCTCCGGCGTCCCGAGGCCAATCAACGGCGATCTGCCGGTAAGGTGCCGCCCGTGAACCGGAGCCGCTGGACGAAAGGCGCTGCCGCGGTGAGCGCTGAGCGAGCCCTCAGCGCGTCTACCTCCACGTCGGTGGCGACGATGTCGCCACTGCTGGTCAGGCACCGCCGAGCGCGTGAGCTCGGTGTGCGTGTTGAACTCGAGCGACCCGCGGTTGTCGACCCGGCCATGATGACCATCAGCGCCGCCTCGAACGATGCACCCTCGTTCACGGGCGTCCCCTGACGATCCGTACCGTCGCCGAGAACGCGGTGCTGTGAGATCACGCCGTTCGGCGGATCGCCGCTGACTTCTGGTCGACGAGCGTCAATGCGCGCGTCGAGGTCGCGGGCCAGGCGTCTGCCTGCGGCCAGTCTCGCCGCCGAGCGGCAAGGCGATCGGACCTCCGCCGACCGCTCAGATCGACCGTGTAGTCGCCCGCGACCGTGATGCAGGCCCGGTCGCGGCATCGGCACCCCGTTCGTCACTTCATCGCGTCGAACCACAGGCCGTCACGGCGCTCGCCCGGCGACGTCTCGCAGCCGGCGCCGCGAGACTAGGCACCGCCCCCGCCCGCCACCACGAGTGCAGGAGCGACGGGCCACGAGGCGAGGAGGCGCGAGGCCTGCGCACGGCTTTCGATCAACCCGCAGCAACCCGGCGGGTCAGCGACTCCGGAGACGCCGAGGCGCCCGTGGGCGCCCTCGAGGAACAACTCGGCGTGATCCTGCTACGTGCGTTCATGACCTTGCTCTTAGCGTCGAGCTTCTCCTTCGCCTCTCCCCAGATCTTCTCGACCTTGCCCACCAGCCGCTCGCGCATCTTGTCGTCAGTCGCCTTGCCTTCGGCTTCCTTGAGCGTACCTTTGACCTGCTCTCGTTGGCCATTCAGAGCCCCTTTCGTCGTCGAGCTCAGGTTGGACAGACTCCCGCTGCGGGCACGGCGAAACCTCTGAGCTACGCTGCGCCAATGGGGCTGCGAGGACAAACCGGTTCGGGCGCTCGTTGCGCGACGCGCATCTCGGTCACCGACCGCTGCAACTTCCGCTGCGTCTACTGCATGCCGAAGGAGATCTTCGGGCGCGACTACGAGTTCCTCGCCGCGCGCGCGAGCTGCTCGACGTTCGAGGAGATCGAGCGGCTCGCGCGGACCTTCGTCGGCGACTACGGCGTCGAGCAAGCTCCGCATCACCGGCGGCGAGCCGCTCGTCCGGCGCGACGTGCGAGCGGCTCGTCGAGATGCTCGCGCCGATGCCCGGGCGTCGAGCGACCTGACGCTGACGACGAACGGCTCGGCTGCTGCGCGCAGCAAGGCGCGGGCGCTCGCGCGACGCGGGCCTGCGCGCGTCACGGTCAGCCTCGACTCGCTCGACGACGCGGCGTTCCGCGCGATGAACGACGTCGACTTCCCGGTCGCGCGCGTGCTCGACGGGATCGACGCCGCGCGCCGCGGCGGGCCTCGGGCCGGTCAAGGTCAACATGGTCGTCAAGCGCGGCGTCAACGAGGACGAGCGTCGCTGCCGATGGCCCGCGCGGCTTCCGCGGCACCGGGCACATCGCTGCGCTTCATCGAGTACATGGACGTCGGCCACACGAACGGCTGGCGGCTCGACGAGGTCGTGCCGGCGGCGGAGATCGTCGCGACGATCGACGCCGAGCTGCCGCTCGAGCCGGTCGCAGCCGCACTACCGCGGCGAGGTCGCCGAGCCGCTGGCGCTACCGGCGACGGCGCGGCGAGATCGGCGTGATCGCCTCGGTGACGCCAGCCGTTCTGCGGCGACTGCACGCGCGCGCGGCTGTCGGCCGAGGGCAAGCTCTACACGTGCCTGTTCGCCGCCGGCGGCCACGACCTGCGCGCGCGTCGTGCGCGGCGGGGCCTCGCGACGCCGAGCTGCGCGAGACGATCGCGCGGCGTCTGGCGGCGTGCCGCGACGACCGCTACTCGGAGCTGCGCACGGCCGCGACGCCGTCGACCTGCCCGAAGGTCGAGATGTCCCACATCGGCGGCTAATGCGTGGGGAACCTGCGGTTCCCCCACGAGCCCTCCCTCTCGCTTCGACTGTGTGCGCGCTCAGGCGTGGCCTCCCTTGAGAAATTGAACCCCGCTCCGGCCGTCTGGCGGGTGCTCGCTGTGCCCTGGCGCTGTGAGGCAATACGTAGCC